>Ga0116183_1003461_pt1 | contig 16056 bp, 12 predicted proteins | sample AD_UKC078_MetaG_FD_89753 | JGI IMG/M metagenome (GOLD analysis project Ga0116183, IMG submission 89753) | Active sludge microbial communities of municipal wastewater-treating anaerobic digesters from USA - AD_UKC078_MetaG | ecosystem: Engineered > Bioreactor > Anaerobic > Digestate | place: USA... | reverse complement strand
CTTCTGCTTCGTCTTTAGAAATTCCTTCTTTGATGGCAGTTGGAGCAGAATCTACCATGTCTTTTGCTTCTTTCAAGCCAGCACCGGTAAGGTCTTTTACTAATTTTACAACTGCTAATTTAGAAGCACCTGCAGCTTTCAATACTACATCGAATTCTGTTTTTTCTTCAGCAGCTTCAGCACCTCCACCTGCAGCAGCAACTACTGTTGCAGCAGCTGGCTCGATACCATACTCATCCTTAAGGATAGTTGCTAATTCATTTACGTCTTTTACTGTTAAGTTTACTAGCGATTCCGCTAAATTTTTTAAATCTGACATTTTAATAATGTTTTAATTGTTGAACGATTTATTTTGATTTGTTTTTGAGTCTAATTACTCTGCACTTGGTGCATCTGTAGCTTCAGCGCTTGCTTCTGGAGCAGCTTCTGCAGCTGGAGTTTCTTCTGCTTTCGCTTCAGCAACAGGTTCAGCTTCTTCAGCATTTCCTTGAGCTTCGTCTTTATTTTGAAGTGCAGAAAGTACATTTCTAAGTGGAGATTGAAGTAATGTGATGATTTCACCAATCATTTCTTCTCTAGATTTGATATTTACCAAAGTTTCTAGATGCTCATCACCTACATAGAATGTTTCTTGTAAGAAAGCAGATTTCAACGCTGGAATTTCTGCTTTTTTTCTGAATCCTTGAATCAACTTTGCCGGAGCATTTGCTGTTTCAGAAATCATTAAAGCGGAGTTTCCTTTGAAAGACTGGAACATTTCAGAGTAATCTACTCCTTCCATTTGTTCCATTGCTTTTTGTAACAAGGTATTTTTTACAACTTTCAGTGTAATATTTTGCTTAAATGCTTGTCTTCTAAAATCTGAAGTGGCAGCAGCATTCATTCCTTCAAGGTTTGCTACATAAACAACTTTCGCGTCTTGTAACATTCCTTTTATATCTTGTATTACTAATACTTTATCTTCTTTTGTCATTGTTCTTCAGATTTTAGTTTACAGATTTAGTATCAATTGCAATCCCTGGACTCATCGTAGAAGACAAATAAATGCTTTTCACATAAGTTCCTTTCGATGCGGTTGGTTTCAATTTGATTAAAGTCTGAATTAATTCAACAGCATTCTCTCTGATTTTAGCAGCATCAAAAGATACTTTACCAATTCCAGCATGAATAATACCGTATTTATCAACTTTGAAATCAATTTTACCTGCTTTTACTTCTGCAACTGCTTTACCAATTTCCATCGTTACGGTACCTGATTTTGGGTTTGGCATTAAACCTCTTGGTCCTAATACTCTACCTAATGGACCTAATTTACCCATAACTGCAGGCATTGTTACAATCACATCAACATCAGTCCAACCGTCTTTTATTTTCTGTAAATATTCGTCAAGACCTACGTAATCAGCACCTGCTTCTTTAGCTTCTGCTTCTTTGTCTGGAGTTACTAAAGCCAAAACTTTAACATCTTTACCAGTACCGTGTGGAAGAGAAACAACTCCTCTAACCATTTGGTTGGCTTTTCTAGGATCAACTCCTAATCTTACTGCTAAGTCAACAGAAGCGTCGAATTTTGCAGTGTTTACTTCTTTTACCAAAGCAGAAGCTTCGTCAAGAGAGTAAATTTTATTTTTTTCTAATTTGCTTAAAGCTTCTTTTTGCTTTTTTGTCAATTTTGCCATATCTATTAGTTTTAAGCGTTAGTTGGTTTAGTTCCTGTTACTCTTAATCCCATAGATCTTGCAGTTCCGGCAACCATTGTAAGAGCACCGTCAATTGTAAAGCAATTAAGATCTACCATTTTGTCTTCAGCAATTTTTTTAACTTGATCCCAAGACACAGAACCTACTTTTACTCGGTTTGGCTCTCCTGAACCTTTTTTCTGCTTAGAAGCATCTAAAAGTTGGATTGCAGCTGGTGGAGTTTTAATAACAAATTCAAAAGATTTGTCTTCGTACACTGTAATTACTACAGGTAAAACTTGCCCAGGTTTGTCTTGAGTTCTTCCGTTAAATTGCTTACAAAACTCCATAATATTCACCCCTGCAGAACCCAAAGCTGGACCTACTGGTGGAGATGGGTTTGCTGCTCCTCCTTTTACTTGGAGCTTAACCATTTTAAAGACTTTTTTAGCCATTTTGATTTTTTAAAAAATTAAGTAATTTATGAATGTGGAAGCATTAATAAATCTGTAAATAGTTTCTCATCTAACTACTTTACATTTCGGACTGCAAAATTAAGAATTTTTTTTAATTACGCAAATGTAATTTGCTGATTTTTAATAAGAATTTGATTGAAACTCAAAGTCAATCTTGATTTAAAATTGAAAAAATGATTATAGCCCGAAGTAGAGAAACATTCCTAGTAGTTATTTTTGCGGATGTTTTCTCAGTTGTTACAGGTAATGAATATGTATTTTAAATAATGCGGTGTTCTTTTTGAATGTAATCAAATAAGATCCAAGCCAAATAAAACTTCACTTTCTGGTCTACTAAAAAGGTGACCTCTTCATTTAATACATTTACTATAGGAATACGATGATCTTTTTTAACGAAACTTCCGTCTATTACCGTTTGAATAGAAATTAATTCTTAGTTGTTTACTACAATTTTTTTAACAATCTTATCTTTCCCAGAAATAATCGTCACCAAATAAGCGCCATTACTCAAAGAAATAGGCAGTTCTAAATTGCCAGAAAAATCTTGAGATTTTGCTGTGAAAATTCTTCTACCCAAATAATCATTTATGGAAATCTGTGCGTTTTTCAGTAAATAATTCGATTTAATTTTCAAAGAATATTTCACAGGATTTTCGATCCAAACCTGATGATTTGTAGCATTTTCACTTGAACTTAATGTGCTAGAATTTAATATTTCATTTAAGGCAAACTGCACATTTTGCGAATTTAATGTAACGTGGTCTTCATTCACAGTGGGAACCGAATATGCTGCAAAAGGTGTTACGGACGAGGTATTGACCGGAGAATAATAGTTGCTGCTATTGATTGCTAATGAACTTAAAGCAGGAATAAAATTGAAGTACTTAATAGTCAGATTATTCACAAATTCTGTGAGAAGTGGATTAGAACCTGCCGCAGCCGCAAACTGATTCAAGTTAAATCTTCCTCCCGGAGCTGTATCTAATCCATCGGAAGTTGTTGTAGATTTCGAACTGGCTGCACTAGAATATGCGGTGAACCAGAAGAAAATCCATTGTTGCGCCTTAAAATTACTGACTTCTAAAGTTTGATTTTTTAACGGAGTATAATTAACTTTTATAATTGCTCTTTGCGTGCTGGAATTGTTAAAAGTATGATCCATTACCACCATTCCGGGAGTTCCGGTCATTGTTCCATTTCCGGCACCATTGCTGATGGCAACATTTCTAGTACTTACGGGAAAACCCATTGTATTTAATTCCGTTTGAAAAGGCGTTCTGTAATTTGGAGCTCCAGCTGGTAAAGTTTTTGTGGTATCAAATTCTACTGCATCACCTGGTTTCAAATGTGCTTCAAAATGATCGAGCAACATTTCTCTCGCAGCTGGACTTTTCAACATTCCGTTGACAATACCTTGCAAAGTAACATCACCTAAAGGTCCAAAACCCATATAATTAAACAGGTGTTGAAAGCCTATAGGAACATTCGCTCCCAAATGTGGCGCATCAAATGATAAGTAAAGTCGCGTATCTGGATTTAAATTATATTGCTCCATATATCTTAATGCATATCGCGAAATTAAGCCACCCATACTAGGACCGATAAGAACATTCTTCTCCGTTCCTACTTTTTCAGCATTTATCTTCTTCATCAATTCAACTAAAATCATGGCATTTCTTTGAATATAATCTACTCCACCATCAATAATTGTTGTAGACGCGTCTCGCGTGTAGGTAGGAAAGTTTAATACGATTACATCATAACCTTGGGCACGAATTACAGCGCCTAAGTTTTGATTGGTGCCATAATTTAAGAGTTGGTAGATCGCTGAAGTATTTCGCGTATCACCAGGATCAAAACCATCTACCAATATGATCGGTTTGTCTAAAACTCCATTTACAGTATCAAGAAAAACTTCATATTCGCCTTTACCTAGAAACGACGCTGTTTCGCCATAACCTTTGTACGGAATGGTGGAAGAAATTGAATTTACAATATTGGGTTGAAATGCAGCATTTCCCTTCGATTCGGTGTTTCTCTTTTGATATTGTACATCAATTGCAAAGGACTGCGAAATAATGGTTCCGTCGCTGAAATGAATTATATAAGGAACTGTATTAAATCCGTTTTCCTTAAAATTTAATTTAAACGGTTGATCAACCGTTATAATTCTCCAAGTGTTTTCTTCTTTTACCTCAATAAAAGAAATTGCACGCTTTGTAGTATTAAATATGAGATTGCTTTTGAGAATAAATGTGGGTTGATTATCCTTTGTTTTACCTAAAGTTGTACCTAAAAGATTTATTTGATAAAGATCAAAAACATCTTTACTTCCATCCCTTAATTCTAACTGATTATCAGAATTTAGTACTACTTTTCTGGTTTCTAAAGCGTTTGCTTTTAAGTTATCAAAATCTGCTATCAATAATGAAAGCGGAATATAATTATTAATAAAACCATCATTGGATAAACTTTGAACGACCTCTAATTTCGGAAATCTCTGTAAATAATCAGCGCGCTGAATTTCATGATAAACCTGCAAGAAATTATTGGCTGAAACCTGGTCTGTCTTCAAATGCGTGGCATTTGAAACGGGATAAACCCGATCGTAAATAATTTTGGTTTCAGAATAGGGTTTTAATAAATCAAAAATTTTCTGCTCTTGTCCGAAAGATATTCCAAAGCTGAGCAATAGCAAGAAGAAAGTAAATTTAGTTTTCATCGTTATATTTTTAATAAACTAAATTACTAAAAATTATGACTTCGATGGATAAAATTCAATCGCTTGACGATTTAATTACTAAAAACAAGAAGAATGATAGCAAATTAAATAGTAATGAATAAAAAGTATTTTAAAGCTATTATAAAATTTCAAAAAAAAAAGAACCAAGTAAATTGATTCTTTTTGTATTAATAAGAAGTAAGGCTATACCTTTTCAACCTGCATGTAACTTAATTCCATTGGAGTTTTTCTTCCAAATATCATTACTGAAACTTCTATTTTCTTTTTGTCTTCGAATAATTTTTCGATTGTACCGTTAAATCCGTTAAAAGGACCGTCGATTACTTTTACGTTTTCCCCTACGATGAAAGGAATATTTGCTTCCACGGCAAATTCTGAAAGCTCATCCATTCTACCAAGCATTCTGTTAACTTCAGATTTACGCATTGGAACAGGATCTCCCCCCTTGGTTAAACTTAAGAAAGAAATAACGCCGGGAATATTTTTAATAATGTGCGGAACCTCACCTGCTAAGTTTGCCTCTACCATCAAATATCCTGGATAATAAGGCTTCTCTTTTGGCACTTTTTTACCGTTTCTTAATTGAATTACCTTCTCCATCGGAATCACAACCTGAGTAACGAAATCCTCCAAACCATGGTGCTTCATCTCGTTCTCGATATAGGCTTTCACCTTATTTTCTTGTCCGCTGATGGATTTCAGTACATACCAGTTAGTGTCACTCATTTTGGAAAATAATTTTAATTGAAAAGATTGATAAAAAGGGTAAGAAAATTAGCAATCGACTTACTAAAAAGTGAATCAATTCCAAATGTGAAAATTGCTAAAAGAACTGTTCCAATAGTTACCACAATTGTAGATGATTGCAGTTCTGGCCACTTTGGCCATTCAACTTTATCCTTGAATTCGGTGTAAGAACCTTTTATAAAATCAACTAAGCTCATTATCTTTTTTTTGCACGGGCACAAGGACTCGAACCCTGATCAACGGTTTTGGAGACCGGTATCCTACCATTGGACGATGCCCGTAAATTAAAAAAAAGTTCCGTAAGTTTCCCTACGGAACTTTCATATTTATTTAGAAATTAATCTAAGATTTCAGTTACCTGACCTGCACCAACTGTTCTACCACCTTCTCTGATCGCGAATCTAAGACCCACGTTAAGAGCGATTGGCTGTAACAATTCTACAGTAATAGTTAAGTTGTCTCCTGGCATTACCATCTCAACACCTTCTGGTAAGAAAATCTCACCTGTAACGTCTGTAGTTCTTACATAGAACTGTGGACGATATTTGTTGTGGAATGGAGTGTGACGACCACCTTCTTCTTTTGAAAGAACATAAACCTCAGCTTTGAAGTGTTTGTGTGGCTTAACAGAACCAGATTTTACGATAACCATCCCTCTTTTGATATCAGTTTTCTCAATACCTCTTAAAAGAATACCTACGTTATCTCCAGCTTCACCTCTGTCAAGGATTTTACGGAACATTTCTACTCCTGTTACAGTTGAAGTTAATTTTTCATCACCCATACCTACGATATCTACACCATCTCCTGTGTTGATTACCCCAGCTTCGATACGTCCTGTTGCTACAGTTCCACGACCTGTAATAGAGAATACATCTTCGATAGGCATCAAGAATGGTTTATCAACATCTCTTGTAGGAAGTGCGATCCAAGAATCAACTGCATCCATTAATTCTTCGATTTTCGCTACCCATTTAGCATCTCCGTTCAATCCACCTAAAGCAGATCCTTGGATTACTGGAGCGTTATCACCATCATATTCGTAAGAAGATAAAAGTTCTCTAACTTCTAATTCTACCAATTCTAACAATTCTGGATCATCTACCATATCTACTTTGTTCATGAAAACAAGTACATTAGGTACATTTACCTGACGACACAAAAGGATGTGCTCTCTTGTTTGAGGCATTGGTCCGTCTGTAGCAGCAACAACTAAAATAGCACCATCCATTTGAGCAGCACCTGTAACCATGTTTTTTACATAATCGGCGTGACCTGGACAATCTACGTGAGCATAGTGTCTGTTTGCAGTTTCATATTCAATGTGTGCAGTATTAATTGTAATACCTCTTTCTTTTTCTTCTGGTGCAGAATCGATAGAAGAGAAATCTCTTGCTGTTCCGTATCCTTTGTCAGATAATACTTTACTGATTGCTGCAGTAAGTGTAGTTTTACCATGGTCTACGTGACCGATGGTACCAATGTTCAAGTGCGGTTTGCTACGATTAAACGTTTCCTTTGCCATGATATAAATTATTTATTAATTATTTACTTTAATTTTCGGTGTGCAAATATAGTTATTTTTTGAATATTGAAAATCTTTTTGTACAAAAAAATTCTAACATTCAAAAATATTGCGTTACACCTTTGATATTTTACCGAATTATCAGCGTGCAAATTTAAGAAAAATTATTTATTTGTGAAAATTCTATAAATAAATTTCAACAAACATTTTCTTTTTTAAAGAAATCTCACCAGTTTTCATTCATTTTTTAGCAACATTTTTTTTATTAATGGCTTCCAAATCCAGTATTCAAAAGAAAAAAAAGGATTATCTGATAAAGCTTTATAGCTGTTCAGGGATTTTTTTTCTGTTAAAGTCAAAATAAAATGGGGAATAACAATAAAGCCAAAAAAGCCTCCGTCACAAGTTCATCTATAACCACAATCAAAAAGGGTTTGGGACTCAGAACCTTTTCCCGTTAAAAGAACAAGTGGTAACAATCCTTCCGACGCCATTAATGGAGTAAATACAACAGGTCGGAACCTCACTCCTTCAAAAACAACCTCTACAGTGATCATTCCGGATTTCATATTTTGATGGAATTCCGAAAGTAAAAGCATTTTTTTTAAATACAGATTACCAAAACTTGCTCCCTCCTAAATTCAAAATTCACTTCTGAACGACGAATCAAAATCATACCTCCAATTAACGCAATAGAACTTTGGCTACAACTAATAGCGAATGCACCTGAATAAACTTTAAGAGACAGCCATTTGGGAAGTCATTAAACGCACTCTTTTACTGAGAAGATTGCCTCAGTTTTAAATCACATTAAGTTTGAAAGATAAGATCATCATTTAACAAAAGAACATTCACAATGTGGTTTGAAAAGCGAAACTAAGAAATTTATGCAAAAAAAATCTCCCAAATAATTGAGAGATTTTCACAGAGCCAACTATGAGATTTGAACTCACGACCTCTTCCTTACCAAGGAAACGCTCTACCCCTGAGCTAAGTCGGCGAAAAAATTAAAAAAAAATCACAAGCCATAGAATGATTGTGATTTTTTTTGTGAGCGGAAGACGAGGGTCGAACTCGCGACATTCAGCTTGGAAGGCTGACGCTCTACCAACTGAGCTACTTCCGCATTTTTGTTTCCAAAAACTGTTGGTAAACGGTTTGCAAATTTATAAAAAATTTGCAAATACGCAAATAAAACTAGAAAAAAATGTGGGGAGAGTAGGATTCGAACCTACGAAGTCGTAAGACAGCAGAGTTACAGTCTGATCCATTTGGCCACTCTGGAATCTCCCCAATTTTATTTTTTTCAATGAGCCTCCAGAGGGACTCGAACCCACGACCTGCTGATTACAAATCAGCTGCTCTAGCCAGCTGAGCTACGGAGGCAAAGATTTTTAAAGAACTACTTATCTGTTTTTGCGAGTGCAAATATAAGTGAGTTTTTTTGAAATCCGCAAATTATTTTAAAGAAATTTTTAATTTTTTTTTTAAGCCAGTTCTTTTTTCTTGATTAGCAGCTTTTTAGCAACTTCAGCACAAAGGTCTAAACTCTCTTCAAAACTTGCCGAAGTCTTTTTTACCACAATATCATCACCCGGAACTGCCAATAAAATCTCAACGGTCTTATTTTCTTTGTCTGATTTATTCTCAACTTTTAGATAAACTTTGCATTCTACGATTTTATCGTAATAGCTTTCGAGTTTATTTAATTTTTTTTCGATATGTTCTTCAAGCGGTGCGTGTGGTGTCAATCCCATTGACTGTACAGAAATTTTCATAAATCTACATTTTTTTTAGCTCGAGGATGAGCATTGTTAAAAACTTTTTTTAATTGTTCAATATTGGCAGTCGTATAAACCTGCGTTGATGCAAGCGACGAATGTCCCATAATTCTCTTTACTTTAGAAATTTCAGCCCCATGTTCCAAGACATGCGTCGCAAAACTATGTCTCAAAATATGGGGACTTTTTTTCTTCTTCGAAGTAACAAGACTAAGATAGGAATTAACTGTAGAATAGACAAATTTATCGTTCAATATTTTGCCTTTCGGATTGATGAAGAAGTACATCTCCCACTCTTTCAGCGGTTTCCTTTCTGTTAAATATTTCCTAAAATCAGCGGCGAGTTTTTCTGAAATAGGAATAATTCTCGCCTTATTCCCTTTTCCGACCACTTTGATCTCCAATGTGCTGAAATCTACATTTTCTAAAAGTAAATTCACTAATTCAGCTCGCCGCATTCCGGTTTGGTAAAGCGTTTCAATAATGAGTTCTTTGAGGAAACTCCCTTTATTTGGCTGAAATTCGGGCAACTTTTGATTGCTCATTTCCTCCTCGGAAAAAGGAATTTGTTTCTCCGCGTAAAATTTTAAGGACTGTATGCTTTCTAAAGGCGAGGTTTTCACCTGACCAACCTTCATAAGAAACAAGTAGAAACTCCTTAGAGAAGAGAGTTTGCGGTTGATGGAGCGCTTAGCGATTTTCTTTTCGCCTAATTCCACCATGAAATTTCTGATGATCTTTTTATCAACTGCACCAAAATCCTGATGGGCTTCTGACTGAAGAAGGAACTGGGAAAAACCCTCAAGATCCTTTCTATAACTCGTCAAAGTGTGTGGCGAATACCGTTTTTCAACAGCAATATATTCCAAAAATCTTTCTATCATAATATACCAACAAAAAAATCACTCTTCAAATATAACTATTTGAAAAGTGATTTTGGTATTTTATAAGTAAATTTTGACTTAAGCCTGCTCTTCTTTGCTCAAAATTCTTTGTTTATGAGCAGCTTTCACATTGGCCTGTCTTTTAACAACAGACGGTTTGTTGAATTGTTGACGACTTCTAAGAGCTCTAATAGTTCCTGTTTTGTCGAATTTCCTTTTATATTTTTTTAAGGCTCTGTCGATGGATTCACCATCTTTTACTGGGATTATTAACATAATTTACATCTCATTTTGGATTGCAAAAGTAAGATTTTTTTTCTTAATGGCAAATTTTTTATTACTTTTAAACTCAATTTTCATTCAAGATGCAAAAAAACTATACCGTTATCAACGCTTCCGCAGGTTCTGGAAAAACCTACGCTCTGGTTCAGAACCTTTTAGCCATCTGTTTGAAACATCCATCGCAACCGGATAAAATCCGAAATATATTGGCGCTTACCTTCACCAATAAAGCGGCGAACGAAATGAAACACCGCATCATCGAGTGGTTAAAAGATTTTTCTGCAGATTCTTTTACAACGAATCAGGATTTAATCAACGTTCAAATTAAACTTAAAAACCAAGGGTACAACATTGCGCTAAATGATTTGCATGAGCGTTCAAAAAAGATTCTGGATTACGTACTTCACCACTACTCTACTTTAAATATTGGAACGATCGATAAATTTAATGCAAGATTGGTTCGGAGCTTTTCTTATGAATTGGGTTTGGCGCAGAACTTTAATCTGGAAATCAATCCGGAACCTTTTCTCATGGAAGCCGTCGATAAAATGCTGGAAGATATCGGAGAAGAGAACGATGTTTCCGGAGCTTTTATGGATTTTGTTAATTACAGTTTAGATAATAACGACCGCGTCAACCTCAACAAAACTTTATACGATTCTGCAAAAGAATATGTGCAAGACAAACATTATTTCCGACTGCATGAAAACAAAGATTTTGATTGGGAAGTGTATGAGAAATCGAAAACAAAACTTCGGGAAGATCTAAAAAATCTAAAAAAGGAAAATATCGAATTGTTGCAAACTTCTATTGATTTAATGGTTGAAAAAAACCTTCAAGTGGGTGATTTCGCAGGTGGAAACAGCAACAGTATCGCCAAATTTTTCAATGAATCCTTGAAATATTACCGCTCTGAACGAAAAGATTTTCCTTTTCCGGGCAATGAAGAAACCGCTAAAAATAAATTTCTTGCCGGAGCATCCTCCACGGGTAAAAATCGGGAAAGTGAAATCCTGGAAATCCTCGATTTTTTAGTGGAAAGCAGACAAAAAATCATCATTAATTATATTCTCACACAAAAAAAAGAGAAAATTCTTAACGCTATTTTGCCATTAAAAGTCAACAAAGACATTCAGGATAAACTCGCAGAAATCGAGGCTGAAAATGATTTGGTTTTGCTCTCTAAATTTAATATTCTGATTCATGAAAACCTGCGCAATGAACCGTCATCATTTATTTATGAAAAAGTAGGAACTAAGTTTTCTCATTATTTTTTCGATGAATTTCAGGACACTTCTTTTCTGCAGTGGCAAAATTTCATTCCGTTAAGAGATCACGCGGTTTCATCAAGCGATATGAGTTTTACTTTGGTAGGAGATCCCAAACAGAGCATTTATCGGTTCCGAGGTGGTGATTCTAAACTCATGCTGGATATCATTAATCACAAAGAAGATTCATTGGTTCTTGCCGAACTCGAAAATCTGGAAAGTAATTGGCGAAGTGCAAAAAATATCGTCAATTTCAATAACGAACTGTATCAATTTTTCGCCAATTTTACGCAGGTAGAACATCAGAAAATTTTCGGACCCGACTCTCAGCAAATCCCAAAATCGAAATTGGAAGGTCGCGTTCGTGTAAATTTAATGGAAAATACGACGAAAAGTGTTTTTTATGAAGAAGTTGCTCAACAAATGAAAACCGACATTCAAAGTAGTGTTGATCGCGGTTTCAGCCTCTCTGATATTACGATTCTTTGTCGTGGGAATTTCGATATTTTCAGTTTCTCGCAATTGCTCGGAAGTTTGAAAATTAATTACCATGGGAAAGAAGAATTTATAAAAACCATTTCTGATTCTGGTTTAACTTTAAATTTGTCTTCAACTTTAAAAGCGCTTACCGAATTTTTACGTTGGGAACAGAATCCCAAAAACTATCAGTTTGCCGTAAAAATGCTGTACTATTTGAATGTTTTGGGAAGAATAAAAATCGAGGATTTCACGGCAGAAATGGTGGAAATGTTGCAACTCGAGAACAAATCTGAAATGGAAGTTTTTATTGAAAAAAAATACGGTATTCAATTAAAAAACAAACATTTGCTTCAACTGAACCTCTATAATTTCATCGAAAATTATTTGCAGGAATTTTCGGTGGAAAGTAAGGAAACCGATTTCCTTTTCAATTACCTGGAAATGCTTTACGCTTATTGCCAAAATGCGGGTTCTACGCTGAAAGATTTTCTTCGGTTTTGGGATGAAGAAGGCCATATGAAGACGATTCAGGCTTCAGATAATTTAGATGCCATCAAATTGATGACGATTCACAAAGCAAAAGGTTTAGAATTTCCTGTGGTCTTTTTACCGATGGAAAACTCCAACAAAGACGGCAAATTCACAAACTGGCTCGAAATTGAAGCTGAAAACGGATTGTCTGCAGTCAATGTAAATGCCTTCGCAAAAGAGCTTGAAGTTTATGATGCTGAAATGGAGCAATTCAATCAGGAAAATGCTTATCAAAATAAAATCGACCGTTTCTGTTTGCAGTATGTTGCAACGACAAGAGCGGTGGAACAACTTTTTTTCTACATTCAAAAGCCAAATAAAACAGCCAATCATCTGGAAATTTATGAATTTTTGGAACCTAAAATCCCAAGAGATGAAGCAGGCGAAGAATTATCTTCTTTTGATCTGTATAAATTTTCGGAGGAAGATTTGAAAAAGCAAACCACGGATAAAACTTCGGAATTAATGACCAAACCTATTCAATTTAAAACAGAAAAAAGAGCAGATTTGGAAGCGATAAAAATTGCGACTCCCTCCAAAAGTTATCAGAACCGCGTAGAAAAAGTGAGGATTGGGATTTTCACGCATGAAATTTTAGCGCGCATTAACACGGAAAAAGACATCGAAAAAACTTTACAATCTTATCTTTTGGAAGGAACGATCACGGAAGATGAAAAATCTGAAATTCAGGAACGGCTTTACGGTTTTATTAAAAATCCCGAATACTCGAAATATTTTATTGACAATCAAGTGGTTATCAACGAAAGAGACATTATGATCACGGAAAATGGGGATTCTAAAATGTATCGTCCTGACCGAATGATTGATACTGGGAATGGGTTTATTATCCTCGATTTTAAGACCGGAGACTTTAAAGAAAAACATCAATTACAAATTGAAGAATATCAAGCGGTGCTCGAAAAATTGGGTAAAAAAGTGATTGAAACCAAAATCATTTATGGGTAAAAAAAATCCTGTCACCACAATTGGCGACAGGATTTAGCTAGTAATTCTTGAAATTTTATTTCTTCACGGCAGTGACTACTTGAGCTTCCATCTTGGTAATATTATCAAAGATTTGCTTGAAAGCCGGATAATATTCAACCGGAAAAACAGCATCATCGATCATCACTGTTGTTTCTATCGTAAGTTTGTTTCCTTCCTGCGTCACGAGATAAATGTACTGCAATGCATTGTCTTCGGTGCGGAATTTTTTGGATTTAGGTACATTTTCGAAGGTATAATTATCGGGAATGGTCACCGTAACTTTTTTGATCCTGTCGGAAGCGGAGTAAAATTCAAGCGGTGCTTTACGTTTTTCTTCCTGATCAAAATTATGTTTCTGCGAATACAAAAACAAAAGAGGATTAAAAACCAACTTGTTTCCTAAAACATCGGTAAAAGTATCTGCACTAAAGTCGAAACTCGTTTCAAAATCATTGTTATCTTGAACTCCATGTTTCAAATTAGAGATCGCGAATTTGTAGTCGTCTTTGTAACTTTTGGCGAATTTTTCTTGATCTTCTGTAAATCTTTCGTTGACCATCATTGCGTAAAGTTTGGTATCACGGTCTGAAAAATTACCTTCGAAAGTTCCGTCAGGATTCATTGTAGCATTTACGGTAAGAAGGGTTTTGCTCACTTCCGGAAACAAGATATTGATTTGTTTCGCATCATCTTTGGTCATATAATACCCGTAATAATTCAAGGCACGCGGCGAAATCATATTAAGATCACTTTGCTTGGAAGTTGCATCTAAAAGCACAAATTTGTTGTCTTCGATATAAGAAGCAAGGACAAAATTCAACTGCGCCAATGAAGGCAAATAACCGGTTAACATTCCTTTTTTTACGGTTGCCAAAACAATGGGATTTGCATCGATATCTGCACTTCTTAGCAACATTATCAACAAGAGGTTAATTTCTGCGGTATTCCCAATTTTAGTGGAAAGTAAATTGCGGATTCCTTTGTCTGTCACTACTTCATCTTCTTTATTCCAGGTATAATTTTTTTGAACATATTTCAAAATTGCACGAGCTTTGTCCGTTTTCGAGGGCATTTCTTTTATTTCAGCAGGAAGCAGATCTTTTACCAAATTCTGCTTTTTTAATTCGCTCCCAAAATCGTCGTGGTCATATAATCTTTTGCTGATGTCTTTCCAGGTCAAAGCATAAGATTTCAGTTCAGTGCCGCGCATAATCGAGTTAAGCTCAGATTTGATCCCTGTTTTATAATTATCACTATTCAGGACATATTTTTCTTCTTTGTAAGGCGGAACGTTTTCGTACCCAAAACGATAGAGTTGGTAATCACCTCCATAGATTTTTTTCTCTTCCATTTCCCGAAAAGTGGGCAATAAATCTCCTTTGTAATTAATGTTATACCCAATCGGTTTCGGACTATCGAAAACATATTCAACATATCTTACAGGAATTTCATCTTCGATCATAACTCGTGGAGTAGATCCGATAAAAGGCGTATAAAGCAAGTAAGAATACTCTACAATCGAGCCATCTTTCACATTTGGAAAAGCAAATTTGGTAACGATGTAATTTTTATCTTCTTTAGACTTGTATTTTTCGTTACGTTCAACTTTGGCTTCTACTTTTTTACCGTTTTCCCAGTTGTAGGTGTAGGCTTTTAAATTGCTCAGTGTTTCGCGGCTGCCTCTGTTATCTTCGTACTGGGAAATTTTAAAATCTAAATAATCCGCGGCATTATCTTTATTATAAATTTTCACGCGATCCACAACATCTTTGTACAGAAAACCGTCATAATCAATTCTGAAATGAATTGATCGAAACAGAACTTCTGCGGGTGCATCGGGATATTTCGCTGATTTGGTGCTTTTCAAATCATCATCGGAAATTTTCGGGATTTCTAAAAATTTGTGTTGCGAAGAAACGAAACCAAATAAAAAGAGAGACAAAAAGAATAGATTTTTTTTCATTATAATTTAGAAATTAAGATTTTGGTATTATCATTACTCGCTGTTTTTTTTCTGAAAGCGACATACTCTTTGAATTTTTCTTTAGGATAAATTCCTCTTTTGATGGTTAAAATTCGATGTACAGAAAGCTTATTGTCTTTTAAACTAAAGCTGATCGTATAAGAACCGAAATCTGTAGAAAAATTTGCCGATGCAGGAACTTCTGTAAATTTGTAGTCTGCAGGAATGCTGTACTCCAGTTCATAATCATCCTGAAAAGGAAAAGAAGTTTCAAAAGGCAAAACTCTATCATCATTCATAGAAAAAGTAGTCGCTTGGTAGTAAGGCATCACAGGAAAAAACATATCGTTTCCTAATTTTTTGGAAAAGGAATTGGCCTTCAAATTCAGATCGTAATTAATTTTTGCCAGATCTCGGTCATTTTTTAAATTATTAATGGCAAGTTGATCAATCTTTAAATTATAATGTCTGTTTTTTAGGGCATCAATCATTTCATCATTTTTCAAACTGAAAAGTCTTAGACTACTGTCATATTGTCCTCCTGAAAACTCAAAATGAGCTTCGGAAGAAATGCTGCCATCTTCTGCAATTTGAATTTTTCCAATTAATTTTTCCTTACTTTCTTCAGGTTTATAAACGGGAGTATCGATAATTTGTATTCCATTTTCATTTACCGCCAAAACATTTCTGTTGTGTGACGAATAAGAGAG
>Ga0116183_1003458_pt1 | contig 16067 bp, 17 predicted proteins | sample AD_UKC078_MetaG_FD_89753 | JGI IMG/M metagenome (GOLD analysis project Ga0116183, IMG submission 89753) | Active sludge microbial communities of municipal wastewater-treating anaerobic digesters from USA - AD_UKC078_MetaG | ecosystem: Engineered > Bioreactor > Anaerobic > Digestate | place: USA... | reverse complement strand
GCCGATGAGGTCCGCCGACATTTTCAAGGCCTGGTATTCAAAACAGTCATTCAACGCAACGTTACCCTGAGTGTGGCCCCGAGCCACGGACAGCCGGTGATGCTCTACGATGCCGACTCCAGAGGAGCCATCGACCACATTCAACTGGCTCTGGAAATTATTCGCAAAAACAAGTAAGCCCCTTACGCTATGGCAGCAAAAAACAGACTGGGAAGAGGATTGGATGCCCTGATCAGCACCGAAGACATACAAACCGTAGGCTCATCGTCCATCAGCGAGGTTGAGCTGGAACTTATCAGGCCCAATCCCGAACAACCCAGAACCGATTTTGAGCCCGAAGCCCTCGAGGAACTGGCCATTTCCATCCGGGAAATCGGTATTATCCAACCCATCACCCTGCGCAAAATGGACGATGGCTATTACCAGATCATCTCGGGAGAACGCCGCGTACGCGCTTCCAAATCCATAGGACTTACAAAAATCCCGGCCTACATCAAAACCGCCGAAGACGACTCGATGATGGAAATGGCCCTAATCGAGAATATACAGCGCGAAGACCTCAATGCCATCGAAATCGCTTTGGCTTACCAAAAATTGGCCGAAGTCTACAAGCTGACCCAGGAAAAACTTAGTGAGCGCATAGGCAAAAAAAGAACCACCATCAGCAATTACATACGTTTGCTCAAGTTGCCGGCCGAAATTCAGATGGGGCTCAAAAACAAAACCATCGATATGGGACATGCCCGGGCACTGATCAATGTAAAAAGCCCCGGTCTGCAACTGGCCCTCTACGAACAAATTTTGAAACAAGGTTTGTCGGTGCGCAAGGTCGAAGAATTGGTTCGCGACGAAGAAAGCGGCAAATCGAAAAACTTCAAAAAGCCCCTTCCTCGCAAGACTTCCGAAGAATACCTGGACTTACAAAAACAGCTTTCACAGAAACTGGGCACCAAAGTGCGCTTCAGTATAAACGAAAAGGGCAAAGGCAGCATCAGCATTCCCTTTGACTCGGAAAAAAAGTTGGAAGAAATACTGCTCAGTCTCGACAAATTGTTTAACTAAACAAGACCTGAACCGGATCGATAAGAAGATGGGCTATTTCGCCAAAATCATACCAATACTGCTTTTTTGCTGCCTGGCCTGCCGGTCGGCAACCCAAGACAGCACGGTCCTCGTGGCGGACAGTCTTTCCTCGGTACTCGCTGACGATCCCTCCCTGAACGGAGTGAACGGATTCCTTACTGCAGACAGCCTTTCGCCGATGCTCAACGACGATCTCTCTCGCAACGGAGCAGACGGCTTCCTTATTTCGGACAGCCTCTTTTTGAGGCCGGACATGGAAAGCTTTATGAATACCGATACTGCCGCCCGGGAACGGCAATTATTCAAACCCCTTCCCTCCAAAGCCCTGTGGTACGCAGCCCTATGTCCGGGTTTGGGACAGTTTTACAACCGGAAATACTGGAAACTGCCGATTGTAGCGAGCGGGGTCGTGGGGCTTGCTTACGCCATAAGCTGGAACGGAAAATATTATGTAGCCTATACCAACGCCTACAGAGACATCAGCGACAACAACCCCGACACCAACAGTTTTTTGGACTTACTGCCGCCGGGCTATTCCTATACCGAGTCGCAATTGCGGACGGTGCTCAAAAATCGTCAACAGACCTTTCGCAGGCAACGCGATTTGAGCATCATCGGAGCCGTGGGCTTTTATTTAATTTGCATCCTGGATGCCTACGTCGATGCCGAGCTGTTCGATTTTAACGTCAGTCCCGACCTGAGCATCCGCCTGCAACCTGTCCGGCAGGCCCCCGGAATCGATCACGCAATGGAACTATCCTGTTTATTCAGGTTTTAACAACAACGAGAAAAACCGATTATGAAAAGAATCATCTATATACTGCTTATTTTAGGCTTGTCTGCGTCGCCCGCATTATCCGCGTCACCTGAATCATCTGCGTCGCCCGCGTCGCCTGAATCATCCGTGTCGCCTGAATCATCCGTGTCGCCTGAATCATCCGTGTCGCCTGCGTCGCCCGCATCACCTGAATCATCTACGTCGCCTGCGTCGCCCGCATCCGGGCAATTTTTCAAAAAAATATTCACTAAAAAAGCCTCGACGGAACAAACCGAGGGTCTCCCCGGGGAAGCAGGCAATCTGCCGCAACAAAAACAGGTGAACGGCAAACAGACCGGCAAAAAGCTGTCGCACAGCTTGTCCAACCCGGAGAAAACCGGGCAAAACAACCTGTTGGCCGAAGAGGACGCACCGGCCGTTGAAATGAACCTCGATTCAATAGAAAACAGCCTCTTCAGCGAAGGGCTGAAGATACTGATCGAAATGGATTCCAGCCATTATTTCGACGATCCCGGCCTGGATCCCTCTTTTCATTTCAATGCCAACACCGACAGCCTTATTTACGAATGGCAAAGGCAGTCCCTGCTGATTTTTGACGAAAACTGCCGACCCACTCTTACAGACAGCTCTGCCACACCCGAAACGACCTACATTCAACGGCTTATGGATTTACCCAACATCATCGAAATGCCCTACAACAGAATAGTAAGACGTTTCATCGACCTCTATCTGAACGAAAGGAGGATGCAGGTAGAAGCCATGCTGGGAGCGGGAGTCTATTATTTCCCACTGTTTGAACAGGTACTCGACCAAAATGGTTTGCCCATAGAACTCAAATATTTGCCCGTCATTGAATCGGCGCTGAATCCCAAGGCTGTTTCCAGAGTCGGCGCCACCGGTTTATGGCAATTTATGTACGCCACCGGCAAGATGTACGGACTCCAGATCAACAGCCTTACCGACGAAAGGCGGGATCCGGTTAAATCGACTTATGCCGCCGTCAAATACCTGAAGAGTCTCTACTCTATGTTTGGCGACTGGAACCTGGCCATAGCAGCCTACAACTGCGGCCCGGGCAATGTGAACAAAGCCATACACCGCTCAGGCGGGAAACGCAATTTTTGGGAAATCTACTATTACCTACCCCGGGAAACCCGCAGCTATGTGCCCCTGTTCATTGCCGCCAATTATGTGATGACCTATTATTCCGAACACGGTATTTGTCCGGCCCAAAACAATTTTCCCCCGGTGATTGATACTTTTATGATCCATCAAAACATGCACTTCCAGCAAATTGCCGAAGTCTGCCAGATACCGATGCAGGAAATACAATTATTGAATCCCCATTTCAGAAACGAGATTGCTCACGGCACCGCCTCCAAGGCCGGTATACTCTACCTGCCTATGGAATATTCGCCCGTCTTTACAGAATTGCAAGACAGCATTCCCCGTTACAAAGAACAGGAATTGCTGGCTTCGAGGCTGGTTTCGGTTCAATCGGGACAAGCGGGGCCAACCGATGCCATTGTTTACAGGGTAAAACGGGGCGACAACCTCTCGGTAATTGCATCAAGACACAACGTAAGTGTTCAAAAGCTGAAAAACTGGAATAACCTTAAGAGCAATACGTTGCAAATTGGGCAACGACTGCTTATTTATTAACGATTAAATAGTACCTTCGCATAAAACTCTGCACAGAGGCCGATTATGGATATTTTACAGGCAACAAATCCTGAAGAAGAAAAAATCTTTGAGCAATTTCAGCTTTTGCTCAACGATTACCTGAATTCAAACCATCGCAAAAAAGTGGATTTGATTACCAAGGCATTTAAGTTTGCTTACAATGCCCATAGAGGTGTCAAACGCCGCTCGGGAGAGCCTTATATAATGCATCCTCTGGCCGTAGCCCGCATCTGTTGCGCCGAAATCGGTCTGGGTTCCACCTCTATCTGTTCCGCTCTTTTGCACGACGTGATAGAAGACACCGAGTTTACCGTCGAAGACATCCGAAACAACTTCAACGACAGAATTGCCTCCATAGTGGAAGGTTTGACAAAGATCTCCGGAGGAATCTTTGGGGAGAACGCTTCCACTCAAACCGAAAATTTCAGGCGCCTGCTCCTGACCATGTCCGAAGACATCCGCGTAATCCTGATAAAAATGGCCGACCGCCTGCACAACATGAGGACCCTAAGCGCCCTGTCGCCAAGCAAACAATACAAAATTGCCAGCGAAACCATGTATTTGTATGCTCCGCTTGCCCACCGTCTGGGATTGAACCGGATCAAAACCGAACTCGAGGAACTGAGTTTCAAATACGAGCATCCGGAAGCTTACGAACAAATCACACATAAACTGGCCATCACGGCCGAATCGCGAAAGGCACTATACTATTCCTTTATAGAACCCGTTCAGCACGAATTGGATAAACTGGACTTGAAATACTACATCAAGGAAAGAGTAAAAACAGCCTACTCCATCTGGAAGAAAATGACCACCAAAAACATCCGGTTCGAAGAAATCTACGACCTTTTGGCTGTCCGTATCATTTTCGATTCGCCCGATATTGAGGACGAAAAAGAGATGCTTGCCCTCGAAAAGAAACAATGCTGGGATATATATTCCACCATCACCAATATTTACAAGCCTCACCCCGACCGTTTACGCGACTGGGTAAACAACCCAAAAGCCAATGGTTATCAAGCTCTGCACACCACGGTGATGGGCTTTACCGGCGATTGGATCGAAGTCCAGATCCGCAGTACCAGAATGCACAGCATTGCCGAAAGAGGTTTTGCCGCCCACTGGAAATACAAACTGGGCGAAATCGAAGAAGATAACGAGCTCAACCACTGGATACTCACCATCAAGGAGATTTTGGAAAGCCCCGAGCCCAACACCCTCGATGTGCTAGACACCATCAAGATGAACCTGTTTTCGTCCGAAATCTTCGTGTTTACCCCCAAGGGAGAAATCAAAACCCTGGCTCAGGGAGCCACCGCCCTCGATTTTGCCTTTGAATTGCACAGTGAACTGGGCTACCGCTGCATAGGCGCCAAAGTCAACCATCAACTGGTACCCATGAGCCATGTGCTCAAAAGCGGTGACCAGGTGGAAATTCTCACCTCCGAAAACCAAACTCCCCGCTACGAATGGCTGAAATTTGTCACCACCGGCAAGGCTCATTCCAAAATTAAAGCCCGTTTTCGCAAAGACAACCGTGAGACAATAAAAAAAGGTGAAGAGCTGCTCAATGAATTTTTCAACAAGCATCATTTAACAGCAGACGCCGACAATGTTCAGGTATTGCTGACCAACTGTAATTGCATCAATAAGGAAGAACTCTTGATGAAGCTGGGTACCGGCGAATTGACTCTAAACAACGCCGAAGCCGAACTCTTCAAAAAGGACAATCAGAACCTGCTGGTCAAATACTGGAAACTTACCTTCGGATCGAAGAACAGCAAGCAGGAAAAAGAAAAAGGAAAAGAAAAAGAAAAAGAAAACAAAACCATCGACTTCAAATCGACACACCGGCTTACCGAAGAATCCGTTCAGAACGAATACCACCTGTCGGATTGCTGTCAGCCCATACCGGGAGACGCCGTACTGGGTTACGTTGCCCAAAACGGCATTATTCACGTACACAAACGGCAATGCCCCATTGCCATGCGCCTGAAAAGCAGCTACGGCGACCGCATCGTTTCTGCCGAATGGGCCACACACAAAAAATTATCTTTCGCCGTCGAAATAGAAATTACCGGCCTCGACACCGTAGGCATGATCAATCAGATCACCCGCATCGTCTCCGACGAATTCTCGGTAAACATCAACAAACTCAACTTCGAATCCAAAGACGGCGTATTCCGAGGCTCCATGACCGTTTACGTCCACGACGTAGAAGGCCTGAACCACCTCTGCAACAAAATCTCCAAACTCAAAAACATCAAATCCGTCACCCGCGTCGAACGCCAAAATAAGCTGATGGGGGTGAAGGAGTGAATTTTTGGAGGGGGTGGTGGGAGATTATGGAGAGATTTTTGTGCCTCGAAATCTAAAATTAATACAAAAATAACGATATGACTCCAAAATGAGCACAGAAAAATAAAGCGCATCAGATATAAATTATTTAACTTGCGGATGTTTTAATGTAAAAAAATGAGATTTAAATTAAAATTAGCCTTAGATCCATTGCCTTACGGAAACACAATCCCTGTCAACTACCAATACGAACTATCCGGATGGATTTATCGTACGTTGGCTAGCGGGGATCAGATGAAAAAATATTAGTGTTAAAAAAGATATAATCGATATATATCATGAGAATACATTTAAAGTTTAAAATTTCAAATCAAACAGTTCCTTTTGACCATCAACCTTTGTTAGTGGGAGCTATCCATAAATGGTTGGGGCAGAATGAGGAACACGGTGAAATCTCATTGTACTCTTTTTCTCGATTGGAGGGAGGAAAAGCAACAAATGAAGGAATTAAATTTAATCAGGATGGATTATTTTTTTTTAGTTCCATCAATATAGATTTAGTGAAAAGATTGATATCCGGAATCCGATCAGATCCTTCAATGTTTTTTGGACTAAGAGTAAATGAATTATTTATTGAAGAAGACCCCGATTTATCAAACCGAGAATTATTTTTTCCGGGTAGTCCGATATTCATCAAGAGAAGGAATGGTGAAAGAATTGAACAAATTTTTTTTGACGATCCAAGATCTTCGGAATACTTGAGAGAAACACTTCTAACCAAAATGGGAAAAGTCGGACTTGAGGACGATTCACTTGATATTCGTTTTGATTTGTCCCATACCAAATCGGGAACAAAAATGATCACTTATAAGGGTATCAAGAATAAAGCAAATTGGTGTCCAGTAATTATAAAAGGCAAACCAGAAACAAAACTTTTTGCTTGGAACGTCGGATTAGGAAATTCAACGGGAATCGGGTTTGGAGCAATCAAATAATAGGCAGTTATGTATTATGTTGTAAAATATTCAGGTCCATTTGGGTTTATTAAACCGTGGACCGCTGTGAGAGACAGTGAGACTTATAGCCAACAGTTTCTAACTCCTTCGATTATTGAAGGAATTGAGAAGAAATTGTTTCCCGAGTTGTTACATAAAACCGGGAAAATTCTAAAAATTGTTCGATACCGGTTGAATTATTGTGGTATTGACATGCAGCAAGAACGAACTAGATCGAAGGGTGAATTTGAAAAAGAGAAGAAAACAGATTCGTTAGGTAGAACATATTACACAGCGAAGAACATGGGGGTCATTACTCGAGGTGTGCTACTTCAGCCCAATCTTTACCTTGCGTTCAAGGATGAGCAGGATGCGAACAATGCATTTGCCCAAACGATATGTTTGTGTAGAAACGAGGATTTGCTTTTTCCTGAAATTCTCACGGAAATGTCAGAAGAGGACTTTGACAAAATCGATGGTTTTGAGCTAGAGACTTCCTCTCCTGAAAGCGGCTTTAAGGTTGGATATAATCGTTTTGATGATTTTGCGGAGATGTTTGGCGAGCTCAAGGTTGTGGGCAATCCAATACGTGATCGATAATGAAACCCCTTGATCAAATACTAGCTAAAAGTGTCAATTACGGCAATATAAGTTTGCTGGAACATACACAAGAGGTAACACTGGCAATTGAAAACTTTGCCCGGCATTTTGATTTTACATTTAATTCAGAGCTCGCTCGTAAAGGAGCCATCTTGCACGATCTGGGCAAAGCTCATGACCATTTTCAAAAAAAAATACAGAATATTAATTCAAAATCATTAGCCGAAGCAAGGGAAGAAAATTATATTCACAGACATGAACTTTCGTCATTGGCTTTTCTACCTGTTTTTCCGAAAGAGGAATGGGATTATTTAATTGATATGATTGTTGCCCACCACAAATCAATCGAAAACGACCCTAGGGGAAGAGGTATTCTCGATTTAGATCAGAATAGCCAATATTGGATAAATAACCATCTAAAAAACTGGGAAGAATGGAGCCAATATGGTTTATGTATTCTTAATATATTTGGATACAAAAGCAATATAATTACTTTAGATGAGGCAAGAAATGCTTTACTATATACAGTTGAGTATTGTGAATCAAAGGGAAACGGATGGTCTCCTTGGCGTGGTTTGTTAATTTCTGCTGACCATTTTGCATCTGCTTTTACAAATAAAACAGCAGAGAATCTTCAACATCTTTTTGAAACACCCGATTTGAGCTATTATCACGATTTATCGAGAAGAAATCATCTTTATCCCTTATCAGAAATCTCAACAGAAGATTCGCGTCTTCACACACTAGTTGTTGCTCCTACTGGAGCAGGTAAAACCGACTTCCTGCTAAAAAGATGCAAAGGGCGTATTTTTTATACATTACCATTTCAGGCTTCTATCAATGCTATGTGGGAAAGAATGAAAAACACGATTCCTAATAAAGATATCCGACTCTTACATGCAATGTCTAAAATTATTGTTGGTAAAAATATTGAAGAGCGGATTCTTCAACCTTTAGTTGGTTCAACGGTAAAAGTTCTTACTCCTTACCAGCTCGCCGCCATTGTTTTTGGAACTTCTGGTTTTGAAGGTGTAATGCTTGATGTGAAGGGATGCGACATTATTTTGGATGAGATTCATACCTATTCCGATTATTCTAAATCTATGGTTTTGGAAATTGTGAAAACACTATTGCGTCTTGACTGCAGAATTCATATCGGTACAGCTACCATGCCATCGGTGCTTTATAATGAGGTACTTTCCATTTTAGGTGGAAAAGATAAAGTTTACGAGGTGAAATTGCCAGGTGATGTCCTAAAGTCATTTAATCGTCATAAGATTTTTAAAATTAATAGTGATGATGAGATTCCCAATATCCTGGATCAGGCATTTCGGAACAGAGAAAAGGTCTTGGTTGTTTTCAACACAGTAAAACAAGCCCAGGATGCTTTCAAAACTTTTTCAGAAAGATTTACTAAAATACCGATGATGCTTATACATAGCCGTTTTAGACGAGGTGATAGAGTTGAATTGGAAACCCGACTTAAAAGGCAATTCAATGGAGACGGAAGTAAAGAATTTGGAGATGGATTATGCCCGTGTTTGGTGGTTTCCACTCAAGTTGTTGAAGTAAGTCTTGATATAAGTTTTGACCGCATAATTACCCAATGCGCTCCACTCGATAGTCTTATCCAAAGGTTCGGAAGGGTAAACCGTAAACGCAGCAAGGATACCATTGGAAAATATAAACCTGTACATATTATCGCACCACATGATAAAGTTTTACCCTATAAAATGGATGTGCTAAAAAGAAGCTTTGAACAATTACCAGACGATGGGACAATTCTTAATGAACAAAACTTACAGGAAAAAATTGACAATGTGTATCCTGTTATAGAAACAAAAGAAATAGATGTTCACTTGATCTATAGAAACAACCGATATTCATTACGGGAACTTACTAATACAAAAAAAGCTGTTTTAGTGGAAGCTTTAGAAATTGAAAGTGCAACCTGCATTTTAGAAACGGATAGGGAAAAATATCTGTCAGCAGATTGGGAAGATCGAATATACATGGAGATTCCAATTAATTGGAAAACCATGGACCGTTACAAATCTGAATACGAACAGCTAGACGTTGGGGCAAACCCATTTGTTGTCCCTCAGAACTTAAATGATTATCGAATATTTGGATTGCGACTAGTTGAAAACGATAAATTTTTATAGGCATGTACACAAGTTATATAGGCAAGAAATTTCTGAAACTCTACAATGAGAGAGAGGGTACAAACCTCTCAGCTGAAGAGTTTTTTGAAAAAGTGTTTTTCCCACTTTTCTTTGATGATGACAGACATTTACTGCATGTCGGAAATTCTCCCTTTTTTCAAAAGCTCAAAGAAGAAGATATCAAAAAGTATGGGAGCAAATCATTGGCTCAGTATAATAATTTAAAAAAAGCAATTAAAAATGACATTCCCAATATGTCTATTTTTGTGGGTTCCGCCGCAAAAGATGTAAAAGGAACGACTTCCGGCCAAGTTTCAAATATTAATGTTATTGTAGATAAAGAAGAAATGTATGCCTCATGGATGGGTGAAGCTCTAGGTATTCGTATTAGTGGAGGAATGATTATGCTAATTGATGAACCCGATGTTTTATGGGCATTATATTCTGGATGGAGGCATTACCGTAATTATTTAAATCAAACACCTAACGTAGAAGACAAACAAATTGAGACATGGAATGGACAATGGCTTTGGCATTGGTCCCAACCTCATTTTGACAATAATAACCCTCTCGATAGATTACACATAGAAGTTTCAGAAGTACAAGGAAATGTAGCAATCTCCACTCAACAATGGATAAAAGGAATATTTGCTTTATCAAGGAAATTTCCGAATAAAGTAATCACGGCTTATGCATATAACCTTTCGCAAACCAACATAACATTAGGCTTTATTAACTTATATCTACCAGAGGTAAATCGATTGTTTAAACTGCGCAATAAAATATTTATAGATGAACCCAGAACCATTCTCACTGAAGAAGAGATTAATTCATTTACTACCTTTTATAATTTCAAGTGCGCCTGCAAATTTGGAACAATTGGCCTCAAGGCTATTGAGCCTGCAAAGCTTAGAGAATATATGCCTATTGGTTCTGTCTCATTTGCAAAAGGAAAAGAGTATAAGTTTTCGAACGAAGAATCATATACAAATTATAAACTTTTTAAAATTTGGATTATTGCTATGCTAAACAAAACAGAATTACTCAAGTTAGCCTCCGATGTTGCAAAAGCTTTATCGGAATTAGATAAAGCTGACGACAGGGGGAAAAAAGTATTTGCAACTTTATCTCAAGAAGTTAGAGAATCTAATAATTTACGGTTGTTTATTGATAAACTTACTACGGTGCTAAACCAAGCACCCTCAAATGCGGAAACGTTTAAAGAAGTGGTGGAAGCTGTCTTGAAAATGCCTTTGGACAATTTTCCACTGTTTGTTACGCTTATCCGCTTTGAATATGCTTATTTAAAATCAAAAAACTAATTTTAAAATTTATAGATATGAGCTGTTCACCTTTCATTTATTTACGTGGTCTTCGTCACGCGGAACATACTGTTTTTGGCGTTAATGATGGACAAAAGTTTTATTATGACCCTCAGTTTGGGAAAAAAATGGCTTATTCAAGTGGCCAACAAGTTAAACGATCCATAATTGAAGCTTTGAATATGCCTTTTGCTGCAATAACATTCAATTGGGAAATAGATAGAAAAGAAAACAAGGCAAGTCAAAAAGAACCACATTCTCCGTGTGATCCCTCTTATCCAGACCAATTATTGGGTGGTTATATGAAAGCAGAAAGCGGAAATATGACGGTTAAAAGAAGAAGTCCATTATCAATCTCGGCCATGCGACCTTTACATCCATTGCTTGGAGGAATAGAAAATCCATTAGAAGACTTAACATTCGATCGAACTTCACACCCAGACCATCATCAAGTAAAAGTTTTTTGGCTTGACAATAAAAAGAGAGGAGCCGAATTGACATCGGATGAATTAGAAGAATGGCTAACGACTAATCGCAGAAGCCTTCCTAATAGAGCTTTTATACAGAACCAATCTCGTGCCTCTGGTTTATTCGTTTATGATATTGCTATAGACCTCCGTACTTTATTTTGTGTTTCAACAAACAAATTAGAACCTGAACTCTTCCCTGAAATAGAAACAAAACTTCGTAATGAAGGGTGGATAGAAGGTGAAACCATTTTTGGGAATTGCTTGATTTGTCCAAAGGCAAAGCGAGATGAAATAATCCCGGCACTCGCAAAGGCACTCGTGAATTGGAGAATTACCTCAAATCAAGCACGTACCTTCAGTTTAATGGAAACTATTGCTATTGCAATCAGTGATAATGCTAATCAGATAGCCTATGCAATTCGTGGAGATTTACGTGACGACACAGAGAGGTTGCAAGCAACGCCCATAATTGATGAAACAGTAGAAGTAGATTTATTTATTACTCCTGCAGCATCAGGCTATGTTGTTGGTTCGGTAGGTAGTGCTGATGCAATCGAGAAAGCCGAACAAAAACTTGTAGAATTAATGTCTGCTTTTGATTATGAAAATCAAATGAGACAGGTATAATCTTCGCAGGTCACAAAAACTCTGTCAGTGGTATTTGGTTATGTCTATAAACTTGGGTTGTTGATAACGAAGTTAGTTAGTTATTCTACTACCTAATACAGATGCTGGTGCAAGCTTTGCAGCAAAGTAGATAGCAGCTTTTTCAGGACAAAGATTAATAGAAGCCGTGTTAGTATTAGGTTATTTTATGTGATATTCATGGTAAAATAAAAAACTTCTCTACCATGAACATCACCGGAACCCATTTCAATTATTATCAGGTGTGCAAACGAAAACTTTGGTTGTTTGCCAACGGTATTAATATGGAACACACTTCCGATCTGGTCTACGAAGGGAAATTGATTCATGAAACGTCTTATCCGCAGCGTCCAGGGCGTTATGAGGAGGTTGAAATCGGAGCGTGCAAAATTGATTTTTATGATGCCCGGAACAAGATTATTCATGAAATCAAGAAAACCGATAAGATGGAAAGGGCTCACGAATGGCAAGTAAAGTATTATATATATGTATTTGAGAATAATGGGATAGAGGGAGTTAAGGGCATTCTGGAATACCCTGCCCTGCGTCAAACACAACAGGTGGAACTAAACAATTCCGACAGACAGCAACTAATGTTAATTGAGGCCGATATCGAAAAGATAATCCGTGCCGAACAATGTCCCGAGGCAATTCACTCTCGCATTTGTAAACAATGCAGCTATTATGATTTTTGCTTTGTCAGCGAAAATAAAAACGAAGGCTGATACGCAAAAGTGTAGCCTGGATTATGATCACGAGCTATGAAAAAAACATATTACCTTTTTAATCCCGGAACCTTGGAGCGTAAGGATAACACCCTGAAATTTACTCCTGTTGAAAAAAGCGAAGACGGAGAGGAAACGAACGGTTCTCCTCGTTATTTGCCAATTGAAAACACCGGTGAATTATATGTTTTTGGTTCGCTTCGGGCCAATAGTGCCATGTATAATTTTTTGGGAGCCAATAATGTTGCTGTGCATTTTTTTGATTATTACGAAAATTATACCGGATCTTTCATGCCTCGCGATTCCTTGCTTTCCGGTCGTATGCTTTTAGCTCAAACAGCGCATTATCAAGACAAAAGAAAACGGATTGTGCTTGCCCGGAAATTTGTTGAGGGAGCTGCATTCAACATGTTGAAAAACCTAAAATACTACAATAAAAGAGGGCGTGACATGGAGCCTCTAATTACAAAAATAGAGGGATATATGTCCAAAATTTCCGAGTCGGCCGAAACTGACGAATTAATGGGATTAGAGGGTAATATCCGAATGATCTATTATGATGCTTTCAACTTGATTCTTAACGATTTTGAAATGGGTAATCGCACAAAGCAGCCACCGGGAAACGAGGTAAATGCTTTGATTTCGTTTGGCAATATGATGTGTTACAGTCAGTGTCTGCGGGCAATTCATCAAACACAATTAAATCCTACTATCAGCTATTTACACACCCCGGGCGAAAGAAGATATTCATTATCCCTGGATATTTCCGAGATATTCAAACCCTTACTTGTCGACAGAGTAATATTTAAAGTGTTGAATAAAAAGGAAGTACAGGAAAAACATTTCGATAAGAATTTAAATGGTTGTTTACTCAATCAAAACGGGAAAAAGATTTTTGTTCAGGCCTTCGAAGACCGTCTGAATGAAACCATCCGACATCGCAGTCTTAACAGAAATGTTAGTTATAAACATTTGATAAAACTGGAGTGCTATAAGCTCAGCAAACATCTTTTGGGCATGGAAGAATATAAACCTTTCAAAATGTGGTGGTAAATTCTTGTTTGCCGGCTTTTACTATATCGAATTATGTATGTAATTTTGGTTTATGATTTTGGAGAAAACAGAGTAGCTAAAATGTTGAAACTCTGCAGAAAATACTTAAGCTGGATACAAAACTCTGTATTTGAGGGTGAGATCAGTGAAGTAAAACTGAAAGAATTGAAGTACAAAGCAACATTAATAATGAACAAGGAAGAAGACAGCCTGATTATTTTTAAAAGCAGAGACGAGAACTGGCTTAATAAGGAAATTATTGGAAAAGAGCGAAGTAGCATAGATAATTTCTTGTAGAAATTGTCGATCAATATAAAATTCAGCATTAAAGAGCGAAAAAGGCTATTACAAAATCGCTCCATGTTCTTTGACATTTTGAAAATCAATTCATTACTATATATTGTCGATGCACGGTGTTTTTCATAGCATCGTGCATCGACAACCTTTTATAAAAATTTATTACATTTGCAAAACCCCAAAGCCCTGAAAACAAGAACCAAACCTATCCTTTTTTAGCGGCTTTTAATCAGACCAAAGTGGAATTGAAATATAACATCCTCAATCCTCAGAGCATCTTTTACGCGCTCTTTTAATCAGACCAAAGTGGAATTGAAATACATTTACGGCTCATACAATGTATGAGGTCCCAGTCCTTTTAATCAGACCAAAGTGGAATTGAAATCTCATAAATGAACATCTCAAACAGGATGCCTTCCTTATCTTTTAATCAGACCAAAGTGGAATTGAAATGAGAAAAATGGCGCCCTCTTCGAAGGACAACAAAACACTTTTAATCAGACCAAAGTGGAATTGAAATGAGCAATGAAAACCGCCGTAGAAGAGCACGTAATCTTTTAATCAGACCAAAGTGGAATTGAAATAATTTAGCTAAATCTGAACAGGAATTGATCGACATACTTTTAATCAGACCAAAGTGGAATTGAAATTATACTAACCTCCAGGGCCATACAAAAGCGCTACACACTTTTAATCAGACCAAAGTGGAATTGAAATCGTAAATTTGCGCGGTGCAAATTTGCGCGGTGCAGACTTTTAATCAGACCAAAGTGGAATTGAAATTTTTTAAGCGGCTCGTTTAGCTCAATCCCGTTCACTTTTAATCAGACCAAAGTGGAATTGAAATATAGTCGAATTTTACGACAAAAACGAGGGATATGTCTTTTAATCAGACCAAAGTGGAATTGAAATACAGGAAAACAGTGGAATACAGCTCTTACGCAGCAACTTTTAATCAGACCAAAGTGGAATTGAAATATAGTATTTTATTACAGTATTATCTTTTGGGCTAACTTTTAATCAGACCAAAGTGGAATTGAAATTGCCTTGCAACAGCTTTCGTCAAACTTCTTTGTATAGCCTTGTTCACGTCAAAAGATGTGACACTTTCGGCAGGTATTGACCTGTTTTTATAGTCCATTACAGGCAGATATTCTATGTGCTCAGTACCCTCGATTGTTACTCCTGTTTTAACCCAGCAGGTTTTTCCGTCTGTATGGTAAAACCACCCATTTGAATTTTCGTAAATAGTGTAGATTGCATAGGGGTGAATTTTCTTAATCTCTGCCCAAGCCCAAGCCCAGCTTAGATAAGTAAGCCCATTTTTCTTTTCTGTCTTGTCGCTTACGTTAATTGCATAAAGCGTTGAGAAATAGTTTTCGTTCATAGTGTTCTAAATTTAAATTGTTCTATAATGTTTTTTAGATTTTCATTTTCTTTCTCCAGAGCCTTTACTCTGTCCTCTGCTACCTTGATTCTTTCAATCAGGTAGGCTTTTTCTGCCGTAGGTGGTATGCTATCCGTTACCAGCTTGCAACAACGAAGATACCAATATTCGGCCAGATACTTATCTTGTAATTCTTTCATCGCAGTACCAGTTTTTAAGTTCTAAAATATGTTCTTCTTTTTCTGTGTCCCAGACGCAGATATAATCCGATTCGCCGCAGTCAATACTTGCGGATGTCAGCGTGTACTCGTCAGGGTCATCAGGTGTCATGTAATCGCCCCTCATTCCTGTCTTTATGTCGTACGTGCAACACACGGTAGCTGAGATTTGCAGCAAAAGCCGCCCATACAGCTTTTCAATTTCCACGTATAATTCGTCTTTTGCCCAGTTGCCAAATTCCTGAATTTCTTCAAGAATCAGCTCTGTGATTGTGTCCCACCATTGCTCAGAAATTTTTCCGCTGGGGGGGGTTACTTTCTTTTCCATAATTTAAAAATTAAGATGAG
>Ga0116183_1003451_pt1 | contig 16080 bp, 14 predicted proteins | sample AD_UKC078_MetaG_FD_89753 | JGI IMG/M metagenome (GOLD analysis project Ga0116183, IMG submission 89753) | Active sludge microbial communities of municipal wastewater-treating anaerobic digesters from USA - AD_UKC078_MetaG | ecosystem: Engineered > Bioreactor > Anaerobic > Digestate | place: USA... | reverse complement strand
TTCTGATCACAATATCGACTGCAAAATTGATGGATTTGGCTCAATGGCCTTGAAATCGGAATTTGTGAAAAAAGCATAAAAAAAGGAAAAATTTGGACAGGGTTCCGTTTCGAAGACTCATTGTATGAATCAATCATACTAATTTCGTCTTTGGGGCAGAAAGAGAATTAACCAAAAATTTCCTTACTTTTTCTCTATCAAAGTTAAGAAATATTTGCTCAATAAAAAAGTGTAAAGAAAAGTAAAGTGTTCATTCCCACGATCGGATGATGCTTACTTTTCTTTTTTCTTTTCAAATTCAATGTGAATAGAACCTTCTATTTTTTCTGGCGTGTACATGATAAGGTTTTTGTCCTCTACAGAAATTTTATTCCAGAAATGGCTTCCCGCAAAACGGCTTTCTACAACTTTCGCTTCTTTCCCAGTAGTTGAAATTTTGATTTCATGCGGATACCAAAAATTTTTAGAAAGATCAAAGATGGATTTTTCATCCTCAGAAAAAATATTGACTTCGCCGAAAAGTTTCGCAACATACGCATTATAAGGAGTATTATACGTTTCTTCTGCGTTGTTGTTTTGAATGAGCCTTCCTTCCTGTAACACGATGATTTGATCCAACCATGGAATCACTTCCTGAATTTCGTGTGTAGAGATGAGCAATGAAATATTTTTTTCCTTGACGTATCTGAACAATCTTTCGCGCAGTTCTATTTTTCGCGAAAAATCAAGATTACTAAATGGTTCATCCAGCAAAAGAAGTTTGGGCATTACCGAAAGTGCTCGTGCAATAGAAACACGCTGCTGTTGACCGCCGCTCAAATATTTGGGCAAAATAGAGGAGTACTCTTCTAATCCAACGACGGTAAGAAGTTCCTGAACTTTTTCCTTTTTTGCTTCTAAGTTTATATTAGAAATAAACTTGCCCACATTCTCTGCAACAGTTGAGTAAGGCATTAGATCATAGTTTTGTGCCACCAATTTCATGTCATCTTCTCCGGGAACAAGATTTTTTTTCGGTCCTAAAATTGGTTTGCCTTGAAAAATAATTTCACCCTTATCCGAATCGAGTAAACCGTAGATTAAATTTAATAAGGTAGATTTTCCGCAACCACTTTCTCCAGCCAACGCGATCGTTTTTCCTTCTTCAACTTTAAGGTTAAAATTGCGGAAAAGAGTGTTTTCAGGAGAGTGAGAGAAAAATAAATTGTTTATTTCCAGTAGCATCCTGCAAAAATAACATATTTGTCTTAAATAGGAATATTTTTATTATTTTAGCCAAACAATAAAAAAGTAAGATTTTTAATGAAAAAAGCAGTTCAATTATTAATTATAGGTACGTTTTGTGCCGGAATGATCGTGGTTTCTTGTGGGAAAGATAAACCATTGTCGAGTCAAGCTAATGAATCTACCATCACTACTGAAGGAAGCATTTTTGAGTTGGATACATTGAACAGTAGAATCGAATGGAAAGGTTTTAAAGTTCTGAAAACCGAAAACACCAGTCATTTTGGAACGATTAAATTCGAAAGTGGTGATGTTACGGTAAAAGACGGGAAACTAGAAAGCGGAAAATTCGTAGCCGATATGAGCACTTTGACTTCTGTTGATTTAAAAGATGATGCAGAAAATTTAAATAAATTCAATGGACATCTGAAAAGTGGCGATTTTTTTGAGACCGATAAATTTCCTACAGCTTCCTATGAAATTACGAAAGTAACGCCAAATTCCCAAGGAGATTACAACACCTTACTCGATGGTAATTTAACCATAAAAGGAATTACAAAACCGGTGCAATTTAATGCGAATGTTTTGGTTAAAGAAGGCGAAATAAGTATTGCCACGGAACCGAAAGATATTATGCGTGAAGATTTCGGTGTGAAATTCCAAATGCCACTTGCAAATGGATTAATTAAAGATGAGGTGAATATTCAGATTTTAATTAAAGCATTAGAAAAAAAATAAAAATACATTTCGTATTCCAAAAAATCCGTATTCTGTTTGAGACGGATTTTTTTGTGCTGAATTTCAAGGTGATCTCCTTTACTCCATGCGAAATCAGCAGGATATTTTCAATAAAAAAGGCTGCCTTTCGACAACCTTGAATGTGTTATTTTGCTTTTGGAAGCGGATTTGCATTTTTTGCTTCTTCAAATACGGAAAGCGGAATGTGGCAATATCCACCTGGATTTTTTTCCAAATAATCTTGGTGATAATCTTCTGCTTTATAGAAATTTTTCAAAGGAATTGTTTCCACGACAACCGGCTTTTTGTAATTTTTTGCCAATTTCGTGACTTCAGTTTTTACAATGGTTTCCGTCTCGGGATCTGTAGAATAAATTCCACTTCTGTAATTGTCTCCTCTGTCATTTCCCTGTCTATCAATCGTTGTAGGATCAATGGATTTAAAAAATATATTGATCAAGAGTGGTAGATCTACCTGATCTGCATCATATTTTACTTTTACCGCTTCTGTAAACCCAGTCGTATGACTGATTACCTGCTCGTAAGTTGGGTTTTTAATTTTTCCATTCGCGTATCCAACTTCGGTGGCAACTACGCCTCTAATTAATTGGAACAAATGTTCGGTTCCCCAAAAACATCCGCCTGCGAAATAAATCTCTTTAATGTTCTTACCTTCCATATTCGTTTCTTTTGTATAGTTTTCTTTGGCAGTCTGTATTTTAGCTTTGTTGCAGGATATAGTGGTCACTGCAAAAACACTAACTCCAAAGATAAATGCGAAGAGTGTTAAAATATTTTTCATTTTTTTCTTATTATTTTTATTCATAATTATTTGAACTCAATTTCATTTGGAAATGCAAATATCAGGCTGAAATCAGAAGAACCCAAAAGTAATTTTCTATCAAGGTCATCTTATAATTTCGGTCAGAAATACTTGCGTTTTTATATACGAGATTGCAATGAATTGGGTTTTATTTTGCCAATCTATATTAGGGAACAAAGTTTATCAGTGAATATTGAATAATTGCCCAAATCAATATTTCATAATCATTTCAAAATCATTAAATTTGCGAACTTCTAATAAAGCTATAGCCAATCGCAAAAAAGCCCAATCTATGATGACCTCACAACAAATAAGAAAACAGTTTCTCGATTTTTTTAAAGAAAAAGGACACCTCATTGTTCCTTCCGCACCAATTGTGTTGAAAGATGACCCAACATTGATGTTCTCTAACTCTGGAATGACGCAGTTTAAAGACTATTTTTTAGGCTATAAAGATCCGAAAGCACCCAGAATTGCAGACACTCAAAAATGTTTGAGAGTTTCCGGGAAACATAATGATTTGGATGATGTAGGTCGTGATACGTATCACCACACCATGTTTGAAATGCTTGGTAATTGGTCGTTCGGCGATTATTTTAAGAAAGAAGCCATTGACTTTGCGTGGGAATTGTTGACCGAAGTGTATAAAATCCCGAAAGAAAATTTATACGTCACCATTTTTGAAGGTGATGCTTCTGAAAATTTGGATCGTGATTCCGAAGCTTATAACTTCTGGAAAGCTCATATCTCGGAAGACCGCATTATCAACGGAAATAAAAAAGATAATTTCTGGGAAATGGGAGAGAGTGGACCATGTGGACCGTGTTCAGAAATTCATATCGATATTAGATCAGCGGAAGAAAAAGCCAAAGTTTCTGGTTTAGATTTGGTCAACAACGATCATCCGCAAGTGGTGGAAGTTTGGAATTTGGTTTTCATGGAGTTCAACAGAAAAGCCGATGGGAGTTTAGAAAAATTACCAGCACGACATGTTGATACCGGAATGGGTTTCGAACGTTTATGTATGGCTTTACAAGGAAAAAGTTCCAATTATGATACTGATGTTTTCACGCCTTTAATTGCTAAAGTAGAAGAACTCTCAGGAAAAAAATATACCGGCATTTTAGAAGACGAAAAAGACATTGCAATCCGTGTTTTGGTCGATCATATTCGAGCGGTTTCTTTTGCGATTGCCGATGGACAGTTGCCTTCCAACGGTGGAGCAGGCTATGTAATCCGTCGGATTTTGAGAAGAGCAATTTCCTATTCTTATCGTTTTCTAGGAATTAAAGAACCTTTCCTTTTTGAATTGGTTGCTGTTCTTAGAAATGAAATGGGCGACTTTTTCCCAGAATTGGTGAAGCAAGAAAAACTGGTAACAGAAGTGATCAAAGAAGAAGAAACTTCTTTCCTCAAAACCATTGAACACGGTTTGAAAAGAATCGATCTGATCATCAACGAAACCCTTTCAAAAAACGAAAAATCACTTCCCGGAGCTTCGGTTTTTGAATTGTATGATACTTATGGATTTCCAGCGGATTTATCGCGAATTATTGCAGAAGAAAAACAGTTAACTGTAGATGAAAAAGGATTTGATGAAGAAATGGAAAAGCAAAAACAGCGTTCCAAAAAATCTTCAGCGCAGAAAGTATACGACTGGGTTGTTCTCGAAGAAAAAGCAGAATCTTTTGTAGGTTACGACCAATTAGAAACGGAAACTTACATCACAAGATACCGAAAAGTCGAAAATAAAGATGGCGAATTTTACCAAATCGTTTTGTCTAAATCTCCTTTCTATCCGGAAGGTGGTGGACAAATTGGTGATAAAGGAATTTTAATTCCAAGTTATACGGAAGGTTTTGATCTATCGAAACCAAGTGTTTTTGACATTAAAAATTGCACAGAAATCATCGAAGTTTTAGAGACCAGAAAAGAAAATAATCTGATTGTTTCTTTAATTAAAGATTTGCCGAAAGATGCAGGTGCCGTTTTTTATGCAAAAGTAAACGAGTCTGAAAGAAGAAATTCTCAAGCCAATCACTCAGTAACGCATTTGTTGCACGAAGCTTTAAGAGAGGTTTTAGGAACGCATGTGGAACAAAAAGGCTCTTTTGTGAGTCCGGAATATTTGCGTTTCGATTTCTCTCATTTCTCTAAAATTAATGAGGAAGATTTGAAATTGGTGGAAGATAAAGTCAATCAAAAAATTAAAGAAAATATTGCACTTCAGGAGTTTCGCGACATTCCAATGACAGAAGCCATTGAGAAAGGAGCAATGGCACTTTTTGGAGAGAAATATGGAGACAAAGTGAGAATGATTCAGTTCGGTTCTTCCAAAGAATTGTGTGGGGGAACTCACGTGAAATCAACTGGAGAAATCGGTCATTTTAAAATTCAGAATGAAAGCTCAACTGCAGCCGGAATTCGTAGAATTGAAGCGATTTCTGGCGACAAATCTTCAGAATATTTTGCTACTCTAGAAAGCCAGATGAAGGAAATTTCTGTTTTGTTAAAAACGAAAGAATTATCCAAGTCTGTGCAAAAACTGATGGAAGAAAATACCGCTTTGAAAGCTGAGGTAGAGTCTCTCAAAAAAGAAAAAGCGAAAGGCGAAACCGCAAACTGGAAAAATGATTTTATCGAGCAGAACGGTAAAAATTTGCTAGTGAAAAAAGTTTCATTAGATGCGGCAAGTGTAAAAGATATTGTATTCCAATTAAAGAAAGATATTCAGAATTCTGTCATCGTAATCATTTCTGACGCCGACGAAAAACCGATGATCACTGTTGGAGTTTCTGCTGATTTAGAAACGCAATTCCACGCTGGAAATATCGTAAAAGATTTAGCAAAAGAAATCCAAGGCGGCGGTGGCGGAAATCCCGGATTTGCAACAGCGGGCGGTAAAAATTTAGCTGGAATAGAAAACGCGTACCAAAAAGCACAATCACTATAAAGTTAAACGTACTTTAACTTCATGATAAAAAGATAGACCTGGAAGATTTTTCCGGGTCTTTTTTATGTACTGAAAAATTTTTTATTTATTTCCACCTCCTCTTGCAACCAAGGCAATCATGAGGATTAAAACCAAAGCTCCGATGATCCAAACCAGTGGATTACTCATCAAGTCTCCACCCATCATACTTTCCCCTTTGTTTACATTTACATCAACTTTTAAATCGGGTGTTTTTTCCTGAGCTTTTATAAGAACTATGGTGAAATTTGCAACTACTGCTAAAGCAAGAAACTGAATCTTCGAAAGTAAATTAGTACGTGTCATCTCTATAAATTTTTAAGTTATAGCTTGAACTTACCTAAAACCGTACCAAAAAAAATGCAAATCGAATTTTTTAGTTGAGCGACTTACTAATCAAGAATAAATTCCATTAGATAATCATCCATCACATAACCGTTTCCAATATCGAAGGCTTCTTTGTGAAATATTACGAAACCTTGGGATTCGTATATTTTTATTGCAGGATTTTTTATATTCACATTTAAAATAATTCGATGGTCACGAGATTCTGCTACCTTTTCTTTCAAAAAATGGAGTGCTTTTTTGCCCAATCCTTTTCCTTTAAATTCTTCCAAAAGATAAATGCGGTGAAGTTTGGTCGTGTTTTCTTCATATTGATATTCAAAACCGATAAAACCAGCAGGAGTGGAATCTTGCTCAACAATAAAATAGTGATAATTAGGATTCGCTAAATGCGAAGAAATTTCTTGGGTAGAGTACATTTTTTCTAACATATACTCAACTTGTGACAAAGAAATAATGTTGAGATACGCTTTTTTCCAAGATTTTTCTGCCAAATCGCGAATCAACTGAATGTCATTTTCCGTGCCTTTTCTAAAAGTGGTCATTGCTTGTAAAGTGTTAAATTAAATCAGTTCAATTAAGGTAATTTCAGGATCCATTCCGACTCTTCCAGGATATGCAATAACGCCAAAACCACGATTTACATAGAGGTTTTTCCCTTCACTTTCGTACAAATCTGCCCATTTTTTGTACCGGAACTGAACGGGTGACCAACGAACATTTTTCAAATCGAGGCCAAATTGCATTCCATGAGTATGTCCAGAAAGCGTAAGTTGTACGTTTGAAGGATGTTTTTTTACGATCTCATCGAAATGTGTTGGATCGTGGCTCATCAAGATTTTTGCGGCATTTGCGGGAACTCCGGCTGCAGCTTTGTCTAAATCGCCATATTGGGGAAAAGGTTTTTCGCCCCAGTTTTCAACCCCCAAAATATAGAGTTTTTCACCGTTTCTTTCGATAATTCGATGCTCGTTTCTTAACATTTCGAAGCCTGCCTCTTTTTGCAAAGCAATCAGATTGGGAATGTTTTGTGCTTTTTCTGCGGGCGATTTCCAGTCTCCATAATCGCCGTAATCGTGATTTCCGAGGATAGAAAATTTTCCGTCTTTCGATTGAATGGTAGAAAATAAGGGGACAAAAGGTTTAAATTCTTCTGCGTAATTATTAACCATATCTCCCGTGAATAAAACGATATCAGCGTTTTGCTCATTCATTAAATTGATGGCTTTCTGCAATTTTTCTGGATGGAAAAAACTCCCGCTATGAACATCTGAAATCTGAATAATTTTATATCCTTTGAAACTTGCGGGCAATCCCGCGATTTTTAGTTTCACTCTTCTGATGCGGTGTCGGTACTTTCCGAAAATAATTCCATCAATAAAAAGGACGCCCAAGATTGCAGCACTCCCTAAACCGATTAAACTCAAAAATTTTCTTCGTTCCGGAAAGTGATTGACTTCTGGCGTAAAAGAAGATAAGCCATATCGCAATATTCTGAAAAAATCTTCTGCCAATAAAAAAAATAAAACAAAGAATTTTGGCAAGATAAAAATTAAAAATACCGAAGTAACAATCTGAATCCGATGATGATCGCGGTCTGATTTTTTAAAAGTTAGCAGTTCATAAATAAAAAAACCATAGACCAAAACCGTTATTAGCCAATATCCGATGCGCAATGCTGAATTGGAGGTGATGGTTTTAAAAGCTTGATAAATGTAAAATTCCAGAAGGAAAATAAGTCCTGTGAAAATGAGAAAATTTCTTTGTATATTCATATTACCGTGGAGAAAAAACTTTTGAAATGTTTTTGTAAAGGCCAAAAATAGAGCTAAATTAAAAAAGCACAAAATGATCTTTTGTGCTTTTGTCTATTTTAATGATGGGATTTAGGGAAACCTGTAAACCATCGCATTGATGTTCATTCCGGCGCCTACAGAAGTAAAAATGATATTTCCTTTTTCTTTAAAAGAATGTCCTTGCATTTTACCTTTGCGAATGAGGTCAAACATGGTAGGAATCGTTGCCACCGATGAATTACCCAGTTCTTGAATCGTCATGGGAGAAATAGCGTGGTCGTAATCTGATTTTCCGTATAATTTGTGCAATCTGGAAATCATCGCGTAATCCATTTTTGCATTCGCTTGGTGAATAAGAACTTTGTCGATATCGTCTAAAGTCAATCCTGCTTTATCAATCGTTTCTTTGATGGCGTCTGGAACGTTTTTCAATGCATATTCATAGATTTTTCTACCATGCATTCTAATATAAAGTTTTGTTCGGTCTTCATCTTTTTTCAATGAAGGCGAATTTTCAAGGAAATTGAGTTCAGTATCATTGTCACAAATGGTAGAATCGGCGATAATTCCAACCGTTTCATCGTCTGTAGCTTTTACAACTACAGCTCCGGCTCCGTCCGCAAAAATCATTCTGTTTCGGTCAAAAGGATCCGTAACTCTGCTTAATGTTTCTGAACCAACGACCAATATTAATTTTGCTTTTTTTGCTTTAATTAAGGTATCTGCTAAAATCATAGCTTCAACCCAACCTGGACAACCAAAAATCATGTCGTAATTCACGCATTTTCTGTTCTTAATTCCGAGTTTGTTTTTTACTCTTGCAGACATCGAAGGCATAAAATTCGTCATACCATCTTTGTTTACTTCCCCGAAATTACTGGCGTAAATAATGTATTCAAGATCTTCCCGGTTGATTTTGGCATCGATAATGGCTTCTTCTGCGGCACGAAAACCTAAATCAGAATTAAATTCATCGTCTTCAAGATAACGTCGGTTTTCAATTTCTGTAATTTCTACGAACTTTTGAATAACTTCCTCATTAGGCTTGTCGATTTTTTCACCTTCATCAGTGTAGAAAACAGAGTCTTTGAAATATTCTCTGCCGATGATTTTACTCGGAAGATAACTTCCGGAACCTATAATGATTGTATTGGGCATGTTTTAATTTGAAAAATTTAAGGCAAAGTTAAGAATTAATATGGTATGGTCTTTAAACAAAATTATTATTAAATTTGCAAAAGTTTTTTTAGAACAACTTTATGAAAATCAGTGCATCCACAAAAGGTTTATTAATTTCCCTCTTCACCGTAATTGCTGCTTTTGGAATTTACTTTTTGTTTTTGGCGAAAAAAAATACTTTTTTAGTAGATAATCCTTCCTCAAATACTTTTTATTTTAAAATTAATGAGGGTAAGGAAGGGATTATTGCGGGGGGACAAACTGTAGAAGTTGATCTTGAAAAAGGTAAAAACCAAATCAAAGTCTTCGACGCACAGAAGAAATTGCTGTATGATTCGGCTTTTCAAGTCAATAAAATCAGGGGATTAATCAATATTGCACATCAGGATTATTATATTAATGAGCAGTTTTATGGCTACAATTTAAATAAGGATTCGCTGATTACGTCAAGAAAAGCCACTGAAATCGACGGCAAAAATTACGTGAATGCACCCAAACTTTTTAATCAACTCTACACTGATGATTTTTATTATAACACGAATGAAGATTATGATAAGGTGATAAAAAATGTGCAGAAAGTAGAATCAAGAAGTAAAATCTTCCGCAAACAGGATTTTTTAGCTTACTATAAAGAATATTATAAATTTTAAATAAAGTATTTTGAATCAAGTTACACCTTACAATACCGAAGCCGGTAAAAAGAAAGAAGTAGAGGAGATGTTCGATAATATCGCTCCGAAATATGATCTGTTGAACCACGTTCTTTCAATGAAAATCGATGTGCTTTGGAGAAATACTTTGGTTAAATGGATGAACAAAGACGAACCGAAAGAAGTTCTCGATGTTGCTACAGGAACCGGTGACTTAGCGATTGCAGTGCAGAAAGAAACCGGTGCGAAAGTGATTGGTCTTGATTTGTCGCAGCTTATGCTCAACGTAGGTATTGATAAAATTAAAAAACTTAAATTAGACGACCAAATCAGCATGGAAAAAGGAGATGCTGAAAATTTGCGCTTCGAAAGCAATAAATTTGATTCGGTTTGCGTTGCATTTGGAGTTCGCAATTTTGAAAATCTTGAAGCAGGATTAGCAGAATTAAGAAGAGTGGTAAAGGAAAATAAAAGCGTCTATATTCTTGAATTTTCAAAAGTTGAAGGGTTTTTAGGGCCATTTTATCAATTTTATTTTAAAAATATTTTGCCCCAAATCGGCAGGTTAGTTTCTAAAGATAACAGAGCTTATACCTACCTTCCAGATTCGGTGAATGCGTTTCCTTATGGAGATAAAATGAAAAATATCCTTTTGAATATTGGTTTTAAAAGCGTAGAATTTAAAAAATTAAGTTTCGGCATCGCGACAATTTATAAGGCAACCAAATAATATGTGGAAAATAGTATTGAAAACGAATATCATTGTAGCAATTGGTTTTGCAACAATTGTGAATGCTCAGCTTTTTCGTACCAAAGACCGAATGGATAATCTGGAGGGATTCGATAATCAGAAATTCAGTTATGGTTTTTATCTTGCTGCAAATAATTTTGACTACAAATTAGTTCTCGACCCACGGTTTGGAATGAGTGGGCAAAAAAGCCTCGTACAAACCAAATCTTCGTATAGTTTTGGCGCAGGACTTATCGGGAAATTTCGGTTAAATGATAATTTCGATTTGAGGTTAGAACCAGGATTGCAGTTCGTAGAACGTGAAGTGTTTTTCGATACCCAAACCAACAGTCAATTTGCTGCAGGAACTCCGGCAAATGCTCCTTTTACACCAAGAACTCTTACCGACGCTGATCAATTACGAACAGTAAAATCAACGTATGTAGATTTCCCGCTTTTGGTCGAAGTTCATGGCGACCGATGGTACAATTCCCGTCCGTATGCTGCTGCAGGAATCAACTGGATGATGAATCTTCAATCAAACAGTTCTGCACCGGATGATAATTCGCAAGGTTTATTTCGAACCACAACAAGTAATTTTGCTTGGTCTGCAGAGATTGGAATTCAGTTTTATTTCAGCAGATTTAAATTGACTCCAGGATTTCGTGGAACCTTTATGATGAATGATGAAATGGTGGGAGATAACTCCGAAACACCTCCTTATTGGACGGCTGCAATCTCGAGCGCAAAAACCCGCGCCTTTATGTTTGTCCTCAAATTCGAGTAATTACTCTCCAAATATTTACAAAAGAGAAGGTGAACAGCGCTTTCTCTTTTTTTATTTCAACAAATTCGGAAATTATTGCCGAATAATCCATCAATTCAAATTAAAATTTTATATTTTTGCTCATTAGTTAGAATTAATTAAGCCTGAAAATGCTCAAAGATTTAGATAACAATTTTTCGGTTTTAGAGAAGAGGATTTTGAATGTAACAAAAAACTACCAAAATCTTACCGAAGCGTTTGTAGAATTATCCCAAGAGCATGCTGAACTGAAGAAGAAATACGAAGAGGAAAAAAAAAACAATCAGGTTTTAGCAGAAGAACATAAAAATATTAAACTTTATTCAGCAATATCAGGAAATCCCGACCATAACCGATTGATGAAGAATCATATCAACAGGTTAATCAAAGAAGTGGATCATTGTATTGCAGAGCTTCAAAACAGCGGTTTGTAATGGAAGTAAGAAGAATTACCATCAACATTGCCGGAAGAAATTACCCGCTGAATGTACCCGCCGCAGAAGAAGAAACGCTTCGGAAAGTTGGTAAAACAATTGAAGCGATGATTAAAGATTTTGAACAGAATTTTGACGTGAGAGATAAACAAGATGCTTTAGCAATGTGTGCCTTAAAATTAGGAACCAATGCGGAAGTTTCACACATCACGAACGAAAAAAATATAAATGCTTCCAACGAAAGATTAATACAGATTAATCAAATGTTGGAGGAGCTGGAAAAGTAGATTTTTCTTTTCCGGACAACAACTGCCTACAATAGTTCTAACACATTACAGGTAAACTCAACGCTATACAATTGCCGAACGAATGTTTATTTAATGGCGCGCCGACTTGCTCGGATTACAGAAAATAAAAAAAAGTTCAAATCGTGTTGATAAGGAGTTTACTCTATATCTTGAACTGTTGTGGGCTTTTTTTTGGACTGATAATTAACTTTTTCGCATTGATCATCCTTTAAAAGTAATTAAACTTAAAATAAAACGAGAGTGCTACAAAATTTAAAACACTCCGTAAAATAAAAATACTATTATGAACTATAAAACTAAACATATATGACAGCAACAGCAATTATAATAGGCGTTGTTTGCCTCATTTTAGGAGCAGTAATCGGAATGTTATTTTCCAAAAGCTCCCTGAATGCTAAAGCAAAATTCATTGTAGAAGATGCAAAGAAAAATGCCGATAACCTTTTGGAAAAAGCTACTGTACAAGCAGAATCCATTAAAAAAGAAAAGCATTTGCAAGCCAAAGAAAAATTTATGGAACTGAAATCTCAGCATGATGCCGATATTCAGCTCCGAGAACGTAAAATGCAGGACTCAGAAAAAAGAATCAAAGACAAAGAACAGAAACTCAATGATGATCTCAGCAAAACAGGTAAACTAGAAAAAGACCTAGAACGCCAAATGGGAGATTATGCAAAAAAGGAAGATGTTTTAGAGAAAAAACAGCAAGAACTAGACTCGGTAACTGCACAAAAAGTGGAAATGTTAGAAAGAATTTCTGGCTATTCTGCAGATGATGCAAAAAGTGAATTGGTAGAAGCTTTGAAAGCTGAAGCGAAAACAAGAGCTCAGTCTCATGTGCAAAATATTATGGCAGAAGCGCAACTTAATGCGAAACAAGAAGCCAAAAAAATCGTCATTCAAACCATTCAAAGAATTGGTACAGAACAAGCTATCGAAAATTCGGTATCTGTTTTTAATATTGAATCTGATGAGGTTAAAGGGAGAATTATTGGTAGAGAAGGTCGTAATATTCGTGCCTTGGAAGCAGCAACTGGCGTAGAAATCATTGTTGATGATACTCCAGAAGCAATTTTGCTTTCATGTTTCGATCCTGTAAGACGAGAAATCGCAAGACTTTCCTTGCACCGATTGGTGACCGACGGTAGAATTCACCCAGCAAGAATCGAAGAAGTTGTAGAAAAAACCAAAAAACAAATCGAAGAAGAAATTACCGAAGTTGGTAAAAGAACAGTGATTGATCTTGGTGTGCACGGACTTCACCCAGAATTGGTAAAAATCGTAGGACGAATGAAATTCCGTTCTTCTTATGGCCAGAACTTATTGCAACACTCCAGAGAAGTTGCCAACATTGCCGCAACCATGGCTGCAGAACTAGGATTGAATGTAAAATTGGCAAAAAGAGCCGGTTTGCTGCATGATATCGGTAAAGTTCCAGAGCAGGAATCCGAACTTCCACACGCACTTTTAGGAATGCAGTGGGCGGAAAAATATGGCGAAAGTCCAGAAGTGATCAATGCGATCGGAGCGCACCACGATGAAATAGAAATGACTGGCTTGCTTTCCCCAATTATTCAGGTTGCAGATGCGATTTCAGGAGCAAGACCAGGAGCAAGAAGACAGGTTTTAGAATCCTATATCCAAAGATTAAAAGATCTGGAAGCTGCAGCGCTAAGTTTCGACGGAGTTTCCAGCGCTTATGCAATTCAGGCAGGAAGAGAACTTCGGGTAATGGTAGAAAGCGGAAAAGTGAGCGATGACAAATCTGCGCAACTTTCTTACGATATTTCAGAAAAAATTCAAAATGAATTAACCTATCCAGGTCAAGTTCGTGTCACCGTAATTCGCGAAACGAGATCGGTAAATATTGCGAGATAATATTGCAAAACATTAATAAAGCAAACTCCTTTCAGTGATGAAAGGAGTTTTTTTGTGGGAAAAGCAATGCGTTTAAATTCTTATTTTTTTGAGAAAATTCTGTTTTAAAAACAGATTCAAAGGTGAAGGTGGAATTTCTTCAATTATTAAATTTTATATAAAAATAAAGTGTCTGAAATATCTTTAAAATCGCAATAAATTTAAATGATGGCGCGCAATTATTTCTGCGAAAAAGGTCAAGTCTCCCGCTACATTTTCACTACCTTTATTACGTAAAATTACGATTATGGATTTCAATGTTCCGAAAAATTTCAAAGGTCTTACAGAAGCTGAAATTCAAATTTCCCGTGAAAAATTTGGGTACAATCAATTGAACAAAACAGAAAAAACAAGTTGGCTCAAACTCCTGCTTGATATTTTTCGGGAGCCGATGCTAATTTTATTGATCATCATTGCGATTATTTATTTCGTGGTTGGCAATTTTGGTGAATCACTTTTTATGTTACTGGCGATTGTTGTGGTTTCAGGAATTTCTTTTTATCAGGATAACCGAAGTAAAAAAGCGTTGGAAGCTTTAGAAAAACTCAATGAACCTTTAAGCAAAGTCATTCGGGATAATAAGATTTTAGAAATTCCTACCCATGAAATTGCAGTGGGAGATTTATGCGTTACGGAGGAAGGAAAAATGATCAATGCAGACGGAATCATCCTTCACAGCAATGATTTCTCAGTCAATGAATCATCCCTTACAGGCGAAAGTTTTTCTGTATTCAAAGATAATAAGTCGAGCGATAAACAAGTTTACAGCGGAACTTCTACGGTTTCAGGATTGGCTGTTTTCGAGGTGCAGAAAATAGGAAAGGAAACTAAGCTGGGTAAAATCGGGGAATCAATTCTTTCGATTAAAGTTGAAAAATCACCGCTTCAAATTCAGATCGAGCGTTTTTTGAAGTATATGGCGATTATAGGAATTATCGTCTTTATTTCAGTATGTGCTGTAAATTATTATCATACGAGAAATGTTGTGGATTCATTATTAAATGGTCTCACTTTGGCGATGTCGATTCTTCCTGAAGAAATTCCCGTCGCTTTTACCACTTTTATGGCACTTGGAGCATGGAAATTAATGCAGCAAGGAATCATCATCAAAAAAAGCAGTATTGTAGAAACTTTAGGAAGTACAACTGTGATTTGTACGGATAAAACCGGAACGATTACCGAAAATTCCATGCATTTAAAAGCGGTTTATGATTTTAAAAGTGACCGCAGTTATAATGAAGCCGAGTTTTCTGAGGCGGTAATTTCAGAAATTTTACAATATGCAATGTGGAGCAGCGAACCGGTACCATTTGATCCAATGGAAAAAACACTCCACGAAATTTATTCGAAAACTCAACCGAAAGATTTACGGCCTTATTTTAAAATGTTTCATGAATATCCGTTGGAAGGCAAACCACCGATGATGACTCATATTTTTGAAAATGATAAAGCTGACCGAATTATTGCGGCGAAAGGAGCTCCAGAAGCTATTATTAATGAATGCGACCTTTCTGAAGATCAAAAAAATGCAATCCGGAAACAGATGGATTTTTATGGCAAAAAAGGATACCGACTTTTAGGCGTGGCAAAATCTAATTTTAAAGGTGAACAATTTCCTTTGAAACAGCAGGAAATACAATTTGAGTTTTTAGGTCTTGTCGTTTTCTATGATCCACCGAAAAAACATATTCAAAATGTTTTCCGACAAATCGCTGAAGCTGGAATAAAAATTAAAGTCATTACCGGAGATAATGCTCAAACCACCGAAAGCATTGCTTTACAGGCCGGAATTCCAAATAAATCAATTCCCGTAAATGGCGACGAAATAACAAACCTTCCGGAGGCGGAATTGAGGAAAATCGCACAAGAAAAAGTACTCTTTACGAGAATGTTTCCTGAAGCTAAATTACGATTGGTAGAAGCTTTGAAAAAAAACGGCGAGATTGTGGCGATGATTGGTGATGGTGTGAATGATGGACCTGCCTTGAAAGCTGCACACATCGGAGTTGCAATGGGTGAAAAAGGTACTGAAATTGCGAAAACTGCGGCTTCGGTCATTTTAACCAACGATGATTTGGGAAAACTCGTCATCGCAATTGCTGCAGGACGTAGAATTTATACGAATATTAAAAAAGCGGTTCAATATATTATTTCCATTCA
>Ga0116183_1003449_pt1 | contig 16083 bp, 12 predicted proteins | sample AD_UKC078_MetaG_FD_89753 | JGI IMG/M metagenome (GOLD analysis project Ga0116183, IMG submission 89753) | Active sludge microbial communities of municipal wastewater-treating anaerobic digesters from USA - AD_UKC078_MetaG | ecosystem: Engineered > Bioreactor > Anaerobic > Digestate | place: USA... | reverse complement strand
TGCCTTTTGCAAATAAGGCTAGGATAGCGACAGTCATCGCAGCATCAGGAATATGATTTAAATCGAGATCGACACCTTTTAATTCTCCGCCAGTGCATTCAATCCAATGCTCTCCCATGGAAACCGTTGCTCCCATTTGACGAAGTACTTCAGCAAACTGAACATCTCCTTGCAAACTTGAAGAGCCTACACCTTCTACTCGAACTGTACCGCCAGTAATAGCAGCACCAGCCAAAGGATAACTTGCAGAAGAAGCATCTCCTTCAATATCTAAATCCCCAGGAGAAACATAAACTCCTTGAGGCACTTTAAATTCTTGATAATTCATGTTATCCACTAGGATACCAAACCGACGCATAATATCAATAGTTAAATCGATATAAGGCTTAGAAATAAGATCTCCATCAACAATGACATGAAGAGGTTGCTTACAGTATGGACCGCTAATTAATAAAGCGGTTAAATATTGACTTGAAATATTTCCACGTACATGAACAGTACCACCCTTTAAACCATCTGCTCGAACAAGTAATGGTGGATAGCCTTCAGAAACTTCATACTCAATGTCAGCACCCATATCAATTAGCGAATCCACAAGATCTTTAATTGGCCTTTCTGCCATACGCTCTTCACCACTGAGACGGAATTTCCCTTTCCCAAGAGTAAGAGCCGCACAAAGAGAACGCATCGCGGTTCCCGCATTCCCTAGGTACAAATCTCCAGCTTCAGCCTTTAATGGACCTCCTGAACCAGTAATGGTTACCTGAGATGAGTTTTCTAAAAAATGAATAGGAAGGCCTAATTGTTCTAAAGCAGAACACATGTAACGAGTATCATCACTTTCCAATAAATGATGTAATCTTGTCTCCCCTTGAGCCAAAGCCGCTAATAATAAAGCACGATTAGATAAGCTTTTAGACCCTGGTAAACGGAGAACCCCTTCAAACATCGAAAAAGCTGGTAAAGAAATAGAACTTGGAAAAAACATGACTGATTTCATAGTTAAAATTTATACATTATAAATGATGAAAACAGAGAGCGATAAAAAAATTATTGACTTTTTAGCTAAATCCTATTTATGCGAAGGCTTGTCTGAACATCAGATAGAAGAATTAAGCTCTTTCGCAATTATGATATATCTAAAAGAAAACGAACTCCTCTTCGATGAAGGGGATAAAACCGATCATTTTTTTGTTGTGGCTACAGGCAAATTAAAAGCCCTTGTCTCAAGTTCTACTGGTAGTGAAATGCAAGAACTCAGGTCTATCCACCCAGGCGATTGTATTGGTGAGATGGCCATGATTGAAGAATCTACGCACACTACTCGAATCTGTGCTGTAAAAGCATCTGCTCTCCTAAGTTTTAATAGCATTAAATTACTGGAATACCTAAAAAAGCAACCAGAAACAGGAGTTCAGGTTCTTTTGAACTTATCAAAAATAATTAGTAATCGTTTACGTTTTTTAGGCCACCCTTGCGACCTCCTCTTTATCAATGACAACTCCTGAAATCACATCTAAAACCTTTACGGTCCGTTTTTCGGATTGCGATCACCATAGTCGTCTTCGTGTTTCCAATTTATTCCGTTTTATGGAAGAAAGCGCCATTTCTGATGCCGAGCAAAATGGATTTGGTATTTGGAAATTAATGAAGCATGGTTATACTTATGCTATTTCAAGAATTAAAATTCGATTACACCACACTCCTGTTTGGGGAGAAAAATTAACCATTTCCACTTGGACAAAAGGCTATTACAAAGATAAAGTGGCTCTAAAAGATTATCTTATTTTAGATGCTCAAGGAAACTCTATTGCTCAAGGCACTTCTTCTTGGTTGCTTGTGAATTTAAAAACGGGCAAAGCAGAAAACCCAGAATTATCTCCATACCCTCCGCCAATCTTTCCAAATAAAGAAGCTCTTCCTCAAATGCTAGGAATTCTAGAACCAGGAAATCATCCTCAAATCGTTTTGGAAAAAGAAGCTCTTTACAGCGATTTAGATATGAATCGCCATGTCAATAATTGTCGCTATACAGATTGGGTGATGGATGCCTTTTCTCTTGAAGAACTAAAAGCAAGACCATTACGCTCCATTCAAATCAATTTTATTTCTCAGATTCCTTATCAAGGAAAAGTGAAAATCGTTCGATTTGAAAACACCAATCACCATGCACTCTTATTTGGAGTGAATAGTGAAGATCCTTCCATTGTTCATTTTCAAGCTAGGATAGGTTTTGGTGCTTAGCTTTTAATCCCTCATGTGCTTTTTCTAATTGAGGTCTATAAAGCGTAATGGCGTTGCCAATGCTTGCTAAATTCTCTCCAGGGAAAGCTTCTTGGGTTTTTGCAAAATTCAAACAATAATCCATATTTTCATATAGATTCAGTGCCGCTTGATGAAGCCATTTTGCATATTCAGGAGTGGCCTCTTTCGATTCTTTTATAAACCACTCTGTATACAAACGAATTTCTTCTGCAAATAAATGAGGCCTATCGGAAGGCACTAAAGAAGGGCCATCGCCATAAATATGCGCCATCATTTGTACTAAAGAATAAGGCCCTTTAAAGTAAGCAAGAGTAGGACCAGGACAGACAGAAACAGGAGCTTTAGACGCCTCTACAATTCCAAATGCAATACGAATTGGATTGCCTAAATGAGAGCAAATACACTCCTTTGCCTGCACCTTTTTAATTGCATTTTGTTTTTCTTCAGGAGAAAGATCACTCCCTTGAATCTGGGCAATCTTTAACTTCTGATATTGTATAGAAGCCGTGCAAATCGGTTCTTCAGTAAACTCAGTATTTAATCTTAAAAAACCATTCACACAAGGAAAACCAGAAGAGCCCGCTTCAATATTTTTTATGCGCTGTACATTCGCTGTGGATCGAGTTGTATTATTGAATGGAACACCAATAGGAGAAGCGTCACTTAAGTAAAGGTCTTCTCTTTTTGCATCTCTTAAAATTTCAAGCGTATAATCATCTAGTAAGCAGGCCTCTGGAACCATTAAAAAAGCCGAACCCCAGCCAGTGCCATCGACTTTATAATACTCCAGCATCCGTCGATTTTCGCCACTATTACCAATACCGCCCTGGACAGTAAAACGCGCATCGCGATCTGGATCGAGAACAGAAGAATCCATCCCTTGAGCATCGTAATACTTTTGTATTAATGGATAAAAAGTTTTAGAAAGAGATTCTCTTTTTTCTTTAAGTTCTTCTAAAATCAAAGGCAAAAGCATCCCTTGACTAGCAAAAGCATGACCACCACAATTCAAGCCAGATTCTACACGAAACTCAGATACTTCTAGCCCTTTTTTAGCTAAAAATTTGCCTTGAGTTAAGGCCGAACGGTAATCTGAAATTTTTAAAATAATACGTTTCTTAATACCATCTTTCGTGCGATAAAAATCAGGATATTTCACCAAATCATTAAAAAGCCCTAAATTAACGCCAGCACTAAAAACAACAGCACCATTCGTAATCTTGGAATGAGCGAAACCACGTAGTGCATCTTTAGCCACATTTTTATAATCAAGCTTGACCATCAAATTCACATCGATAGAGCCCATATACATTTGAGAATTCAAAGAGGCTTCAAGAGCAGAACGCTCCGCACCTAAAGGCATTTTTAAAACGGATTCAAAACCTTTTCTAAGAGCATGAGCAGAAGGCAACATCGTAAAATACTTTTCTTTTTCATTGCCTTTTTCAAACGGAAGATTTCGTATTTCTTCAAAACGCCTGCAGACAATCGTATGAACCATATCTAAATAGGCTTGAACTCTCTTAGCGCAACCATCTTCTTCATTTCTTAAAATAGGTTCGTATGGAAGATTATATAAACGGCTATAATATGCTCTAAGATCTTCTAATAAATAATTATCTACTAAAGAAATAGTGGAATCTATGCCAAAAGGAGCTACTCGAATAGGAGTATCAATTGTATAACTTGTGCCCATTACGGGAATATGTGTAGTATGTATCATCTGGCGAGACAAGATAGAAAAATTATGGCATCCAAAAGCCTATATTTTTATGCCACAACCAAATTAATGTTCCCTCCAAATCCGTTCGATGAACAAACGAACTATCTCCAACAACATAATTAAGTTTTGAGAGAGTTCCCTGCGCGGGATGATGGTAAGAATTTCCCTCTCCTACGCTAATTATGGCCTCAGAAGGCAAAATTTGCGAAAGAAATTTTATTGAACTTGAATTCAAAGAGCCGTGATGCCCTACTTGCAGTAGGTCCGTTTTTAAAAATGGGTATAAAGACAATAAAGATTCTTCCTCTCTAGACTCTAAATCACTCATTAAAAGCATTTTATTTAAAGAATCACGAATAAAAAGAACACCGCTAGAAGCATTTCCACCTAAGTTGATGCCTTTTGAAGGCCATAATATCTGAAAACGCCACCCAGAGGCGAAAATAAGGCTATCTCCCCTGTAAATAGTATCATTATTTAAGCCAAATTCATCTAATATTGAAAAAACACTATCTGAAACAAACCCATAGGCCGTGTCATTTGTAAAAAAAACTTTTTTTACAAATAATTCACGATTTTTGATCGCCGAAGGGAATTCAAGAAATCCCCCCACATGATCTCGATGCCAATGACTAAGAACGACCCAATCTAGAGAATCCACTCCATAATGTTTTAATGTATCCACAAAACCAATAGAATCTGGCCCCGTATCCCATAAAGCAAAACGCCCTTCATATTCAAAAAGAACAGAAAGACCTTGTCCAACATCTAAAAAGTGGACTTTTAATGGCTTTTCTTCTAAAAAAGAGCCTTCTTCACAAGACATCAAAGCCGAACACAACAGAATAATCAGAGTAAAAAGAATAGTATGCATACCATTTAAACGATTTATAAGCCTAAAAGATCCATTACTTGAGATGAAAATTTGTTTTTTTTTCTTTTTTTGCTAAATTTCATCTTCAATCGCCACTTGGAGTATTTAATGCAATTACCAAAGTACAAGAAAAAGAAACGTGTTAAACTAAAAGTTTGTCAAGAACCGGGTTGCGGCAAAGAATTTTGGGGACATCCCATTGCAAAATACTGTGATGATCACCGTGATATAAAACAACGGCAAAAACAGAAAAAAGATATCGAAAATATTGAGTCTAAAAACATCATCTTTAGGCACAACTATACAGAAGTCATGGACTTACCTTTCAAATGCTGCTTAGATGGTTGCGACTTTGATTTTACTATTAAGGTATTCCCTAAGCAATTTGTGTACCCAAGATTCTGTATGGAACACAGAAACGACTTTAAAAGAGCGAATTTTATTCGCATTATGAGCAAAAAGAATAGAGACGATTAATCTCTAACACTTTGAAACTCTTGAACCCTTTATTATATTTGACCTTACATTCGTGGTGAGTGTAGCTCAGTTGGTTAGAGTCCCAGATTGTGATTCTGGTTGTCGTCGGTTCGAGTCCGATCTCTCACCCTAAAAAAGACCTGTTTTACAGGTCTTTTTTTTATGGTCTCTTTGATAATTGTGAGACTAAGTGCTTCGGTCAGAGTGTGGGTTCATTTTGAGGAATGAGATATTGGCGAGATTAAATTTGAAATTATCAGCACCAAAAATGATGGTTTGCGAAGAAGTGCTTTAAAAAAAGAATGGATGAAGCGTCATGATCCACTTTTTTATTTGTCAAAAACTTTTACAATATCTTTCTTCGTTGCTCCCAAAGAAAGAAAAGACTTTATCATCAATTCAAGTGAAACACTCGAATCCGCCTTTTCTATTTTGGCAACTCGCGATTGACTTGAACCAATAATTTTGGCCATATTCACTTGTGTGACATTTGAACTTTTTCTTTTTTCAACCAAAGCTTTCGCCAAAGCGACTTTCATTTCTACAATCGTCATCTCAGCTTCATCAAGACCCAAAAAACCATCAATATCACCGACAGTCCAACCTTTGGCCTCTAATTTCTTTTTCTTTATTTTTTCCATATCATCGTCTCCTTAAATTGAGTCGTAGTCACTCAGTCTTTTTTGACAAAGTTCAATCATCTTTTTAGAAGTCGCCTCAGTTTTCTTAAACTCCCAATTCATCACAACAATAGCGTCTTCATCTATCCTATAAAAAAGTCGCCAAGTACACTTTTCATCATTCACTCGCAATTCATGACACCTTTTACCAATCGATGGCATTGGACGGCTGTGCGGCATAGACACGTTTATTCCAGATTGCAACAGTCGCAAAAGATAGCCAATCTCAATTCTTGCATTCATTGACATCGGTGGTGACTTTGGCAAATCACTCAGCCAAGCCAACGGTTTATGTTTCGGACTCATACATTATAATATATATCATATTTGACATATTGTCAAGATTCAACAAAAAATATTAGAGAAAATAAAAAATCTTCTAAAAGTGAATGATGGTTATCATCAACACTTTTTTGTTGTATGCGTTGTTTTTATTGTTTTTGTAGAATAGTGTTCTTTGGTTTCGGTAGAAAACGTTAAAATTCGAGTTGTAGTTCGTTAATCAAACTGCGTTTTACGCCCCACCGTTTTTTACTAATCTGATGTAAAGAAGTCTTGCCATTCACGATAATTTTTATTTCAAGAAGTGAAATATATACACCTGTGGCCACCAAACGACCTTGAGTGGAACGCATATTCCAAGCTAGAAACATCTTACCTTTATTTTGAATACATCCTTCTTCGCCAAACACATTATTGTCTGAGCATTTTATTGAATTTGACGTACCCCCCACATATTCGCCGAGATGGCTGTAATAATGAGTGCGGTAGAAAAATTGAACATCATCCTCTGCATAGACTAACTTTGAACCTCTACTGAATTCTTCTAGATTAAATTCTGTGACTTCATCGTTTTTGATAGCATCGATAAGCGTCTGGCTCACACCTGCTTTTTTCAGTTCTTTATCTAGGCTACCGTTGCGCATTGCATTGAATAGATCTGACTGTGTTACCTGAGACGCTGCACTTAGTGAAATCACTGTATCACGGGTAGCATCAATATTATCTTGCATCAGTTTTGTAATAACCAACAATTCATTTTCCGAAATACTCGAATTAAAATTTTCTTCAGTAATCGTTCCTGCAATAACGGCAGCGATCGTCTCTTCGCTAAAACCATACATAGAATTAAGTTCTCCTGTACGGATGTCTGCAAACACTTGTGAGAGAGCCTCCTGTTCGCTAATGCTTGTGATCAAGGTATCATAACTTGTAATATTTTCAAGTCTGGATTCAATAAAAGATTCTAGTGTTTGAGCTTCTTTTTTTGTTTTCTCAATTACGATTTTTGAAAAGTCGTAATCAATCAAGTTTCCTTGCACACCAAGAGAATCCCCTATTTCTTGCGCGTTCTGTGTTAAATTGGTAATAATCATTGGCTGCGTAATAATATCTGTCTTAATAATATTGTACGGATCCTCACCAATAGTAATCACTTTGGGGCTCTCATTTGAAAATTCTTGTTCTCCAGTAATCGGAACCCAAGGGTTATTCTTGTGAGGCACATTGCCAACAAGGTCCTTTGTTTCATTATCAGGATTAAAACGAATCTGATCACCAGCCGTCGGAACTACAACATCTAAATCCGTAGAACTATAGACAAACACCATGGTGTTCTGAGAGCTTGATTGCATGGCAGGATATTCTGGTATTTCATTTACACCTGATCGCATGCAAATGAATTCAAACATTTCCATGTAATTATTATTTCGGGATTCCTCAGAAATAGCTTCACTGAAAGTGAGTGAAATGGACTTATTGGCGTCATTAATCCTAGAACTAGCAGCACTTAGGATTATAGGACCAACACCATCTTCAATGGGATTATTTTCTTGATAAAAATTAGTGACTTTACTGCTATCCTTATAGCTAAACCAGTTATTAAGAGATCCAAAGTAAACATCCGAATTACTTCCTGTAAATAGGCGACTTCCGAAACCGCAAACATCACCAGTACAATTTTCAGGGCTCACTTTTTCGGCAACAGCAACAACATCCATTTCGTTCACCAAGCTGAATTGAGATGTGACCTTAAAGGATTCTCCAAAAGTAATTTGAATGGAATCAAGAGAACTCTTTTCTAAAAGACTGCGATCAAAACGCACAAATAAGCTGTCGGCACGACCATCTCCATTACGATCCTTAATGACTGCTTTTAAAACCTTTGGAATCGGCGACTCTACAAAATCCAAATCTCTCCATACCGATACTCCTGCGGCAGCTCCTTTAGCAATTAAGCTCGCTCCCGCAACAGGTGCATTCGCATATACATAGAAAGTCGCTCGTCCATTATCGTCAAGGCTTACAGAACTAATTTTTTGACCATCAATAGTATCAAAAATGTCAATATTTGGGTCAGAAAAAGACAAGTTTATTTTACGATTGTAGTTATTGACTTTAGCCCATTCTTCTAAAAAAGTAATATTCACTTGGTAAAAGGCGTTCGTCCAGTTACCAATCTGAACCGTATCACCAGAAACATCTTTACCAAGAATAGTCCAATCCATCTTTGCAAATGCAACGCTCGGAATCGCATACGAAGGGATCGTTATTTCAATTTTTGTCATCTGACTCGGATCAGACTTCAAAGTGACCTCCAAGAAGTAATGCCCTGGAGCAAGCGCATAACTTGCGATAATTGCAGCAGAATCAATGCTGAAAGTGGAATCACTTGTAATATGAATTCCTTCGTAACGGGTTCCCTGAGCTAGAATTTCAGGGCCGACAAGATTGCCACCAGTAAGCTTGAAAATAGCAGCTCCAGAAGTCGTATCAAGTTCCGTAGTATTAATATCGTTACCACAACTAAAAGTGCCTTTCTTATTGACTTGCCATATTTTGTAGTCCACGGAATTAGAGTTTCTTTTATTAGTCAAAAAGAGTGATGCATCTACTTGCAAATCAATTGAGGTTCTCATTCGGAAATTTGAAGATCCCGTATGTCGTTCAGCATAGAAAATATGGAAATCATATTTGTCTCCAGGAACAAGGCCTAGTGAATCGAGGTTGACAGCGCCAGCCTTTTGGGGATGTTGTCCACCAATATCTACGACTAGTTTGCGGTTGATGAATACCCATACATCATCATCTCCGTAGAAATCGAAATACTGGCCTGGCACATACTCAAATGTCGCTTGGATTTTCATGGTAAAGCCGAAATTGTGTTTATCGCCGCTACCATCCGTAGATTTGAACTGGTCGTAATAGGGATTTAATACTGTCATCGCCTCATCTAAGTACTGAAAGTCATCCAATGGGAACATTCCATCTTTATGCTTTTCGTTTCCCTCAGAAATTTGATCTTTCGAAACTTCGGCAAGCCAAAAACCTTCATCATCCATAGAAATATAGAGGTCTCGACACGTCATATTGGTGTAATTGTTTCCCTCAGCATCCTGCGCAATGACTTCGGGTAAAAACCAACTTGAAAGATGTGTTGAGATTTTGCAATCTTCTGGGAACGGATTAGCAGGAACAGGTAAACCATTTTCACCTAATTCCTTTTCGACCATACCCACCATGATGCCAGTACTATGACTTGCTCCTCTGCAACCGCCCGATCCAAAATCTGCACTAACTCCATTAATAGGGTCTCCATTCTTTCCTTCTTCGTCTCCATCACCATTGTCGCCATGAAGCCAGTCAAATAAAGTCACAGGGAATTTCTTAAGCGGGCAATCGCCAAGAACGCCAGGATAAATAGAGAATAGAGCAGGAATATCATTTTTATAGCCTTGCACCCAAATCGTGTCTGAAAGCAATGCTACAGAATCAAGAGAAATTTCAGAAGCTATGGTAGGTGGAATGGTTGTCATACCCTCAGCACCCACATAATTGAGCCCCACTGTTTGCTTAAAATGAACGTTAAAACCTCTTGCAGGGACTTCGACTTCAGCCCTATACCATCCACAATAATTTTTGAGCGGTGTCATAATAGTAACGGAATCACCATTCATAAAAAGAACCGCATTAGTGTTAGACCAAGGCGTAAAGAAAGCAATGGTCTTTGTTTCTGCAAACAAAGCAGATATCAAAAAAATGGTAAGAAAAACTACTTTCTGCAATAGACGAAGGTTTATTTTTTTCATTTTAAATTCCCAAAATCTCACACTTTAATTCAAAGTTAGCCCAACTGGATTATTATTTTAATCCAGTTTTATTTTTTGAAAATGCGTCTTTGAATCAACAGAGATTTTGAGCAGATAGATTCCTGATGGAACATCTGTAAGATTCATCTGATTTGTATTCTGAACATTCTTAATTGGCAAACCCATAATAGAGAATACTTGCGCAGATACAACCTTATTCTGGAACTGCATATTTCGACCATTCAAAATCACATGGAACTGTTGTGAATTAGCAGTGAAGAGGCTTCCATTATTGTCCGAATCGGAAATATTAGTAGTCTTTAGTAATTCCATACTGAACTGGTCTATATTCGGACCATCGTTTTCAGCGACCGTGGCGAACTTGATAGAGTTTTCGCCAGCAGAAAGATCCAACTTGCACTTTTCGGTTTTCCAATCGGTCCAAGAAGAAGTATTTCCGAATTCAATCAATGCCATAGAGTTGCCTGCTGATATTTCAAGACTACGATTTCCAGTGGAACCATTTGCATAATAAATATCCAATTCGTATTGACCCGCTGCCTCCACCGTGACTGAAACGACCACGGAGCCACCCATATCGAAATTCACGTATCCTGGTCCTTTGAAACCACTATTTTTAGTTTCCAAAACACCGCCAGTGATTTGTCCATCTTCAATCTGTATAAAGCCTTCTGGACGTTCTACGGAACTACTAGATGCAACAATGCTACTTGAACTAGCTATAACACTGCTTGAACTAGCAACAATGCTGCTTGAGCTTGCTATAATACTACTTGAACTAGCTACAACACTGCTTGAGCTTACTGGAGTAACATTACTATTACACTGCGTAGGGCTAGTGAGTGTTGCTCCTGCATTAGCCTTCACAACGGCTTCCACTTCTTCAGCACTAATCATGTAAGATTTATATTCGTAAGGAGGTGTAAAAGACGCCCCAAGGCTCGCTGTGCTACCTGTGCAGTTAGTAAACTTATCTCCAATGGATTCTGTGACACCGCCATCGCGTTTGTGAATAGGAGTAGCTTCATCAATAAAATGGTTGTTTTCTGCACGAACATAGCACTTTACACCTGCAGAAATGCCCATGATAGAACCACTTTGAATATTCTTATCTCCAGTAAATAGGTTATTCATCACATGGATATTGCCATAACGACAACGTGGTTTACGTTGTGTTGCAGCCTTCCACCAATTGAACGCATAAGTCACATTCAATTTTCCTTCGCTGACAGGTTCATTGTCAGAACTTGCAATCAGGTTCGAAAGATTATGACTACTCTTTATCTTGTAACCAAAAATGCACCAAGTAAAAGTCACATTATCAGCACCCTTAACCACATCAGCGTTTCCATCTTGTCCATCCCAAAATTCGCAGTGGTCAATCCAGATATTTTTAGCACCACCCTCAATGTTGAGATTGTCCCACGCTTGGTCTTGATTGGAACCAGGCCCATTGATCACAATGTTACGGATAATGATATTCTGTGCGTTGTTTGAGATATGGATAGTAGCCTTGAGCTCTGTTCCTGGATTTGAGCCGATAATCGTCTTATTGGAATACTTGATTTCAAGACGGTCGCCTGTGACTCCTTTCCAGCCGCTACCGATAGGCCCTTTAACATAGAGAACTCTCGGCGTATCATCATTCATGTATTTTTGCAAATCAGCAAAATTAGTGACCGTAATAGGTGTTGCGTTTCCGCCACCAGTCACATTATATGCGGTACTCGTTCGTCCGCTCGTAGTTGCCCATCCAATTGGTTTGCACTGATCAACGGCCGCTGTTGCCATAATAGCAAATGACGCTACCGCCAAAAAAACTTTATAGATATTTTTTTTCATCTTACACCCTGTTTGTTTTTATCCAACACCCTGTTTACACGACTTCTAATCTAAAGGCAAAATACCTAAATAATCAAATAAAAGAGTGATCCAAGACAAAAGTGTATTCTATAGACAACGTTTTAGAAAGCACAAAACGCTTATATTCGTGAAAAAAAGAAAAAAATGTATTTTAATTCTATGAAAACCATAAAGCAACATGAGCAGAATGGCCGAAAGTCCGTATTTGATTTCGATAATTATCGAGAATATCTGCGCAACTACTTTGAAGAAAGTAAGGCGTTAAACAGTAGATATTCACTTCGTCTTTTTTCAAATAAACTTGGATTTTCATCAAAGGATTTCATTCTTCGGATCATGAATGGCGAAAAGAATCTCACACCATCCAGTATTCTGAAAATTATGAATGGCCTCCAAATGAATGAAGATGAGTCAAGCTATTTTGAAGCACTCGTTTTATTATGCCAAGCAACAACAGAAGAAGAACGGCAACAGTATCAACAACGTGTAAACTCCATTGCAGCCACGTACAAGTTTATACAACAAACACAACTCACAAGAGCTTATCAATACGAAATCTACTCGCATTGGTATTATTCCGCCATCCGTTCGATCATTGGTATGTTTGGTTTTGACGGGAATTACGCCGCTCTTGGCAAAAAACTCACTCCACCTATTTCTGCAGAACAGACACGTAATTCTGTAAATCTTCTGGAACGTGTAGGTTTTATCAAAAAAGACCGCAATGGCAATTGGGTTCTGAATAATGCAGCCATCACGACAGGCGACAAAGTCATCCAACAGGCATTTATTAACTACCATAAGGAATGTCTTTCGCTTGCTTCTGACTCCATTACCAACTTTTCATCATCAGAACGGAACATTAGTAGTGTTACACTAGGCATTTCTGAGGAATCTTACAAGAAAATCGTCCAGTGTATCAATGATTTCCGCAAAAAAATATCTATGATTGCTAATGAAGATGAAAAAGGCGGACGCGTATTCCAAATGAACATACAAATTTTCCCTCTCTCCAAATGAGGATTCAATGATGAGAAATACTCCATTAATCAAAAAGGGAATTTCTTCATTGATCATATTGCAAGTAATCTTATTTGCACTAAGCTTCGTTGTATCTTGTTCTGACAACAAGATCTCAGCAGGAGGGAACACTTCCGAAGTCGGTTCTCCAGAAATGCTCGGTACACTAGCATTGAATAATGGCAAACAAAATCGAGCTTCTTTCGCACGTGTTTACTGTATTCCTATCGACTATAATTCAGTCAAAGAAGATACTTCCTCCTATTACTCAACCATCGCCGACTCCATGGGGAACTTTGTATTCGATAGTCTTCCTAACGGCCTATACAATTTCGAAGCCTTTTTTAACGACTCACAAGGAGTGGTATATGCTCTCCGTGAATCAGGCATCCACATTCAAAAAGATTCTACTTGGAAAGTGAATTTAACAATCCCCACAAGTGGTAGCCTTAAAATCTATCTTTCTAACATAAAGGATTCCATTGCAAATCTTTCTATAGTCGGTTCCTCGTACAACTCCGCAGCAAAAATTTTTGAAGATGAAATCGGCACATACGCCACTTTTACAAACATACCAAGTGCCTACTACGACTCCATACAAATCGCCATTTCTTCTGATATGATTGTACTAAACTCAATCTTTGTCAAAGAAGAAAGTCAAGAAATTTACAACAGTAATAACACGATCCGCACACATCACATTTCACTGAACACAGCAGCTAATGGAATTGACCTTCAAGACACTCTCAACGGATTTCCTCTATTCATTCGCTTAAATGACATTGATTCCTTAAATCGAGAATCAATCATTAAGCATCTTAACACCCTCAAAATCTATCAAGAACCAGCTTCTGATGAGACCTCATATAAAGTCGTTTACGACAAAGATTCTATACCCTCAGGACTTTGGATTCGATTGACTACACTTTACCCACAAAGAGAAATGCAAAAAATCACATTGAGTTGGGAAGAAGTGGAAGACTCAAACATTTCTGCAGTAAATACCGTAAAACCATTCTCACTTTCTGATAATTTTATTGCTGCATGGGACTTCAACGAAGACGCTTTTCCAGAATCGACCATCTATGCCGCTGGCGACAACGACTTTCAGGGATATGTAAACGATATTACCGCAAGCGAAGGAATCATTGGAGGAGCGTTCTATTTTAATGGCAAAACTTCTTACATTGAAATCAAAGAATCTGCTGATTATTCAGGATTCTCGCTTGTAGACACCTCGAGCTTTACAGTATCTTTCTGGGCTTTCTCCGAAGACACCTCTACAGCAAAATTCCTTTGGGGTAAATCTGAAGCAGAATACCACTTCAAGTACCAAGCCAAAGGGCAATCGGATGCCTGCTGGATGTTCAAGGAATTTGACGAATCCAAGGCAGATGAATGGTATGAATCAAGCATTGTGGCGACCCCCGAAACCGACTTTAAGCAATGGGTGCATTTCACAGTTATTAAATCTGGTGATTCCACCGCCATTTATAAAAATGGAAAACTTGAAAATGTTACCACAGGTTACAATCAGACCGATGAAGAAAGAATCGCAGGTGGTTCCTTTGTAATTGGAGCCCGTAAAATGGCAGATGGAAACGTCGATCGTGTTTTCAAAGGAATGCTCGACGAATTATTCTTCCAAAACAAAGTACAAAGCGAAGATTGGGCTAAACTTATTTATCTGAATCAAAAGCCAAACGACTACTGGCCTAAATAGCAAAGCCAATCACAGCGATTAGACTGAACGAGCATTTAAAACAAAAAACGCTTCTTAAAAAAGAAGCGCTTTTTTTGATAATTAAAATAAATCAAGCTAGACGAGAAATCATATAACCTGCCGCAACTGCAGTTCCAATCACACCAGCGACGTTTGGTCCCATGGCATGCATTAGAAGGAAGTTTTGTGGGTCGTACTTGGCGCCTTCCACTTGAGAAACGCGAGCAGCCATCGGCACTGCAGACACTCCAGCAGAACCAATTAATGGGTTCACTGGATTTTTAGGACTTAGTACGTTCATAATCTTAGCTAGAAGTAAGCCACCCATTGTAGAGAAACCAAAGGCAACCACACCCATACCAATAATCGCCAATGTTTGTGGGCGTAAGAAGATGTCGCTAGCCATGGTTAAACCTACAGAAGTCCCTAAAAAGATGGTGACTATATTCATCAATTCATTTTGAGCTGTTTTTACTAAACGTTCCACAACTCCACTTTCTTTCATTAAGTTACCAAGCATTAACATAATGATCAAGGCAGAAGCATCTGGAACCACTAGCACACAGACAATCATCACCATGATATTAAAAACAATCCTTTCTAATTTGCTGACTTTACGTAAGCTCTTCATACGGATGGTACGTTCTTTTGCAGTGGTCATTAAGCGCATAATAGGAGGCTGAATTAATGGCACTAAAGCCATGTAAGTATAAGCCGCTACAGCAATAGGGCCAATTAAATGTTTTGCTAATTTATTTGCAGTAAAGATAGATGTTGGTCCATCTGCGCCACCGATAATACCGATAGAAGCAGCTTCGCCAAGAGTAAATCCACCAAAAGCAACCGCACAGAACATCGTTGCAAAAACACCAAATTGAGCACCACCGCCTAAAAGCAATGTTCTTGGATTAGCAATAAGAGGGCCAAAATCAGTCATAGCTCCAACACCTAAAAAGATGAGAGGAGGGAATAATTCTAAGTGAATGCCCTGGCTAATGTAATAGTAGAGACCAGCTGTCGGTGTAAACATGCCTTCAATAGTCCAACCACCATCATAAAATAATTTGGTTGGTAAATTAACAGCAAGTGCACCAAAAGCAATTGGTAGTAACAAGAGGGGCTCAAATTTTTTGACTATCGCTAAATACATCAAAACAAATGAAACCACCCACATTACAACCATGCTTCCCGTGATATACTGAAAACCAGTATCATTGACAAGCATTTCGCTAACGGAGGAAAAAATTTCAAACATAACGTTATCCTTAGCCAATGTTCAAAAGAACTTGACCTTCTGAAACAGAATCTTGCTCTTTAATATGAATTGCTGTGACAGTACCAGCTACTGG
>Ga0116183_1003447_pt1 | contig 16084 bp, 11 predicted proteins | sample AD_UKC078_MetaG_FD_89753 | JGI IMG/M metagenome (GOLD analysis project Ga0116183, IMG submission 89753) | Active sludge microbial communities of municipal wastewater-treating anaerobic digesters from USA - AD_UKC078_MetaG | ecosystem: Engineered > Bioreactor > Anaerobic > Digestate | place: USA... | reverse complement strand
TTACTTTTATGCCATTTCGATATTGAGGAGTGGTAGCAGTGTCTGTATCAGTCATAAACATGTTGGTAGTAATTGCAGAAACTCTTGTTTCTTGCTGTGTTCGCGTTAATTTATTCAGGAATTCTTTATACATATATTGTGAGAGTTCGTATTTCATAATGTAAAAACTCTGATATCCTTTTGGAAATTCTGCCGACAATGTTCCTGCAGGATTAATACGACTAGTTGCCCAAATTTCAGTGGTTGTATTATTGCCAATAGTTAATGCATCTTCTGAAGTGACTAGAAAAGGGTCTGTTGTGGTGCCTGTCACAAAATAACCGATAGATTTTGAACCCGGATATACGTTATCTCCTGCATAAAAAGAGCCTGTGGGAATATAAACCATTTCAATAGCAAACACGCATACTTCGACACTATCGTGGTCTTTTAAATCGTTTGCACTATAGTTCCAACGCAATTTAACCCCCGTGTAATTAACAGATCCAGAACCTTCGGTTTCCCTGTATAAGAAGACACCAACAGCAGGATTGTCTTTAGCATTAAAAGGTTGATTAACTATAGACAAACCAGAAGTAATTTTAGAGTTGGTAGGGGCTACATGACCAGTATCATTTAGACGAGCGTGGTGCCAAACTGTTTCTGATTTTCTTCGGTATTTAACAAATATCCATGCAGCGTCCCAGTTGCTTTCTAAGGTAGAAAAGCGCCATGAGTTTTGCCAACTAATATCAAATTTAACCATCGTATATTGATTAAAGGTGTTCTGTTCGACAAGTTTTACATTGCTTACCTGAATATTGTTAGCAAATAAAAATGTTAGCGGAAGAGATAATGCTATCAGCATTACTGTTTTTTGAATGTGCTTTTTTATATTCATAACGTTTTGTTTTTTGTTAATTAATTTTGTTGTTATATTGTTGTTATATTGATACATGCTACATACGCTACAAATATATACAACATAATAAATTTAAACAATTAGTTTGTGATTTTGTTGCAATTATCGTGTTACATTAGTGGTTATTTTATAACAGTTCGTCATAACAATTCCTCCTTTTATAAAATACCATATATGGTAAATACCTATTTAACACATACATAGGCTAAAAAACGATAGTGAAGTATGGACTATAGTAGATGTCCATTTTAAGCTTTTGTCCATCTTTCACATTTCACAGCAAAAACGTGTGCTTTTTGCAATTTCAGCCAAAACAAAAAATGAAGGAGAGAAAAAGAGGAGAGCAATTACTATAATCTTGAATCTGTTCATTATGTTGGTAAATATTTTTGAATATGTCGTATTTGGCACATAAGCTCTACAAAAGCGCGCAAGAGAGAAATTGTTACCAATTTGGGATGACTTCCTGTCAAGTTACAAAAAAATTAAAACAGGGTACAATTCTTAAAAAACTTAATGTTTCGGAAATTTTTTGTACAGCGTGTTAGCAATAGTAGTTAGTTTGTTATAATAATTTTCTTCTGTTCTGAGTAATTGGTTGATATTATTTGTATTATATATACATTTTTTGAAAAACCAGATAAATTAAAATATTTTTTTTCATTTTTCAGAATATCTACACTATTCTCTTCGTGTATTATTTGACCATTCATATTGTAAATTACAACCTTTGCATCTCTTATGTTTGAATTATTATTTGATAAATAGAATTTACCATTATTTGGGTTTGGTGCAATAATAAATTGCTCAGGCTCCATACCAGCAGGAACACTGCAATTGCAATCAAAATCAAAAGTAGTTAATTTGAAAAAATTCATTATATGTTCTCGGACAGCACAAGGTCTTTTTTCAATAAATGATAGTATGTTGTTTTCGATATCTTCCTCCCATTTATCCAAACTATTAGGGTAATTCCACCTGTTAACATGGCTTATAATTTCAGGAGAATAAATATTTTTTATTGAATTTAACTTATTTGTCATAATATCAGTACCAAAATCATTATTCAATATCTCTGCATATCTATTAATAAATTCAGTTTTAAACAGTTCATTTTGCAATAAATTTCGAAATAAAAAGGTAGATGATGGTGAGTTGGGCCAAGTAATGGAGGAGTCATTTCTTGTTGCATGTCGCAGCATATTATAGTTTTCGTCGCCAAAACCAGCATCAATATCATACAAAATCCACCTCCATTTACCGTCAGGTATCTTTCGCCATAACTTCATGTTATTTGCGGGCCAATCATAATTATTAAAAAATAGTTCAGCAATCGTATAATCAATATAGTTATTAATATCTATTAGCGTTTTCACATATTCATAATTGCTATTGTTTATCAGACTATTGTTCTCAATAAATTCAATTAAATTATCGTAGGCAACACTTCCGTCTTCTTGAAATTCAACTGAGTCTTTATCTATGTTATACAGATATTCAATATATCTTTCATCAATTCTGTCCCTAATAGTATGTATTCCCCAGTATTCACCGTTTAGAAAAACAATAACAGGTTGAAATTCTTGATAATCTACATTTAGTGTTGCAGAAATATTTTGGGCTAAAACATCTTTAATAATCGTTTGACCTCCCCAGTCACCCATCGTGGTTCTTAGTAGAAATCTTTTATATTTATTCACTTGTCGGTTGGGAAGCAATCTGTAATTAAAGTATTTTTTACCGTACTCGTTTCTTGCATAAAGCCGTAGCGATTTTTGAGCAGCATGACGTGTTTTACCTCCATGTATCCTAACGCCAGCATCTTGCGAAAATCCAAGTTTTCCACTTGGTTCAAAATATTCGATATGTATTTCTCTTTCCCAATCTTCACCACTCATAAAATAATTTCCTGTAAATTCAGGATTGTTCAGGTCGAAATGAATACCAGGCACATAGATTCCACTATCGGCATTGAAAAAATTACCATCTTCGGTAATTAGTGATATCACAGGTATTGAGTACTTGCCAACAATTTCATTATCAACGAAATATGTTTTTGTATATATTTTACTTGTTCTTACGCCATTTCTATACGACGCACATCTTAATATTGTTGCTTTATCTATTGTCTCCCTAGGAGATTCCCATGCTTTATAGCTAATTAAGTTTTGTTCTGGAGTTGTTGGAATTTCTGAAATAATATTAGGATCTGTACTCTTGTCCTGGATTAAAAGAGAGTCGCAAAAAACATTAGAGTTCTCTGTTGGAATATCACCATTGAGCGTATAATATACAGTATCTCCTAATACAGAGTTAATTGAAAGTAAAAAACAAGTTGAATAAAACCCTTCTTGATGTGAAAAGATTAACTGATTAGAGTAATTATTTGTAGCATTTGGGCTAGGAGTATTCGATACAATCCAGTTTGTGCTACCGTCAGGAACTCTACAATAAGATTGATCGCTTGATAATTCAACAGGGTCCGTTTGATCTATTAAAACACCTGAATTATTTGTAAGAAGCAACTCCTCTCCACTCGCAGATATTTTAAAGTTAGTATGCAGTTCTGTTGTATCTAATATATTTTTATCGGAAGCGAAAATTAACATGAAGCTATGTGGCAATATGTGCACTTCCGGGAAAACCCATTTAGCAGGATTGTTAATATTATCTGATAAACAGTAATTGAGTAGGTTAATTGTTGAATCGCTTGTATTATACAATTCAATCCAATCGCTAAAATCACCGTCTTCATCTTGAATAGTATTACTGTTTTTTGCCATAAACTCATTAATTACCACAGTCTGACCAGTCACTTTTGTGATAAAAAAGAGTAAAATTAATGTTAGTAGTAACGTATTTTTCATTTTCTGTTATTTCCAGAGTTCAACTTACAAAACAAATATACAACATTCGTGAACATAAAACTAATAATATTTCGTGTACTATTTCTATTTTGTTCCCTGATGCTTTTTAAGTTTCAGTAAATCAATTAAATATAACGGATTGTAAAATTTGTTTCTTTGGTTATTTTTAGATGTTTTGTGTTCAACTGTATTAGCCCTCTAATACCGATCGGCCAGATACTATAGTCAAAACTTCACTATCGTTCTTTTGAACTAAATGTCTGTAACATCGGTATTTACCCCTTGGCGGTGGCTCATAAACGCCCAACTGCTGTACTTCAATGGTTATTGACTTGTCGAAGCACGGGCTCAGTCGCGTACACTTCGACTCCGCTCAGTGCACCGCTTCGGCTACGCTCTGTGACCGAGCCCTCGGACGTTGAGCCTGTCGAAACGTCCTATTAATGATTTCGACTTATTGTTTTGAAATAGTCATTTCGACACACTTCGGCAAGCTCAGTGCACCGCTTCGGCTACGCTCAGTACAACGCTCCGCTCAATGACCGAGGGGCTCAGCGACCGTGGGGCTTGAAACGTATTATTGCTCCATGCTTATTGCCCGAAACTTAAAGAGTTCTTTTCTTTGTACTAACGGTCCTTGGTATGTGTCAGCAGTTTGAGCTACTTTTATTAAGTAGAGAGATTTGACTAATCGCTCGGCGAGGGCTTTTAATGGGGCTTCGTGATTTTGCCCTACGAGGTCTTTGCATGCATTTTTCAAGCCTGAGTCCATATATGCTGTCATCTTTTCGTATATGCCAGGTGTGTACCAAATCATTCTTACGCCTTTGCTTGCAGCCTCTCCTGACATGCTGCCCATTAAACCGTGCCAGCCCGAAAAGATAAGTTTCAAAGGATTGGCTGACTTGTGATTAACAAACTCAACAGGATGCGCCAAAACAATGATAGTTTTCGTAATTAATCGCAATATTTTTCGGCTAACGTGTTCATTTACCGACGACCACTGTAGTGCGTCTGAATCTTTGAGTATGCCGTAAATCGACTCTTTGGCACTGAAGAGGTTTATGCAATAATCAAACTTGTGATTTTCAAATTGTTGAATAAAACTATCGACTCTTTCTGTGCTGTTTAGCGTTTCAACAACAACCTTTATGTTCGAGTCTGTCTGACTAATCTGTGACAGGCTTGACGACCAGTCATTCTCCTGATTTACATGAGCTACCACATTGGCTTCCAGCTCTAAAAGTAGCTCGCTAACAGAAACCCCAAATGCTGAGTCGGCAAACAAAAGCAGTACGGTTTTATCTTTAAGTGGCTTAACGTTCAGCTTTGGTTTTGGTCGCTCTTTGGGAACAACATAGGTAAATGCGCCGTACTCCCCTCCCACTCCTGCTGTTGGGCAAATAATGTTCATTCCCTCAGTCAATCTCCCTTGATGTTTCAATAGCGACAGTGATAACGGAATAGTTGTACCAGAGACATTTCCATACTCTTTTTGAGCTTCCTGATATAGTTTCTCCATTGGTAAGCCCAACTCTTGGATAGCCCCGTGCAAAATGGCATTTCCTGTTTGATGTGGCACAACTAAATCAATATCATCATTGCTCCAGCCTGTCTCTTTCAACGCCTCGCCACTTATTTTGCAAATATTTGCAATTGCCCTATTTTTAACCCAAGCGCTATCCATATAGAGATTAAAATCTTTGTCAACGCCAACAGAATCAACCATTAATATATCGTGGTACGTTTTTTCAACGATAATCCCTTCGGTGTTAAAGTCTTTGCTGCGACTGACAATAATAGCGGCTGCGGCATCTCCAAAGGTTGAGTGTGAAACAAAGTCGTTGTTGTTTATTAAAAAGTGCGACATAGCTTCAGTATGCGCCAAAAGTATATGGTTAACATGTGAGTTCGACTTAAAGTGTTCTATAGCTCTTTTAACTCCTGTATTAAAACCCGCACAACCGCTTGTTAACGACATCACCGGAGATTGATTTTCTGCTCCAACGAAGTAACACTTTAGTGTTGCAGCGATTCCTGGGGCATGCTCGTGATAAGAGACGGTGCTGACTATCCAACCGTCAATCTGTTCGGGGTCGATTTGTGCATCTTTTATTGCCATATCAACGGCGCTTACAAGCAAATCGAGTGTTGTGGGCGCTTCTGCGTGGTTCTCTTTTGTGGGAGGCCACGGCGCAACGTGATGTCGCTTGTAAAACCCCATTTTATGTCCTACAAAATAATCGAATGGGCTTGCTTCTGGATTGCTCTTTTTATACTCAAGATAGTTTTTGCTTTGCAAAATCAAATCTTCGTTAAATCCCTTTAACTGACCGTTCTGAGCTGCTCTGTACAAATCATTGTTTGTAACAGCGTAATCGCCTACTGCGTGACCGTAACCCGAAAAAATGTAGTTTATTGACATCTGTTTTGAAAGTTAAAAGTTGTTAGAACACAGATAACACAGATTAAACGGATTTTTCACAGATAAAAATCTGTATAAATCTGTTACATCTGTGTTCCAATTGTTCATTGCACATTGCTAATTGCTATTAAATTTCTTCAATATCCTTTTTCTGTATCCAACCAACGCGACCATCTTCAAGCCGAATTTCATACCACCCCTCAACATATGTCGTGATATTTACAGTCAAGCCCTCGTGAATGGTAAATAGTTTTGTGCCCTCAGCGTGAGGCGTACTTTGAATGGTTACAGATGGTGTCATAATTACCCCTAATGTTCTGTTTATGGCAAACTTGTGCGCCGAGTTTGCTACTACAAAAGATAATATACTGAATATCAATGCTAAAAAAGCCACTGGAACTGATACTCTTTTCAGTGTATCGCTTAATGAGCTAAATATAAAAAACATTGAAACTATAAACAGTACAAACAATCCTGCGGTTAAATAAGCCCACGCATTTGGCGACATCGCCGTAAATAGCGATTTGTACCAACGTTTGTAGAATGGTGGCTCAATGGTATCAATTTTGTCAACTATAAGCTCTTGCGCCATGCTTAGATTGTATTGAGCATCATCAAACGAAGGGTCGAGCTTTAGGGCGCGTTGATACCAAAGTATTGCGTTTGGGATTTGCATTTGTTTGTAATAGCAGTTGCCCAAGTTGTAATATATCTGTGACGATTCGTAACCATGCTCAACTATACGCATATAGAGGCGCGCCGAGCTTGCAAAATCATTGTTTGTATATGCAATCCGAGCCGAATCTAAATATGGCTGCATATTAGACTGTGCTGATAGTTGAAAGCTAAACAATATAGATGTTATTATAAAAGCTAATTTTCTCATTTTAATTATCTTAACTATTCGATATTTGTAATCTATTGCAAATTGGCTTATTTAATTGCTCTCTCAAGCTGAACAAGCAAATCAACTGCCTGCGAATATACTTCCGCTGATTTTGTTTTAACAGCTGTTGGTGCATATCGTGCCATTTCGCACAAGTCGGCAAGTTCAGCCACTTTTGAGATAAGTTCTTCGCTTACTTCTCTTTCTCTCATCTCCTCGAACACACGTTCACGGTTCAGGCGTGATTGGTCTATAGCTAATTTATCGCCCAAGTACTGCCACAAGGCTCTCAGAACCTCATCATAGACTTGCGCATCTTTGTTGTCGCGTACAAGTTTTTTAGCTGATTTTAGTCTGTTGCGCGACAGTTTTGCTGCTCTCTTATTTCTAACTTTCACTATATCTGACCTGTCATGAGCCTGTTTGCGTTTGAAAATCAGAAAGATAACAAACAACGACAGAGGTAAAAGATAGATTGTCCAAAAGAGTGGCGTAGCGAAGAAATACGAGCCTTTGTATTTTAAATCCAAGTCGCCTGTCTGTATAAATCTTATATCTGAACCTATATCGCGCACATCTCGCCGTGCTGGACCTGTTACTATACTTTGAGAGGCATCTTGCGCCCCTTGCTCTACGGTTATCTCAAACGGTCCCGCCGACAGTTTTTTATACGATTTGGACGATGTGTCGAAATATGAGCAGCTGAAAGCCGGAATTGTGTAAGTCCCTGCATGACGCGGAATTACGACATAATCCCACAAAATAACTCCCGTTGACCCTTGCGATGTTGTCTTTACATTGACATCTTTTTTGGGGTCATAGACCTCAAAATCAGTAGGAAACGTAATTTGTGGATTATCGACAAACTTAATATTTCCGGTGCCTGTCAGTTTAACTTTCAGATTTAGAGCGTCATTGGTTTTAAGCTCGTTTCTGCTGACCGATGCATCAAGTCGCATTTGTCCCACGCCTCCTGTAAAGTCGGATGGACGTGGCTCCGGCAAAGGTTTAACCTCAACTCTTACAACTGGGCTACTATTCGCAACCTTGAAACGGCGGACATTTCCACCGAAAAACGATTCAAACGGGTCGTTTGTCCGAACTCTCTCGGTAACAATGGCTTCAATGGTAAATGGGTCGATTTCAATGGTTCCGCTCTTTTGTGGCATTAGCTGATATTTAGCTACTAAGCCCGCCTGATATATCCTGCCATTGATATTTTCGCGTTGTAGTTGTATTTGCGTAACCGTTTCGATATCCTCCTTAAAAAAGCCTGTAAACTTGGGGAACTCAACTTTCTCAAATCCGCTTAAATTCAGGGTTGTATAGAGTTTCAGGGTTGCCACGATAGCCTCGCCCTGATAAACACTTCTTCTATCAACATGTACGCGGACAAAAAAATCGTCTTCGTTGCTTGCCAATTTTTCGCTTCTACTTGGCTGTTGTCCTTGCCGTTGGGCTGGTTGCTGTTGTTGAGCCGCCCCTTTTACAACCTCGATTGTGACGGCTCGCGACTGCACTTTTTTTCCCTCAAAAACCACAGTAGCAGGTTCTATTGTGTGTGTACCTTCAGTTACAGCCTCAAGGACATACGTGTAAGTAATGGTAAGAGATGAACTCATCTGACCATTAATGATTTGCATTTGTTGACTGCGTGACACGCCGGGTCCCGAAAGTAGCCGAAAAGCATCTGGCAACGTAAATTCGGGTGCATCAGTGCGCTCGTTAACGGTGTATGTCAACTGGAAACGTTCGCCTGTCTGCACTACGCGGGGGGCGCTTGCCTGAATTTCGGTCTGCGCCTGCAACGTGGCTGTGCAACAGCAAACTGCCAAAAACGTTAGCGATACTGCGATTTTATAAAATCTGTTGATTAACATCATATAAAGTTAAAAGTTATTTGAACACAGATGACACAGATTAAACAGATTTATACAGATTTTTTATCTGTGAAAAATCCGTTTAATCTGCATTTTCTGCGTTCCATTCATTCGTAATTGCTAATTGAATACGCGTGCCATTTTTTGAAAAATTTTTCCCTGCTTCGCAGGAAATATAAATAAACAAATAAATCAAATTGTAAAAATTAATCAAATAAATTAATTAATCTCTTAAACAGCGAACAGAAAGACCTGCCTTTTTACTAGTTTCGTTCCTGTTCACATAGCCATAATTGTAATTCATACGACGGCGCCATACAGATGAATCATAAAGTTCCGTAGCACTCCACAAAATACCGGCATCCCCAATGAAGCGGAAATTTCCATTGCTGCTACGGAAACCACCCGGCAGGGCAGTAAAACCTGTTTCGTTAGTCGCTCCTTCGTTAGGGCTATTCCAGTGTATTGTACCCGTTTCTTTGAGCTTACCACCTGCAACGTTTTCTCCACCAAGGTAATCGGTTAGTTGTGTCCATTCGGCATCACTGGGCAAATGCCAACCTGCAGGGCATATTCCTTGCACTCCGCTGGGGTTGGTGTCACTGCTTGTTGCTCCGTTCATGGCTGCGAGCCAGTTGTATAATACACCATAAGTAGCATAGTTTTCTGTTGCTTTGGCAACTGAAACATCAGTGCCATTGTAGTCATAAACGTAACAGTAAGGCTCTGTGTCTGAACCTGTTTCGAGTCCTACCACATTAGGCAGATAACGTAAATTTTCTGCCATCCACACTTGGTTGCCTATTTTTACCCATTTATATACGGTATTGTCGCGTGGGTCGGTAAAAGTTCCCTCACTTTCCTCTGGTAGTGTGGTAAAAAAGATGACATCACCGTAACCTGTTCCTTTACTGTTTGTAGCGTATGCTCGTACATAATATGTTGTATTAGGCAACAAATTACCTAATGCACTATAAAATTCTCCCGTTCCTGTCCCATCTTCGGTTTTGTTGTCAGATATTGTTGGGAATTGGTTTGTACTCCAACACACTCCACGTGCTGTAATAGCTGCACCACCATCTGATGTAATGTTACCACCACTTTTTGCAGTGGTCTCAGTAATATCGGTAACTACAGTGGTTGACAGTATAGGTAGGCTTATGTCTTGTGTAGTGAAAGATACTGCACTGCCATAACCTGTTCCTTTACTGTTTGTTGCGTAAGCTCGTACATAGTATGTTGTATTAGGCAACAAATCACTTAGAGTACTAGAAAATTTTCCAACTCCTATACTATCTTCGGTTTTGTTGTCAGATATTGTTGGGAATTGGTTTGTACTCCAACACACTCCTCGTGCTGTAATAGGCGCACCGCCATCTGAGGTAATATCGCCACCACTATTTGCAGTAGTCTCAGTAATATCTGTTACTACCGTAGTTGATAATGTAGGTACAACTACTTTGTCTTCCTTGCAACTTGTTGCTAAGAGCAATAATGCTCCTAATGTGGTTATAACCAAACTGTTAATTGTTTTCATATCCTTATATAATTTATGTGTTTTGAATTATTTTGCTACAATAAAAACAGACACCAAAATTAGTTTAATTAGCTTGTTCATCATGTTTTATAGTTTATAAAGTTAAAAGTTATTAGAACGCAGATGACACAGATTAAACAGATTTATACAGATTTTTTATCTGTGAAAAATCCGTATAATCTGTGTGTTCTGTGTTCCATTCATACGTAATTGCTAATTGCTACAAATTTACAATAAATCACTAACTCTACCAATCTCTTGTCGATTTAGGACGCGATTTCGATTTCTTTTGTCGGTTCAATCTCTCTTGCACGTTCTGTTCTTCATTCTGCAATGCCTCTAAGATACGTGCTGCGTCTTCTTTCGAGTATTTTTCTTTATCATCTTGTTGATCTTCTTTCTCCTCAGCTTCTTGCATCTCTTGCTCTTGAGCCTGTTGCTGTTGCGCCTGTTGTTCTTGTTGCTGCTGTTGCTGATCTTGCTGATTGTCTTGATTATCCTGATTTTCGTCGTTTTGTTGCTGTTGCTGCTGGTCTTGCATTTGGTTCAACTTGCTTTGGGCTAAAGCCAGATTATATTTTGTTTCGAAATCGTTGGGGTTGCGTCTTAAAGCGTTCTTATACGACTCGATACTCTCCTTGATTTTTCCTTGCATTAATTGCGAATTTCCCAAATTGTGGAAAATTTTCGCACTGATAGTATCGTGTGCAATTGTATTTTGTATGGCTTTATACTCTCGTTCTGCCAAATCGTAAGCCTTGAGCTTAAAATTGGTGTTTGCGAGATTATATTTGGCTTCATACGATGTCGGAGCTTTTTCGATTGCTTGTCGATACATTTCGGCTGCTTTTTTCATTTTTACGGTATCAACCTGCCCCGTGTCGCCAATTGCCGATTTGTAATAGTCGTTTCCCGAACGTATATATTTGCGCTCTTTCTGACTATAAACCATTTGAGTTGCTGATAACAACAATATCAGTGCAATATTTAGAATTTTACTACTTCTCATATTTAAAAACATTTTAAATGAATATCCGCATGAATACCTTACTTAATTAATAACCACATAGTCACATAGTTTTTTTATGTAAGGTAAAATAGTTACACAATAATCATAGTAGCATAGCTACTATATGTAAAACAAGTTTTCTATGTAACGCTTGTATCAATATTTCATTTTCAATTAACTGCATTTTCTATGTTTCTATGTGGTATTGAAAAGTTTTTTTCTGTTTTATCAAATATAATGTAATTATAGGTAAATATACGGTCATTCATACATTTTATCTTAAAAAATCTTTTTTTGTATTTTAAGTGGGTTAATTTTTTGCCAAAATTGTGATTTTCTTTCAGCAATTAACAGTTCTAAAATCAATAATATAAAGCTAAGCGCTGCGATAAACACGAACTGCTCTTCGTATTCGGCAAATACCTTTTCTACGACCTCGCCCCTTTCGATTTTGTTCAGCTCATCGAACAGGTTTGAAAGCCCTACTCTTTGGTTGTTTGCTCTAATATATGCACCGTTCCCTGCCGAAGCTAATTGTTGCAACATTCCCTCGTTAAGCCTTGTAATAACGGTGTTTCCTTGTCTGTCGCGATGGAAATCGTTGGGTCTATTTTTTATCGGAATTGGAGAGCCTTCGGGTAATCCCATTCCTAAAGTAAATATTCTAATTCCTTGCTCTACTGCACTTTGAGCCAACTCAATAGCCTTATCTTCGTGGTCTTCGCCATCGGAAATAATAATTATGGCTTTGTTTCTAACTTCTGTATTCGAGAACGATACAAGCGCTCGATTTATCGCAGTAGAGATATCAGTTCCTTGATTGCTAATTAGTTCGGGTTCAACCATATCGACAAACATTCTGGCTGCTCCGTAATCGCTTGTCATGGGAAGTTGTGTGAATGCATCGCCAGCAAAGACTATCAAGCTAATGCGGTCGTTTTCTAATTGCCCAATAAGCTGATTTATAGCACGTTTAGCCGCAGTAAGCCTGTTTGGTTTAATATCTTCAGCTAACATACTGTTTGATATGTCTAAAGCTATCACTAGCTCCAAGCCTTGCCGCTTAACCTCTTCTGTTCTTACGCCATATCTGGGTCTTGATACCAAAAAAACCAATGATATCACAGCCAATGACCAAACAATAAACTTATATACTGGTCGTAATGTTGAACGTTTTGGCATAAGTTGTTCAACTATGCTTGCGTTGCCAAGTTTTTTAATTCTTTGGTTTATAACATATCGCCACGCAATAAAGGCTACTATCGCTATGGGGATAATCCAAAGAAGTTTTAAATATTGTGGGTTTCCAAACTCAAACATAATGTTACTTTTTAAGGAATAGTTTTAAAAATAGTGTTTCTTAAGAGAAACTCGATCAAAATCAATCCAAGCGCTCCTACTGCAAACATCAGGTATCCCTCCTGTTTTTTGCTATACTCTTTTACTTCGATTTTAGTTTTTTCCAATTGATCAATTTGTTCATAAATTTTAGTTAATGCTTGCCTATTTGTCGCTCTAAAGTACTGACCATCAGTCAAATCAGATATTTGTCGCAACAAATCTTCGTCAATTTCGGTTTTCATATTTTGATATTGAATACCAAACGGCGTTTGTACAGGATAAGGGGCTTCTCCCATTGAGCCAATACCTACGGTGTATGTCCTGATACCGAACGTTTTAGCTATCTCGGCAGCTGTAATTGGGTCAACCGAACCGGAATTGTTAACTCCGTCCGTCAGCAGGATAATAACCTTACTCTTAGCATCGCTATCGCGCAGACGACTAACCGATGTGCCCAATCCTGAACCTATTGCAGTTCCATCAGCGATAATCCCAGCCTTAATATCGGAAATTAAATTGATAAGAACGGCATGGTCGGTTGTCAGTGGACATTGAGTAAAACTTTCGCCTGCATATATTACCAATCCTATTCTATCGTTGGGACGTCCGCTGATAAAGCGTTGCGCAGTCTCTTTCGCCACCTCTAACCTATCGGGCTTAAAATCACGGGCAAGCATACTGCCAGAAATATCTAAGGCAATGATAATATCTATCCCCTCAGTTGTTTGGGTTTCCCATGCCCGCGATGATTGCGGGCGCGCCATTACTACAATAAGCAACGAAAGCGCCAATATTCTAATAAGAAACAGCAGATGACGCAGATATATGCGCCATCGGTTTGCACCAGCCTTAAATGCCTCTAAACTACTGGTTTGATAAGAAGCATACTGCTTTTTCTCCTTTAAAATATACCACACAATAAGTGGCAACAGGAGAATGAATAAATAAAAATATTCGGGGTTTGCAAATGTATAATTGAACATCTCTTTAAATTGATTTCGGATTGTGGAACACAGATGACACAGATTTAACGGATTTACACAGATTTATTTGGATTTCTAATTTCTAATTTTTAATTTCAATTTGATAGTGTCCAAAATGGTGTGTGTTTTTTTATTAATAATTAAAAACATTATTTCACTATACTACTCAATATACTATAAATGACTGCTAATTGTTCATTGTTCATTGCTCATTGCTCATTGTTCATTGTTAATTGCTAATTGTTCTGGAACAACCTCAATTTTAGTTTTAAGGACAAAGTCGTAGGCTTGCTCCAAATACTTGATATGTTCCGAAGCCAATGGTTCAAATTTTGCAAACTTTACCAAGTCGGCTGTTTCAAGGAACTCAAGCAATTTTGTTTGTAACTCTTTTTCGATTACCTTTTTAACCTTTAATATCTGCGATATATCGGTTGTGGAGCTTTCAAGAGCCATTATCTCGTATCGTAGCTCAAGGTATCGTCTTAGGATTTCAGAAAGTTTTGAATAGTAGTCTTTTATCTGCCCTCTTTGCCAATATTTCTTCTCGGAGAGCAAATCGAGTTCGCGCAACGCATAAACGTGAGCCTCCTCCTTGGGAATCTCCTCAACTATTTCAACTACTTTTCTCTTACGGTTTTTCAATAGCCAAAGAACCAAAAAGACAATAATTAAAGCTATAACTATTATTATCAAATAAGGCATATACTCATGAAAGAACTCCTTGATAGTCAGTGGAGTATCTAACGGTAATTTTATATCTGCTACTCTTGTTTCTGCGCTATCAATTTGGATTGTTTGTACACCAAAAAAGAGTGGATTAGTGTAAATCGTATCAACCGCATTCGATTTGTGGCGCAACATCACAGCAATGGGGTTAATGTAATAGTATCCACTATCGAAAGACGTTAACACATAACGTTTTCTGATTATTGAACGCCCATTATCATCAATTGTGTCAAATGGTAAATCTTTAAGAATCTCGACGTTCTTGATAATTGTATCGGTATAAACAGGAAATTGGACAAATGCTGAGTCGTAGCCCTCAACATCAATTTGCAGGGTAACGTGGTCGCCAATAAGAAGCAGTGTAGTATCTAAATCTGCCTTTGCCTGTGGCATCTGCGCACGACTCTCTGCCACAAATATTGATAGCAATATCAGTAAAAATATCTTATATATAATTCTCATATTCAACTATTTAGTAATTCTTAAAATCTATACGACTGCCGTATTGTCCTCCCTGTTTACATCGAACGCATTTTAAACATCTTCATCAAGGGTATTACATAATCTTCGTTTGTTCTGATATCGACTGTATCAACTCCACTGCGTGTAACCGATTTTGAAAAATATTTCGCCAATTCTTCTTTCCACTGCCTGTATAGTTCGCGGTTTTTAGCCCTTGCAGTATCTACCCAAAACTCTTGGTTGGTTTCAGCATCTAACATCCTGATTAAACCAACGTTAGGCAGGGCGTCTTCAAGCGGATCGCTAATCCGTAGAGCAACTAAATCGTGCTTGCTGTTGGCAATCATCATGGAGCGTTCGTAGCCTGTACCAATAAAATCGGATATAAGAAAGGCTGTGCAACGCTTTTTTATTGCTCCGGTGAAAAACTCCAACGCATTGTTAATATCGGTTCCCTGCTCTTCGGGTTCAAAAGTTAGTAACTCGGTGATAATCCGCAATATATGTGTACGTCCTTTTTTAGGTGGAATAAATTTCTCTATCTTGTTTGTAAAGAAAATAACTCCAACTTTATCGTTATTTTGAATTGCCGAGAACGATAGTACAGCTGCAAGTTCGGTCATCAAATCACGCTTCATTATACTGTTGGAACCGAAGTTGCGCGAGCCGCTTAAATCGACAATCAACATTACGGTTAACTCGCGTTCCTCTTCAAAAACCTTTACGTATGGATGATTGAAACGAGCCGTGACGTTCCAGTCTATATCCCGAATTGGGTCGCCGTATTGATATTCGCGAACCTCGCTAAATGTCATCCCTCGCCCCTTAAATGCGGAATGATATCTACCGGCAAAAACCTGTCGAGTAAGACCTCGTGTTTTAATCTCAATCTTGCGGACTTTTTTTAATAAATCACTTGTTTGCAAAGTACTTAATTTAAGTGTTCGTAATTTTTCTTAACTAAAAACTGAAATTAACCACTATGGCACCTCAATTGTATTTAGCACTTGATCAATAATATCCTCAGAGGTAATATTCTCTGCTTCAGCTTGATATGTAACACC
>Ga0116183_1003446_pt1 | contig 16086 bp, 9 predicted proteins | sample AD_UKC078_MetaG_FD_89753 | JGI IMG/M metagenome (GOLD analysis project Ga0116183, IMG submission 89753) | Active sludge microbial communities of municipal wastewater-treating anaerobic digesters from USA - AD_UKC078_MetaG | ecosystem: Engineered > Bioreactor > Anaerobic > Digestate | place: USA... | reverse complement strand
TTTTGGATTTCTTCCATGGCAGGAGGGTAATTAAACATATCTGCACTATAAACAAAGCTTTTATCACGAAAGAAATTTTGAAACCAGATTGTAGGTATACTGTGAAAAGAATATTTAAAAATAAATTCAGAATTAAGTATTTTATGGGGTTTATCAATAATTACCTGCTTAAAATCAAACATTTTCTCAAGAAATTCAGGAGGAATTCCTGTTAACATAGAATATTTCTTTATAAAACTATCTTTAATAGTTCTGGTTGTATGAAGTTTAAGTCGTCTTTCTTCCAAAATCTTCTGTAATGTTCCTGCGTCATGATCACCATGACAGTGTGTAAGGATCAAATCACATATTAATTTTGTATTTATTCTATTTTCTTTAAGCCACCGGGTGGTATTCACAGGTGGATCTACAAGAATTCCTTTGCGATTTATCCATATAATGAAACCGGTAGTCTTTTCATAAGGATCAAAACCATGGCTTGAACCTATAACAGTTATCCCGAAAACAGGAGGGGAATAACATGAAGAAGACAGGGCAGAACTGAATTTTGTTGTTGGAAACCTGAAAGATTTAGGCAGAAATATTTCCCTGTCTCCATCTTTTACTAAAAAATTCTCCTTTTCGAGATTTATAATATGAAGCCCATTAAAATTAAAAAATTCCCCTCTATTCAGAGGAATAAAGCTTACAATATCATCCATTATAACATTTCTACCAAGTTTTGGTTCAAACTTAAAATACATCATCTCTTTCTTTAACCTGGGGAAAGCTCTGGTTTTTTTAATATAATCCATCTCCAGATGTATCCTGGAAGGCCCATAAAGGGATTCTCTTATAACTGTACTTACTTTTTTTAAATCTTCTTCAGTACCTAAGATAAAGGTTTTTCTATTTTTAAGATAAAAATTATAATAAATAGGGAATTCAAAGTCAGCCACGCTAATACCATTTTCGAAAGAAAATAATCTTTCCGGCAAGAGATATATCTGTGGCACATCTGATTCCCTTAGCATAGTATCTTTAATCGTTTCAGGTGTAGCTCCTACCTGTATAAAACCGGCAGATGTCCGTGCTATAACTCCTCCTCTGGGGAGAACACATATAGGTTCATGTATTTCAGTCTCTTTCACGCACTGAACCCTCTTACATTCCACAAATTAACCGGACCATATTGCATTTTTCCCGGAATCTCTTTTTCTCTATTCTAAACTAAATAGAAGTCATATAACGCTTACCATTTCTTCCCAGGTAGTAATCCCTTCTTTAACAATTCTGAGGGCATCTTCTCTTAATGTGAGCATACCTTCCTTCCGGGCTGCTTCAGTAAGTGCTAACATATCAGCCTGGGCTATTATCATTTTCCTTATATTATCACTTATAGGCATAAATTCAAAAACACCGGTTCTTCCGTGATAGCCCATCAGACGGCAGAAATCACATCCTGTACCTTTGATAAGATCAATGCCCATAAGTTCTGCCCGCACATCTACAGGTATATCTGCATCAGGAGATATTTTATATATTTCAGCACAGTTATCACAGACTTTTCTAACCAGTCTCTGTGCTATTGTCCCTATGAGAGTTGATGCCACAAGATATGGTGGAATACCCATCTCTACAAGCCTTACAACAGCACCGGGAGCATTACGGGTATGTAATGTGCCAAGTACGAGATGTCCTGTAAGTGCTGCCTGAATAGCCAGTTCAGCAGTTTCTAAATCCCTTATTTCACCTAACATTATTATATCAGGATCCTGTCTTAAGACTGACCTCAAAGCAGTGGCAAAAGTAAGATTTACCTTGGGATTAATCGGTATCTGATTTATGCCGTCTATTGTAAATTCTACAGGATCTTCAAGACTTATAATATTTGTCTCAGAAGATTTAAGGTAATTCAACGCAGCATAAAGGGTGGTGGTTTTGCCACTTCCCGTAGGTCCTGTAACCAGTATCATACCATCAGGCTGATTAAGCATAGAAAGAAATTTTTTCTCATCTACAGCTCTGAGGCCAAGTTCTGCTATGCCATATAACGCTATTGATTTATCAAGGATTCTAAGGACTATCTTTTCACCAAGAGCAACAGGTACTGTAGAGACTCTAAAATCAATCTTTTTGGTTCCCACTGTCATTTCTATTCTGCCGTCCTGAGGTCTCCTTCTTTCAGTTATATCTAAATTTGAAATAATCTTTAATCTGGAAATAACCGGAGCAATAACTTCCTTTGGAATAATCTGTATATCATGAAGAACACCATCAATCCTGAAACGTACTATGAGACCCACTTCTCTCGGTTCAAAATGGATGTCACTGCTTCTCATAGCTATAGCCTGATGCATTAAAGTCTCTAACAACTTGGCAACAGGACATGTCCCCACCATTATATCCTCTTCTTCTGTTGCCAGCTTACCTGCAGCTCTATCTCTTTCTATTTCAGCCATAACTTCTTCCATAGGAAGAGAACTGCCATAATATATGGCAATTGCTTTCTGAATATCTTCGGCAGGAGCATATACCATTTTTATGGGCCTCTTAAGGCGGGTCCTCAAATCTTCCTCTATCTCTACATCCATAGGATCTGAAAGAGCTACCACTAACTTATCGTCTTCAAGTCTCATGGGAATAACAGAAAAATGTCTTGCAAAATCTGCTGAAACAAGGCTTATAGCATCTTTATCCAGCAGATACTGAGAAAGATCTACATAATCAGCACCGTAGAAAAACTCCATAACCTGGTCTTTCAGGGTACCTGAAACAGCATTTGTTTCAACAAGAGCCTGAGGCAGGGTTATACCAGTAAGGCCAACTTTTTTCATAGCTTCTCTGAGCTGATTGGGATTTATAATACCGGCTCTTACAAGCCATTCTCCTTTTTTTTGCTCAATCTCTGCCGCCTTTTTAGAAGTAGATCTTACGGGAGGCACATAACCTTCTTTTATCAAATATTTTACTACCTCCAGAAGTCTTTCAGGCATAGTGTTATATTTAATCATATAGGCATTGGCACCTATATCCAGAGCAGCCTGATGGTCATCGGCATTATCAAAATTAGACATAAATATTATGGGAATACTGGAAGTTTTTGAATCTGATTTCAACATTCTACACACATCAAATCCGTCCAGATCTGGAAGGACAGAATCAATTATTATAAGAGAGGGCAGTTTCTCTTTTGCCTTTGAAAGTCCCAGACGACTATTATTAGATACTATAACTTTATATCCAGCTCTTTCAAGTTCAGTCTGCCAGATTTTAAGCATAACATAGTTATCTTCAATTATATGAATAATTCCTGGTATTTGTGTGGTTTCATCCATTATACATCACTCTCCTTGAGTAATCAGTAAATAGCGAACAGTGAACAGTAACATATTGTTCCTTGATGCACGATTCACGAATAAAAAATTATTATTATAAGTAAAATAAAGAGAATCAATATAATTTCACTAAATTCTATAATATATATAATAAATCCTTTTCTTTTAAAAATTTGTTATGAAAGGAAATTCATTAAAAGTATCCAAAAAACTTCAAACATATATACACCTGTCCCTGGTCGATCTCTGGAGCAAAAGATATGCCGTCAAAGGAGAAAGTTATAACTTAAATAAATGCAAAACTGTATATTCTGTAATAACAGATTTCATTGTAACAGGATCATAGATTTTGCGTAAGAGACCGGACAGGGAAAGGCTTGTGAGATGGATACTAACTTACCTGTTGACATACCAAGTAACGGTGTTGACATAATTTATACTATTTTGTTACAATGAGCAGATAAAATTCTTCTAAGTAAGAAAGGAGTATAGAAAATGTCTGAATCTTATGTTCTTCATCAATCTTTTTACTGTCCGAGTTTAGGGAAAGATATGAGATATTGTATTTATCTTCCACCCAGTTATTCCTATGCTAATACTAAATGGTATTCCACAGTTTACCTGCTTCCTGGCTTAATGGATTATGAAAAAACATGGTGTGAAAAAGGACGAGTCCATGAACATATGGACGATCTCATTTACAGCGGAAGAATCGGAGAGATGATAATTGTTATGCCTGATAAGGATAATGCTGCTCTGGATCCCGGAATGAGAGATGCCTTTGCTGCTTATCTCGGGAGAGATCTTCTGGGACATATAGAATATGAATACAGGGTAATACGTTCAAGAAATCACCGTGGTATTGAAGGACTTTCCCTGGGGGCAGGATGGGCAATCAGAATGGCTATTAATTTCCCTGAACTCTATTCTTCTATAAGTTGTCTGAGTGGAGGATTTGGAGAAGAAACCTATGAACTTATTCTCCACAAACAGGACTATTTAAGAGAGCTGGGGATGCGTTTTAGAATAGGTGTGGGCACTGCAGAACCGGAAGCTATAGCAGGAAACCGCAATTTTGCAAACTTTTTGCAAAAGCTTGGTTTTTATTGTGAATTTGCCATAGATGATGGCCCTCATGACTGGCCCTTATGGGTTCAACAGATTTATAATTCTCTTCAATTTCATTATTATACGTTTAATTCGTAAAAAAGTGAGGAGTGAGAAGAAGTAAAAAATAAAAAGAATGGTACACGTAGTTAAGTACTATTACACTATCGTTTCACTTCTCACTTCTCACATCTCACCAATAAGGAGTGAATTCCCTTAGAAATATTCAGAGATTACTCTCACCTGTTAAATAAATTATTAGATTCAAAACATCTCAAAACACCTGCTGATATAAAGAAAAGTTTTATTGAGATGAGTGAGAAATATACAGATATAGCAGAGTTTAAACAAATAGGACTTTCCCTTTCCGGAGAGCCAGTATATTGTTTCAAAGCAGGTAAAGGCCCTCTTAAGGCCCTCTTAATTTCAAAACCACAGGATCCGGTAGGAACATTCATATTGAATTACTTATACAGTGAACTTTTATCGAACAAAAAACTTATAGAAGATGAAGGATATACATGGTATATAATCCAGAACTGCAGTTCAAATACTGATCATAATTTCCCTCTGAATTATAAAAATATAAAATATAAAGATGACCCTGATATCAGAGCATTAATGAATATAATTGACCAAACAAGAATAGACCTAATAATAACCCTTCAAAATACTAATTCAAAAGGTCTGAATTATTATATTACCGACTCCTGTCCGGAATTATGCACTGAACTTTATAAACTTGTAAGAAAATACAATTTACCACTGGAGAAATCAATGTTGCCCTTTCTGCAAACACTTTATAAAAAGACTTTTTATAAATGTTATTCCTCCAGGAATCTTTATGATTATTATGAAGATTTTCCTTTTACAGGTAAAAAACATACTATAACAGGTGAATGTATTGAAATCTATACAAAACTTCGCTGGGATAGTTTCGGTATGAGAATTGTATATCCCCGATTGATTTTAAAAGAACTTATGGCTGCTATCACGGGTTCCATCCTTTACGGAGCAGATTATGTCAGGGAAATTTACAGAAAGAACCTCCAGAATCTTGAAAACCTGAAAATAGAGAACTTACCATCAAAGGTAACACTATGCCACTTTAAAGGAAGAAGTTGTGTCGGGTGTTGTATGGATTGTAAAGAAGATAAAAATCTCCTTAAACATTATGTAGAAGAAAATACAAAGACTTTTAAAGAATATTTCGGTAAAAGAACCCTTATAAGTTATGCAGAAATAGAAGACTATATATTTAAAAGGGAAGGACAGGACAGAACTTATTCAAAAGATTTTTTCAGAAATAACTGTTCCCTTGCAGGTTATGTAGATGAGGACAAAACTATCATAGGATGTCTTATTCATCCTGAAAGACTAAAAGGAACTGAAATCAGAGAAAGTCTCTGGATGCTTATCTGTGATCCCCATGAAAAATGTTACAGAGATTTGCTCTGGGAAGATTTACCAGAAGAAGCAATGGAAGAATACAAATTAAAAACAAAAGGCATGGACTGGGTAGATTATTCAAGACATGTTTATACCCTTATACCGGAACTTTACGTAAAATATAAATTAAAAAATGATATAAGAAACCATCCTTACTTTAAAAGATTAACCTCTTTATATCTTAATACTGCATGTAAAATAAAAGAAAATCTTCATCTTATGGATGAATTCTATACCCTAGAGGAAATAATTGAATATTCAGGAGAACTTCTGGAACAAAATTTTAATAAATTCGGTCAGCTTTTTTTAGAAAAATGCCTGAAAGATATAGAAAAAAAATATAAGATAAATCTCTTATTAATGGAAATGCCTGAAGAAAGCCTCAAAAAAGGCCATCTACTGATAAATGGTCATATAAACTACATGGTTTTTCTGCCGGCTCAAAGAAAAAAAACAGAGAAAACTATATTAATATCCACAAGTTATGATAATCCTGAGACACACTTTGGGAATAACTATCCTGAGACAGCAAAAACTCTTGCCTTTATGATAAAACTTCTTGAAGAACTTATAAATATTAAAGATAAAAGTGTTAATTATATATTTACATTCCTCGGTGCAGATAATGATGATATAGCACCTCTTATGGGGTCATTTTATTTTATGGAAAAACTCAAAGAGGGTCTATTGACAGACTCTGAAACAATTTTCCATAAAGATATAATATGTCACTTATATCTCAGAGAATTATTAAAAGGAAAATATTATGGAAAAATAATCTGCCATACTCCTGTATTTCTTGAAAAAGGAACACCACTGGAAGAATATATAGAAGAAAAGCTTTATAACGATGTAGATAATCCTGATAAAACAGTTTTATCTTCTATAACCATAGGAAACTATCTCGTAAATCATATAGGCCAGGGAAAAATACTGGAATTAACAGGAAATAAAAGTAAGACAAAAGCCATAATCTCAGGAATAAAAGAATTATCCAACTTTAAAGAAAAAGAAATAGAAAATCTTATGTTAAATATAGCAGGAGATACTCCTCTAAAAGGCATTCTCACAGATCATACAAAAGAGAAAATTAGATTTTTTGAAGTTCCTGAAAGTACAGAAGATTTAAAAAATTCTCTTGTTAAAAAAGGTATTCTCACGAAAGATGCAGAAGAAATCAAACCATTTCATATAAATACCAGTGACGAATTTACATCACAACTCTCCTTAATTCTTACAGAAGCTGGATTCGATATAGAAGAAGAAAGAGTAGGAAGAAAGATCGGAATATATCCTGGAGTCAGATTAAAAATTCCTACTGTATGTATTGAAGGACTGGAAGGAAAAGAAAAGACGGAAATAAAAGAAGTACTATTCAGAGAGAAAATTGTGGAGTTTTTGAAGTGGCTTGAGGAACGTGATACGTGATGTGTAATGCGTGAGACGTGAAACGTGAGATTAATTTATCATAAATATATAGTAATCTATGTAATCTTTTCACTTCTCAACCATATAAAAATTAATTCAATTAAAAGGATTACTTGTAACACTAGAGAATATTCAAAAATAAAAATTTAAAAAAAGCAGGTGTAAATTATGCAAAAACTAACAAAAGAAGAATTACTTAAAAAAGCAGAAAAACCCGGTAAAGATGCTATGAAATTGCATCCTTTTTACAGAGGGAAAATAGGTATTATCCCCAAATGTGTCGTACGAGATTTTAATGATTTTGCCATCTGGTATACTCCCGGTGTAGCAAAGCCATGTCTTGATATTAAAGCAGATAAATCAAAGGTTTTCCTTCATACAAACAAGGCAAATATGGTAGCAGTAGTATCAGATGGGACAAGGGTTCTCGGCCTTGGTGACATAGGGCCGGAAGCAGCAATACCTGTTATGGAAGGCAAAGCTCTTTTATTTAAATATCTGGGAGGTGTGGATGCTTTTCCAATCTGTCTTGATACAAAGGACCCAGAAGAGATTATAAGGACAGTAAAACTGCTTCAACCATGTTTTGGTGGCATAAACCTGGAAGATATTGCAAAACCCAAGTGTTTTGAAATACTGGAAAGACTCAGAAAAGAAATGGATATACCTGTCTGGCATGATGATCAGCAGGGAACTGCGGCAGTTGTTGTGGCAGGTCTTATAAATGCCCTTAAGTTTGTGGGGAAAGACATAGGTGAAGTACATGTATGTATGGTTGGAGCAGGTGCAGCAAATATGGCTATTTTTAGAATCATTGTAGCCGCAGGGATAAACCCTGAAAATGTCATTATATGTGACAGTGTGGGAATATTGAGTAAAGAAAGAAAAGAACTTAAAGGAACTTATAAATGGGATGTCTGTGAAAAAACTAATAAATGGGACAGAAGGGGACCTGCAGGAGAAGCCTTTAAGGGTATGGATGTCTGTATAGCAGCTTCCAACCCCGGTCCAGGGACTATAAAACCTGAATGGATTTCTACTATGGCAAAAAATTCCATAGTCTTTGCAACGGCCAATCCTATACCTGAAATATGGCCATGGGAAGCAAAAGAGGCGGGGGCAAGAATAGTTGCCACAGGAAGATCAGATTTTGATAATCAGGTAAATAATTCTCTTGGTTTTCCCGGTATCTTCAGAGGTGCTCTTGATGTAAATGCAAAAACTATTACAGATGAAATGTGTATAGCTGCGGCAGTAGAGCTTGCAAAGGTAGCTGAAGACAAAGGCTTAAAAGAAGATTATATAATACCGAATATGAATGAATGGGAAGTATTCCCCAGAGAAGCAGTAGCAGTAGGATTGAAGGCAATAGAACAGGGAATTGCCCGTATACAACTTTCAAAAGAAGAACTTATGAAGAAAGCAGAAAAAGCCATAAGAGAAGCAAGAGGTATGGTTCATCTCCTTATGGATAATAAATTAATACCTCCTGCACCGGAAGAATAAAAATGTGAAGTAATTACGGCAACAGGCAAGGGGCTCTCCATAGGAGAGCCCGTCTATGTTCGGGCTTTTACGCAAAATCTATGATCCTGTTAAAATGAAATCTGTTATTACAGAATACACTATTTTGTATTTATTTAAGTTATAACTTTCTCCTTTGACGGTATATTTTTTGCTTCAGAACCCGGACAGAGACAGGTGTAATGTTTAAAGTTTTTTAGATACTCTTTCTCAATCAAAATCCTCAACATCAAAATCAATATCATCTAAATCTTCCAGAAGAACTGTTTCTGGAAAATCCTCATCATATATATCAGTTTTTTTTAATCCTTTCAGCAAGGATTTAATAGAAATTCTTACAGTAGCATTTTTTTCTTTTTTAAGAGCTTTTTCAAGATGGGGAATCTGTTTTTCAGTAGCTATTTTTTCAAGGATTTCAACTGCATTATAGCGGACTTCCCAGTCTGTATCTGATAGAGAAGGAAGGATGGTATCTACGGACTTCTTACTAATGAACTTACTCAGAGCTTTTAATACTGCAACACGTACCCTGGCTTCAGGGTCTTTTAAAAGTTCTAATAGAAAGGGTACTCCCTCTGACCATTCTATCTCGCTCAGAGATTGAACAGCTCTGTATCGCACCATCCAGGAATTATCCTTTAAAGTAGGACGTAAAAACTCTATAGCCCTTTTATCTCCTATTTTACCCAGAGCTCCAACAGCATTGGAACGAACTTTATTATCTTCATCTGTAGTGTATTCAACAAGATCATTAAAATATTCTTCTTCACCTAATTGAACCAAAGAATAAAGTGCCCATATCTGAACCAGTTTAGAATTATCTTCTATAGCATTTTTAAGAACTTCTATAGAACTATCTTCCCAGCCGAATACACTTATTGCTTCTGCAGATCTTATTCTAACCTCTTCTTCATCTTCTTTTAGCATTCTAATAATATATTCAAGGGCTTTAGTATCTCCCCTTGTACCAAGAGCTCTCACTGCATTACATCTTACAATAATATTATTATCCTTCAATGCTTCTATAAGGATTTTAAAAGTCTTTTTATCCTTAAAAATTCCCAGCGATCTGGCTGCACTTGCTCTTACCATAGGTTCCGGACTTTTTATCGCTTTGATACAATCCTCTTCATTACTGAAGTCAAACATCATTTTCTAAATACTTCACTCCTATAAAGATTCAAAAACATATTAACATAAAAATAACTTTATTGTCAAAATTTTAATAAGCTATCAGCTTGCAACGTTCAGCATTAAGCTTTTTTTCTTAATTGACTGATGATAGCTTTATAAAAACGATATACAAAAATAAACTTTTTTGTTATAATATAATATCACGTGAAAGAAAATAAATTTATTAAATTAAGGAAAGATGTATATTATGATAGGACAGATATTAAGTGAACGTTACAAATTAATGGAAATGATAAGTGAAGGCGGAACAAGTGAAGTATTCCTCTCCAAAGACCTTTCAACAGGAAATATAGTGGTAATAAAATTAATAAAAGACCATCTCCTTTATGGTCCTGAAAAAGACAGGTTTAAAACTATAGAACGTTTAAAAAGAGAACTAAAAATATCTGAACAGCTTGATAATCCTAATATCATTCTGGCTAAAAACATAGATGAATATATGGGAAAATATTATATAGTCCTGGACTATGTACCCGGTATAGCTCTTTCGGAACTTATGAAAAAAGAGGTATTTGGCACTGGATTTATAATACGCCTCATGATGGAGTTATGTTTACTCATAGATTATGCACATTCAAAGGGTATTATTCATAGAGACTTAAAACCCTCCAATATTATGATAACAGAGGATGGCAAAATAAAGATACTGGACTTTGGCCTTGCTCTTAATCTGATGGATATTAATAAACTGACTATAGAAGGGACAATTCTGGGTACCGCAAATTATATAGCTCCGGAACAGATTATGGACAGCACTGTAGATCATAGAGCAGATCTTTACTCTCTTGGCGTCATACTTTATGAATTAATCACCGGGAAAAGACCTTTCAGCGGTTCAGGTAAAATTACAGTTATAATGCAACATCTTAATGATCCGCCAAAATCGCCTGGTATATATAATCCCAATATTCCCCCTGCCATAGAAGAAATAATAATGAAATTACTCGAGAAAAAACCGGAGAACAGATTTTCTACAGCTAAAGAATTACTGGAAGAATTACAAAAAATAATGAGAGAAGAAGAATTACCACTGAACTTATCACAAAGAGGTATAAACTTTTTAAATGAGAGAGCTTATCTTGTAGGACGTGATGAAGAATTTAAGCAACTCTATATGGAAATTGATCAATTAAAAAATAACCGGGATACAAAGATTATAATACTGTCAGGAAACCAGGGAACAGGAAAAACCAGATTGATAGAAGAAATAGAAATTTATGCTAAAATAAGAAATTTATTATTCCTCAGGGGTACATGCTATAAAGAAAATCTTTTAATACCATATTATCCTCTGACTCAGGGTTTAGAAACTTTTATGGATGAGGAAAAAAAGAAACTCTGGCAACAGGCTTCTGACAGCAAATATCTGGAAATAAAAGAAAAATTAGACAAATTATACCCATACTTAATACCTCTCCTGGAAGCTCACAGGAGAAAAATTGAAGCAGAAAGTACTCAGAATTTGCCAGATATTATGATAGATTTTCTCCTGGAAATTTCCCGTATTAAACCACTGATCATAGCTATAGATGATCTTCCATGGGCAGATATAGCCACTTTTAATCTCCTCCATGATTTAGTAAATAAGAAAAGGGAAGGAAATATACTTATAATAGGAACTATTGACGAAGAGAAAGTAAAAAAAGATAAAGAAATTATTTCTTCTGTTACAAAATTGAATACAGAACTTTCTCCAAAATATATTACCTTACAAAATCTTACCAGAGAAAAAACCTGTGAAATGATTAAAAGTATATTAATGATCGAACATATAGAGAAGAAACTTCTGGATAAAATATATTTATCATCCAATGGAAATCCCCTTCTTATAAAAGAATGTATTAACTTTTTAATAGAAAGTAAAATACTCTTCTACCATGAAAAAACCTGGGTAGTTAATAAGGAGAAAGAGGATTTTTCACTCCCAAATTCTATAAAAGAATTGTTTAATGGAAGAATCAGATTACTTGATGAAACAATTGTGGAATTTTTAACTAAAGCTTCAATTCTGGTTGATAATTTCACTTCATCCTATATAAGTTTTCTCATAGAAAAGGAAGATAAGCATGAACAGGAAAAAAGTAATAAAGAAGATAATTTATTTCTTATAGAAAAGTCTATTAGAAATAAATTACTGAAAAAAGGGAAAAGAGAAAAAGAGGAAATATATTGTTTTAACAATAAGGTTACAAAGGAAATGTTTTATAAAAATATATCGAAAGCAAAAAAACAGGAATTTCATCTAAAAGTAGCTCAAAAACTGGAAGTAACTTATGAAGAGTGGGAAATACCTGATTTAATAGAGCTTTCTTTTCATTTTTTCCACGGGAAAGATTTCTCTCTATCCAATTTCTATTTAATACAGGCCGGTGACAGAGCAAAAAGTCTTGGTCTTTATGATTCCACCAGAAAAATGTATTCCAATGCTCTGGAAGTAAGTGAGAAATATGCCTTAAGTGATGACCTGGATGTTTTAAAAAGAAAATTGAAGGAGTTAGATTAGTTATGAAATGTCCCAAATGCGATTCCCCTATGACGTTATTCGGGAGTAAGATATTTGATGGTGCTATGATATGTAATGATTGTTATGAAAAACTATCTACAACCAGGCAGGAAGTTCAGCCCGCCCCTTCACATATTTCCACAGCAACCTCATCGGGCCGCAGCAGAACTACGACAATTGGTATGGGAAGCATAAGAAGAGATAATGGAGAATTCCAGGATACTAAACTAACTCAGCAGATACAAAGTGATCCGGTTCAGACAAGAACAGAAACAGCTGTCAGAAGTACAAGAAAAAAACAAAAAAATGAAGAATTAACTCCTCTGACTCCTACTAAAATAGGAGGTCTCATAAAAGCACAAAAAATGAGAGAACAACAGGATACCCCTCATCCTCAAAAAGATGAAGATTTTACTCCTCTAAGCCCGGATCAATTTATAGGCTTATTCAGAGGACCTAAAAGAGAAGAATTTATAGAACCACCTGAAGAAAGAGAAGAAGATTTCACTCAAATTACTCCTGACAAATTTCAGGGTTATACAGGTTCTGTTAAAGGAAAAGAACAAAAATCTATTGAAACCAATCTTGCCGAAGCAGTAGGAAAATTTATGGGACCTTTAAGAGGGAAAACTTCTCCTGAAATAAGAGACCAGGAAGATTATATGGAAAGGACATCACTGTCTGCGCCTAAAAAAAAGTTCCCTCATATTAATCTCCTTACCTCCAGGCCACTCACTCCTGTAAGACAGATAGAAAAAACACATACCCAGGAAACAGAAATAAATGAAGAACTTTACCAGGCTTTAGATACATTATATAAACAGCAGGAAAATCTTGGTAATTATTTATCAGAACTACATCAAAAAATTGATTATCAGACACAGATTCTTGAGGAAATCTACCGGGCCTTAGAGCAATATTTAAGCGGGGAATATTAATTAGCTATCAGCTTTCAGCTTTTAACAATTTTCAAGCATTCAGCTTTATACCAAAGGGCTATCAAGTGTATTAGAAACACTATAATTACCGTTCCAGTTAAAAGAGTATCCAAAAAACTTTAAACATTACATCTGTTCTGTTTGCTAACTAAATGTTAACAAAAAATTAACATATCCTTATTTTATCTTCTAACAAAATTTGTTATTATTATATTGGCTTATTGTAGAAGATTACTTTAAATTTCTTTGAAAGGATGATTTTAATGGATATTAGAAAAAGTGGTGAGAATTTTGTTGAATCCAGAGTCTGGAGTGGACATGCCGGCAAAATATCTGAAAAACAGGAAAGTCTTTCAAAAGACAGGGTAGAATTAAATTCATCTTCTAAAGACAGTGTGGATACAATCTCTGATTATCTTATCATTCCAAGGCCTAGCCGTATGGCTATGACAGATAACAAAGAAGAAAGTTTTGCATTAACAACAAAAGATCTGGAAAAACGTGAGGTAAAAATAGAAGATAAAATCCCTCTCGTAACTGGATATACGGCAAAACTGAATCAGGGACAGAAAAAAGAATTAGAAAAAGCAGGTTATATTGTATATGAAGATAAAGTGGAACAGTGGATACCTGAACCGGATATTGAAGAAATCCTGGAGAAGTCTGAAGAACCTCTACTGGATAATGCTATGAAGTCTATACGCAAGGAACCTTCCGGTATACAGGGCACAGAAGATCCAATATTTACAAAGTATACGGGGAAAGGTGTGGGAATAGCTATAATAGACACAGGTGTATATCCCCATCCTGATATTACAACTCCCCAAAACCCGGATCCAAACCGACCCCTCAATAAAATAACAGCATGGGTAGATTTTGTAAATAACAGAAGTGTTCCTTATGATGACGGAGGGCACGGAACTCATGTGGCAGGAGATGCAGCAGGGAGCGGTACACTTTCAGACGGAAAATATAGAGCCTTTGCTCCTGATGCAAATATTATAGGCTTAAAAGTTCTGGGGACCAGCGGAGGGAAAACATCACATGTAGTAAAAGCTATAAACTGGGCAGTAGAAAACAAAGATAAATATAATATAAAAGTAATCAATATGTCACTGGGACATAAGGCACAGCACTACGCCGAAGATCCTACGGATATAGCAGTAGAAGCAGCTGTAAAAGCAGGTATAACAGTAGTAGTGGCAGGAGGAAATGATGGTCCCGAGCCGGGAACAATATGTGCCCCCGGAGATAGTCCTTTTGCAATAACTGTAGGGGCAATAGATGATAAAAATACTCCTGATAGAAGTGATGATACATTAACACCTTTTTCAAGCAGAGGCCCCACCCCTGATGGACTGGTTAAACCGGACATCCTGGCACCGGGTGAAAATATAATAGCTCCCCTCGCTCCCGGTTCTAAAGCTGAAGGAGACGGTAAATTCATGCAGGACAGACTCTCTGCCCTCAACTGGTTAAAAACATTCCCTGATGAACAGCTTATGGCCATACCGGATGAAATTCTGAAGAAACTCTATGGCTTCAAAGAGGAATCTATAAAGGAATTCAAAAAATCACCGGAAGATGCAAAAAAACTTATAGATAAACGGATACAGATATTTTCACGAATGCCCCTTGTAATGGGAACAGCTTATATGGGTATGCCGGGAACTTCTATGGCAACACCGATAGTTTCAGGCGTTGTAGCTGCTATGTACGAGGCAAATCCCGATCTTACTCCCTATCAGGTTAAACAGATATTAATGTCCACAGCAGATAAACTTCCCGGGCTTTCAGATAATGAACAGGGAGCAGGTTACCTTGATGCCAAAGAAGCTATTCATAAAGCTGAAGAAATGAAAATTTCTATGGATAATAATAAGATATTTGAAGGGTGAAGAGCGTGAGAAGTGAGAAGTGAGAAGTGAGAAGTGAAATATTGATTATGTTTCACTTCTTCTGTTTTTCAGGAGGTACTCTTTTATGATATGAAAAGAAGGTTTTTGTGTTTATTACTATTTATATGTCTCATTCTTCATCAGAGTTGTTTTACTGCCAGTGTTCAAAAAAATTCGGATCTTTCTCCGAAGCCTGCAGAAAGTCCCTGTGAGGGAACAATAACTATAACCGATAAAAAAGGAGATAAGGTCTCCTTTACCAGAGGAGAGATAACGAAGGATTTTCCTTCTGATGTACCTCTGTATCCGGGTGCAGAAATACTTTCCACTATAACCTATAAGGATAAACATGTAACCACTGTATCCTTGGAAACATCTGACTCCATAGATAAAATAAAGGAATTCTATAAAAAAGAACTTGTCCGGAATGGATGGAAGTTTGAAGGAGTTTTTTCCACAGATAAAAGTATGATGTTTGCAGGAAGGAAAGATAAAAGAACTGCAGGAATTGCTATAACTTCAGGAGAAAAATCTAAAAATAATATAGCCATTTCTATTACGGAAAACGATTAGATAACTATATTACCGCAACAGGCAAGTTAGTACCATCTCACAAGTCTGTCCCTGTCCGGGCTCTTACGCAAAATCTATGATCCTGTTACAATGAAATCTGTTATTACAGAATATACAGTTTTGTATTTATTTAAGTTATAACTTTCTCCTTTGAC
>Ga0116183_1003444_pt1 | contig 16089 bp, 16 predicted proteins | sample AD_UKC078_MetaG_FD_89753 | JGI IMG/M metagenome (GOLD analysis project Ga0116183, IMG submission 89753) | Active sludge microbial communities of municipal wastewater-treating anaerobic digesters from USA - AD_UKC078_MetaG | ecosystem: Engineered > Bioreactor > Anaerobic > Digestate | place: USA... | reverse complement strand
TTTCAGTTTCAATCCTTGTTTTAATGGATATTTGATTTAAAGAAGACTTCTTATTGTCATCCATTTATTACTCCTAAATAGTTTCAATCCTTGTTTTAATGGATATTTGATTTAAAGTCGTTCCTTCTTATAATTACCTTAGAATAGCAAGTTATAATATTTCTTGAGATAAAATATTCAACAATTTTCAAACAAATTCCTCCTCCATTACGCTCGAAAATTTATCTTTTCCGCGTAAAAAAGTTCTCGTAATTACTTTTAAATATACAAGTTATATCTCGAATCTTTATATACTAAAATAAATCGTATATGTCAATAATTATGTCAAAGATCTATTTAACGCAAATATTTCTATAACAACAATCTCCGCATCTGCTTAATACCGAAGTTCGTTTTGGATAATAATTATACTCTATAATTTTATAAATATTGTCTATAATTTTTAATAATTTTATATAATCCTTTTCTGTAAAGTCAATCTCCTCAATATGATTCTTACTTCTGGTATATACGATATATCCTTTATTGACGTCCATATTATAATTTTCTTTTATCAATAGTCCGTAAAAAACAGATTGCATTTTATATGTTTTATAAATCCGCCCTTTATATTCTGCATATTTATAATCTAACGGGGACGCGCTTCCGTCATTTAAAAATAATATTTCATCAATAATCCCATGAATTTTTAAATTATCGGAATATAATTCTTCTTCAATATTTTTTTTAACTACGTCTATCTTTTTTCTATTGTAATCAATATTTGTCAAACTTTTTATTTTATGAACATCCCTACCCTTCTGTACTTTAAATCGCTTTTGTTCATTCTGATTAATATTTAAAACCTTCATGAAATATATAAATCTGGGACAATATAAATATTCTAACATAATCGAAGCCGTTATGCTTGTAAAATTTTTCTCCATAATATCCCGCTATACAAAAAACGCCTCTATTTCATCTGTAACTAGTTTTTTATCAAACGCCTGACCCAACAACTTTACAGTTTTAAAATCCTTTTCGCATAAAGGAAAAACATACAAAGAATCGTTTTCCAAATCTAATAATTCTTCGCTTTCTAAAACAATTTGATCAAGAATATTCTGTTCAATCGTTCCTAAAAAAACTGATTTCTGAACTCGATATAGTCCGCTATTTTCCGCTAATTTTATTATTTTTCGTCTTGTCCTATCGTTTGTAATATCGTAAATAAACCAAACTAACATATTATTTTCCTATAAGTTTATTCGCAATTTTATGACAATCATGCTGTATTATATCGAGATTAGAAATTTTTCTGCCGTCATAATACACGTCTTTACTAAAAAAATCCGACAATTCAGTTATTAAAATCCTCTTCCCCTCTTTGTTAAGTTTTAATCCACCTTTTATCTCGTCAAAATATTCTTTATTAACCTTTTTCCTCGAAAACATAGCGAAAACCGTCCGAACTACATAATGTCTATAATTTTCAATTATATCAAATACCAGCGATTTTTTATTATAGTTGTCGGTATGCATTATTCCAATAAAAGGATCAAGTCCCGCTATTATACACGCTTTCTCCACCTTTCCGTATAGAACGCCAAATCCATAATTTATCATACAATTAAATTCGTCCTTAGCCGGTCTGATACTTCTTCCTTCAAACTTAAATGGCTCTGGAATCAAATAAGAAAGAATGTCCCAATATAGTTTAGAAGCGTTTCCTTCATATCCCTGCAAAGTATTTCTTTTTTCATCGATTGTTCCGGTTATTTTATCAATCTTTGTAATATAACCCTCTATTTCAGATATTCTCTCCTCAATTTCCTGTTCTTTACTATGCCTTTTATATTCCAAGTCTTTAAGATGCTTGATAGAATTCTCTATCTTATTTTTGATCCATTCCTTTGAGTATTCTAGCCCTTCTTCGTTTTCAAAAACTTCAAGTTGTCTTCTTCGTATATAAGTAGTCGAACCAAATCTTGAATGCCAAAATCTCCCATACGGATTACCAAAATCGTCCATAAATACAATATCGATATTATTGTCTAACGCAAGTTTTACAACGTCGGTTGTTATCATAGCGCGAGTAGAAATAACTATACTTCTTACTTTTGACGGAGATACTTTCGTTTTCTTCCCCTCCACCTCGAGTTCAAACATATCGTCTTTCTTCTTAATGTATGTTCCAAAAGTATTTATATATAAATCCATAATTAAATCTTACAATAAATCGTCAACATCGTAAAGTAAAATATCTCCTTTATCTTTTGCTAGATTTATCAAATCCTTAGTAAATCCGATTTTAGAGAATATAGAGTAATATATTTTGTCATATTTTCTGGATTTTAACAGAAATTCCGACTTTTTAATCAGTTCTTCAAGAATATTAATTCCAACCTCGTTATCCCACCACTTACACTCGGAAAACATAATTTCGTTCTTATCGCCGATTGTTACGATATCTATTTCGGTATCGTTATTCCACCATCTCCCTGATTTTACCGGTTGAAACGGTAACTTTAAAGTATATACCAATTCTCTGCAAATATCTTCAAAAACAAAAGATACGTATTGATTAAAATCCTCTTTAATTTTTTCTATAACATAACCGGTTTGCTCTATCTCTAAAAAGTTCTCATAAGGTAATAAAAACTTAAACCAAAACCTCAGAAAATTGTCAGTAATAAAATATAATCCTTTTTTAGATTTTTCAGGATTCTCTTCCGTTACCGGCGTCTCTTTTTTAATAATATCAAGTTCAATTAATTTTGTTATAAATGAAGTCAAGTTGTTTACTTGAATACTTAACCTCTTTGCAATATTTCCAATCTTATGTTCGCCGATCGCTATTGTTTGAAGTATTGAGAAATATGTAGATACGTCGTTTATCTCCTCTTTCAATAAAAATCTTGGCTCGGAGTATAAAAAACTATTTTTACTTAAAATATTTTTTTCTATCCCTTCAAAAATATTTTCCCTATTTTCAGAAAAATGTTCAATATACTTAGGAATCCCTCCGGTAACCGAATAATATTGCGCGATATCGATCGGGCTTATTTCATTATAAAATTTTTTATACTCTCTTACGCTTATCTGTTTCAGTCTTATCTGCGCCGTTCTTCTCCCATAAAGCGGACTCGTATAACTAAGAGCATGTTCATACATCATACCAAGTAGAGAACCGCACAATATAACCATTATATTTTTCTTAATTAAATAATTATCCCAAATTCGCTGGAAAATCGACGCAAAGCTTTTATTCTCTTTACACAAATATTGAAACTCGTCTATAGCAAGTATTATCTTTTCATTTCCGAGTTTCTCTGAAAAATATTCAAAAAGCGTATCCCATTCTTTAATATCAATTTTCTCTATTATGCTATCGTTAAAAAAAGAAGCCATTTGACTTTTAAATCTTGATATCTGATAAACTTCCGCCTGAGTATCGGAAAAAAAATATAACGCCCTTTTATCGGCTATAAACTCCTTTATAAGCGTGGTTTTCCCCGCCCTTCTCCTGCCATAAAGAACCACAAATGAAGAATCCTTTTTATACTCGTCGTTAAGAGCTTTTAATTCATTTTCTCTGTTGACAAACTTCACTTTAACGCTCCCTTTTATTCGTTTTTGTATTATTATAATCTAAAAACGAACTTTTGTCTATCAGCGTTTAATTAATTTTTTTAATTTTTTGGTAGATTATAACTTTATAGCATATTATGATTATTTCTTGGTGATAATCTAGTCCTATGAATTAAAATATATAATCCTTCTGTTTTTCATCGCGTTTAAAACCTGTTAAAGAGGAATAATATTGGGTTAACATAGATTTTTCTATAATAAATATCTTCTCACTATCTGTAGTTTTAAGAAACTTTTCTGGAACATTAATTATATATTTTGACATTTCTCTTAAAATCTTCTTTAATTTTGTTTTATTCTCAAAACTTCTAATATCTAACTTTAAATTATTATATTCATTTAATAAATCAGATGCACTTTCATCAGACTCGACAAAACAGCTAATTGTTCTAAAATTGTTATCAATAAGTCTAAATGATTCTTTCTCATAAAAAGCTTTCTTATAATCAAGGTATTTAATCGCATTAATAATTTCAATAGATAAGGATGTTGATGTTGCATTTTTCATTATTTTAAAATATTCATTTGCGAGATCAAGAAATTGTTTTTCTTCAATTATCGATTTGTCCCTGAATAAATCTGATGTTCTTGATAAAATCACTTCATCATAAATATAGCTTGAATATTCCAAGTTCTTATCATCAGTGAGTTTTATTATTTTTACAATACCCTTTTCAATGTTATTTCCATTCCTGTTACATCTTCCGCATGCTTGAAAAATCGAGTCAAGCGGAGCCATGTCCCTATAAACTATATCAAAACTAATATCAACCCCGGCTTCGATAACTTGTGTTGAAATTAATGCTCTTATCTTATCTTTTTTTATTCTTTTTATGATATTCAATCTATCTTTTGGAATTATATTTGAAGATAAATATAACGGGGCGAATCCATTTTCTTTCAATTTGTCATACAAAAACAAAGAACTTTTTATGGTATTACATATAACAAGAATAGATTTGTCTGATTGTCTAAGTTCTTCTATAAGTCTAATAGAAAAATCCCTTATAGATGTTTTTTTATTTGCATCTTTAACATCTAATATAATCCTACTAAAAGCATTAAAATATTCTCTTTTAGATGTCGCAAGCTCTTTTATCTCATTTTCTTCTTCAGAAAAAATCAACGGCATAGTAGCGGTAACAAGTAAGATATAGCAGTTCATTTTTTCAGAGATAAATTTAAGATAATTATTAACTAATATCCAATATTTTCTCGGTATTGATTGCACCTCGTCAAGAATAACAATAGAATTCTTTATTTTATTATATTTCTTGAGTAAATTATTTTCACCTGTAAGCAGAGAATGAAGAAATTGATAAAATGTTGTAACTATAATTTTTGAATTCCATGTTTCTATAAGATACTCTGCTTGCTGATCATTAAAAATTTCATTATTATAAAAATCGCTATTGTAATTTATCTCGCTCAAGTGATGATGCTTTAATAAAACGCTATTATCTTCTGTATCCAAAACTTCTTGAAAAATATCGGCGTTTTGGTCGATTATTGAGGTAAAAGGTAGACAGTAGATAATTCTTTCTAAAGAATTATCTTTCTCTAATATTTTTAATGCGGCATTTAACGATGTTAGCGTTTTCCCCGATCCTGTTGGTAAATTAATCGAAAATATTCGATTTTTTAAATCAATATTATTTTCAACCTCTTTAAAAGATTTTTCTCTAATTTCATCAATTTGATTCTTTAATTTGCCGGTAAATTTCTTCTTTTTATAATCTGTAACTGCATTATATTTTTCATACACTATTTTCTTATTTAAAATTTCGCTATCGTTTAAAATACAATCTTCTTTATCAGAATACACAAGAATAGAAAAATAATTATTAAGTCTATTATAAGCGTCAAAATTATTTACGTTTTTTATAAATTTATTAAAAATTCTTTTATATTTTCTTATTCCAAAAGATTTTATTGTTTCAGAAAGCAATTGACTATCAAAAAAAGTTAAATCAAGATAATCCCGATATATTTCACACAGCTCTTTCAAATCAATATTTGAAAATATTTCATAGAGATATTCAATTCTGCTATCATCAATCTCTAGTAATTCCTCTAAATCACTGTTAAAACTGCCATGATGCTTTTTAATAGTAATATAGCCTAAAATTTGTTCTTCAATACTAAAAGATTTGTATTCAAGATATAAAAGTAAAATTACTGCCGATATTTCAGAATGAAAAGATTTTTGAACATGAAATATTTTACCAAAAAGTTTATTTTGAAAATCAATAGACGCCTTTCCAAAATCATGTAAAAGTAAAATTGCTGATAAAACTTCGCTATTAAGAATGCTTTCAAATCTTTCTTTTTCAAATACTCTTTTACCAATTTTATGAACTCCGCATAAATGGTCTTTCAATAATTTATCTGGATGAGAATACAGTTTATAAGAATACGATTCGTTCTCCATTGTTGACCTCAATTATCTCATATTCTGTTTTTAATTTTATTTCTTTACCGTCGGCTTCATATACATATTCCTGATAATCAATTACCTCTCTATCATTTTTCATTCTAACAGGCAATATTACAGTAAATACTTTTCTATCATCAAAATCAATTTCTATAATGCCTTTCTTTTTGAAAACAGAGCTAACTTTTACATTGTCTTTTGTTTTTATTTGCTGGTAATCATATTCGCCTATATACTCAAAATTTGCAAGACATTGACTTATGCCAATCGAAATATTATATATAGAACAATGATTTTCAAGTTGAGATTTTAGTTTTGTATAAATATCAAGATTTTCGGATGAAAAATAAACTCTGTATTTTGTATCTTTCAGAAACTCAATATTTGTAGGTTTATGAGAATTAAATCTCGAAAAATGACTCTTTGATGTTACTTTTATGTTGTTATGAGGAATAACGCTTTTTTTTACAGGATTAATGATTCTTATAGCAATATTTGTATTCTCATCAATGAATGTCTCGGGATTTATTTTTTTATCTATTCCAACGATAGCTCCAATAATTCCCTGTATAACAGTTCTTGATGGAAACGGAAAAGAAAGAGGCGACATCGTAGTAAAAACCTTTTTAACCTGCCCCCAGTCTGAGAACAGGTCAAAAATAAGTATTTTATTAGTCATTATACGCTCCGAAGATTAATAAGATCTTTTATTTCCTCATAATTGACTATTATACATCTATCATCTTTAACAATCTCTATCTTTTCAACATTATCCTTTATCTTTTTTATTTTTTCTGAAAAAAGTTTAAGATTAATTTTTACTTCTGATATATCTCTTAGTTTTTCGTCAGGTAATTCCTTTTCAAGAGTTATAAGTTTATCAAGTTCGCCAATAAAAAAGTTCTCTTTTTTATGTTTTATTTTTAAAAGAAGCCGAGGATTGTGCTCCATTTTAGATCTCGACAATAGATTCTTTGTTCCGTTCCACATACCCTCTAAAAGTTCTTCAACATCATTATCTGATAAACCGGTCTCCTTAGCCGCATTTTCGTTGATAACGCCGTAAAAAGCTATTAAAGAGTAAGGTAAAACATATTCCTCCCTAAATGTTTGTTGATTAGCGCCTGCTTTTGATGCAAATGCCCCAGTACCTTTAATATGATTTAATTCTACGCGATGTAAAGATCTTCCCATTTTAAATTGAACAGGTCCGGTAAACGTTATTGAATCTTTATCAAGCGGTATTACCCCCCCAAAAAGACGAATATCAATACAAGATTTAAGTATTTTTGGTAACATTTCTTCTTTTTTCTTTCCATAATCTAAGGCTCTGTTTTTACCGTCTTTTAATCCGCCTGTTTCCATTTCAGTTTGTCTACAGAATATATCTTTATCACCCGTTCCATCATATCCTTTAAATTTGTAGAGATAGTCTCTAATCGTTCTTTTTAATCGAACGTCTGTAACAAAATTTACTTTAGTTTCATCATCAATTCTTGGTTTGTTCTCATCCATTGGATCGCCATTTGGATTACCGTCTTTAACATCATACAAAAATAATAACTCCATTCTGTTTTTAATTACTTCCATTTTCTAACTCCTCATCTTTTTTAGTTTTAAATTTTTTGGCAAGATTCATTCCCATGACAAAATAAAAACTTATTTCATCATTGGTCATATCAAATTTTGACTCTAATAAATACTCTGAGATCAAACTTTCAAGTTCTCTGTAATAATTTCTTTTATACTCTTCAAGTTTATTAATAATCTCAGGGAGCAATCTTTTTATAATTTGCTCGTCAATTTTTAAACCATTCAGTCTTGATTTGAAAGGGGTTGCGTTTCTATCTCTATACTGAATATCAAGAAGAAACTGGCACAATACTCCTTCAAGAAAAATTGCTTTCTTTGTATTTGAGTTGAAAAAATCTTTATGCTCATCAAAAAAAGTCTGATAAACGCCATCCATAATAATCTCCTTTTCTTTTATATTTTCTTTTTTATTCCAAAGATTAAGTTTTGATATAAACTCAATCAACATCATAGCCGTTAATATATCATAATATGTTGGGTAATCGTTTAAAAAATCCGTTCTGATTTTGTCAATCATTCTTGCAATAACAAATTCATAATCTATCAATCGTGAAGAAAAAATTGCTCGGGTAATTTCAAGAAAATATTTCGAAAAATCCCCTTCAATTTTGCTAGCGGGGAAAAAATGCTTTAAAACACCAAAAGAAAACTTTAAATCTTTTATTTCATTTTTTTTAAACTCAATATTTTTAAATAAATTTATATTTTCTACCTCTTTTTTTACATCGCTCATTTTTCTAAATCTTGAAGGAAAAACATCGTCTATTGACATAATTATTTTGAATTCCGAATTATTTTTTTCATAAAAAAATAGATTGAACGTTATAAAATTTTTTGTACTTTTTAAAATATCGTAAATTTCCTCCTCTGTTTCTATTTTATCTTTTAAATTCATCAATCCGTATTTATCATCTGTAATAATCTTAATAATTTCATTATTGTCATTGCACTCAAAAACTATCTCTGGTATAAGATAGTAGCTGAATCCCCAAAACCTAAAGTTAAATTTTCTTTCAATAACAACCTTATATTTGAAAAGTTTTTCCGCACATTCAGGGCAAACAGGATAGTTTCTCCATGAATATTCTTTTTTAAATCCTCCGGCGATTACGGAATCTTCATTAGAAGAATAAAATTTAAAATCTCCAAGATCAACATAACCCCAAACTTCACTTTTAATATTACATAAGTAACAGTTTTTATCTTTTGCTCTTGATTCTGTATTGTGTTTAAAGAAAAAAATATTAAACAGATCTTCTTTTGATTTGCTAATTATTTCTTTATAATATTCTGACTTACCGATGTATTCGCCATTAATTTTTATTGAAAGTATAAAATTATCTCTAATATTCAAAGATATTTCATTTAGATTTTTTATTGTTAAATAAAGATTTTTTAAATTTTCTGAAATATTCGAATTATTTTCTACAATTCTTAAGAATTTTCCCCATGATTTAGAATTAAAATCAATCTGATTGTTATTTATTGAAGCTCCTTCAAAAAATAAAGTTGGAAAAGGTGAAACGCTATTACCTTTTGCATTCTTTAGTAAATATAAACTTTTATTTTGGGTTTTATCATAATCTTCAATTTCTATCTTTTTATACTCAAAAATATCATTAGTTTTTTCAAAACAAAGAAAAACAATTTTACTATCTTCCTTTCCATAATCAAGGTTTAAATTTAAAGGATTGTCTTCAAAATAAATCTCTGGTATATACTTTCCAAAATTATATAGTTTCCTTATCACTCCCCCTCCTTATTAATCAAGCCCCTGTCCTCATAAAGCTCTTCTCTTAAAAAAATATAATATATCGAATCAGGACTTTTTAATTCAGCGCTGATCTTTATTTTATCTAATATCTTCTTTTTCTCTTCTTTACTGATACCCTTCACTTTTTCTTCTCTCATCCGTTACCCGCCTTACGACGCCGAAGCCGATTGATTTAAACTTCCCTACCCCCATATAATCCGGTATTACTACATTTGATACAAAATCACCTGAAAACCCAAAAGTTTCGATATTATTGACATATACAGAGCGCTCTTTAAAATTTCCTTTTACCATAATCTTTTTTTCCGCTGTTATATCAAGCCCTTTAAAGTTTGAGAGAATATTATTAGCAAGGACTTTATCAAGATCGAGTTTATTGTTTATGTAGGATAGATAATTTTTCTGATTAATAGGAAGCCAAAGCGAGTCAAAAATATATTCATAAAGCGTATCCGATACAAAGAAATCTTGATTTTTTACATCGAGTTGTTTTTCAAATATTTTTATCTCTCTACCGTCAATTATAAGCGACTCGATTTTTAAGAATTTATCGTTAAGAACCGTGACCCCTTCTTTATAAGCAATTACCATTGGATTATTATTTATAATTCTATATTGAATTAACGGGAATCTATAAATAGGATTGTTTGTTATACTGTGATTATGAAAAAGATCTTCGTCTTTATATAGATTGCCTATATATCCTCTTAATTTTTCTACGTCTCTTTTTTTAAAAGCGTTATCGGTAATGAATTTCAATGTAGATGTTTTTATTGTATTTCTAATACAATTCATAAATTTTATACGCTCTTTAGATTATACTTTTTTGGCTATTCCTTTTTATTAGCATTTTTTATATTCCTCACATATTGTATAGCCGGTGATATTAATATTTTAATTATGCATGATTAAGAATATTCTACCCCTTTGTTTTATACAATAATACAATTTCTGTTTATTATCAATTAAATTTTTCTAATTGTGGTTTATTTAAGTTTTAAGTAAATATATTTTCTTATGAATTTTCTTCTGCAAAATTATTCATTTATCCAAATATCTTAGCTTGTTCAAATTCTTCTATTAAATCTATCCCAATATCTAAATTTGGCTCAAATAGTTTAAATCTGGCATACATATAGCAAATAGCTTGTAAATGCGATAGATTTCTTCCTAAAGCTTTAATTTCTATTTAAGATTGATAAGCTTTATAAATCATATTTTTCTTATTTCTTTAGCAATATTTTTCCCATTTTGATCAATACCGATTTTAAATTGAACATTATCATTTTCTTTAAGCTTTTCAAATTCAACATTTATTAATTCTGAATGATGAAAAAAAATATTATCGGTGTTATATTTTATAAATCCATACCCTTCTTTTAAACAGAAGATAACAGATTCTTTAATATTATCAGGCGTGTCATTTTTCTTATATTCAATTCTTTTTAAAAATAAACTATTTATTGCATCTATATTTGATCTATTTTCAATTATTTGATGCATCGCTATTGGATAATTGACTTCTTCTAATAAATCCTGAGACGTTCTTGTGCTTTTATGTTCTTGATTCTCATCCATATATTCAAAATCCCAACTTAATAGAACAACTTTTGTTCCTAAAGTATTAAGTTTTTTTATTAATGGAACATAATCGCCATCACATGCAATTAGAACAACAAAGTCAAATTTTTTATAAACAGACAACTCAAAGGCTTCAAGAGATAACCAAACATCGATTCCTTTTTCATGAATATTTCCTGCAATATTTTTTAATGGTAAATAATGGGTTGTAACACCTCCAAACATTAATACGTCATCAAATTTTCTTTCTCCTATTAACTGTGCATCAGTAATATCTTTTATCAAAGATCTTCCTCTAAAATAATGAGCATCAATAATTCTAAAATTACGGTCTTTACTATCTATCCCTGAAATATCTTTAATCTCGGATATAATAAATTTATGTAATCCATCAATATCTAATCTTTGTCTCCTTTTATGAGAATAACAGTAATAATTACTAACTTTAAAAAAATATTGACCATCATAAAAAACACCTATTTTTACTATTCGATTATTGTCGCTCATAATATCTCCTTAATATATTTCTAATAATAATTATCTATTCTATCCTATTTTCTCTAAATTTACATTATTATTTATTAAGTCTTTTAAAATTTAATAAATTTTTTATTGTATTTTTTGTATATCAATATTATTTATTATCAAACTAATTACATTTGTTCCGTCTTAAAAAAAAACGAAATTGCTCTATGTTTTTCAAGTATTTTTCTCCCCTACTCTCTTTATTATTTCTGCAACTCTTTTTGTGTCAAATGCCATTTAATAAACTGCATTGTTGTTTTTATATATCGATTTATTTAATTCTATACCTTTATAATTTATTTATTCTTTATTAACTCTCTCATTAGCAACATAGTTTTTATTAAACCAACCTATCAGTTGCTGATGTTTAGAAGATTCAAATCCATCTCTTATAGCAAAAGCAGAAATTATATAAAAAGCGGAATAGTATATTCTATTAACCGCTATATGATACTTTTGATTCTCAACTAGAAATTTTGCATCATCTAAAGTTGTTTCAGCTCTTAGAACATTTAAGCTTATTAGTTTAATTGTTTCTTCGCTCATGCATACACCTTACTTTGAAGAGCATTTTTGATAAACGGCTGTCTTCCTCTATCAGTATTTATTTCATTTTGATTTATTATTTTTATATCAAAAATCAAATCTTCTTTTAACATTATATCATAAGCGGAATCGTATATTTTATTTTCTGTAATCCAGTTATATTCGTCGTTTAAAATTATCAAAATATCGTAATCGGAGAATTCCTCAGAATTACCGTTTGTTCTGGATCCAAACAATATTATTTTATTAATAGATATATCTATCTCTTTTTCTAGTTTTTGTTTTAAATCTTTTAAAAGATCGTAATTATTCATAATTCCTCCTATAATTAGAGATTTCTACTATCAACTTAACTTCTTATATTTTATTTTCTACTTTTTAAATATTCAATAAGTTCTTCAATTTCAACGTTAGATAACTTATTAGTTTGCCGTTTTATTTGTTCTAATAATCTTCTTTCATTAGATTTATTTATTATACCATATTTCATTTTTAATTCTTTCGCTTCTGTTTCCATTTCATTTTTCGATTTTTCTTTTAGTTCGCTTATAAATTTATTTTTTATGGATTCTTTTTCGTCGTCTTGAATATTAGTAGATTTCATCAGAGGGATAACTGGAACCAATTTTGTATATTCTATATCTTCTTCGTCGTGTCTCCCCAGGGAGACGCCGAAATAAGTAAAAATATCAATATATTTATATGCAGTTCCTCTCGATATATTAATTTCTTTTTCAATAAATTCTTTAAAATCTCCGTAGCCATCTACCTTATAAAGTTCGCCATCTTTAATCTTTTTCAATCTCTGTGCCATTAACAAGAAAGAGTATTGGGTAATCCCAGCAAGAAATTTCGCTTCTTTTTTAAGTTCTTGATATTCGACGGGACAATTATCAAAATTAAACATTTCGATATATTCCAATCGTAATTTATCGAGTATTATTTCCTTATTTTTCTCATCTAGTTTTTTATCGCCTTTTATAGATTCGATAGCCGCTTCAATATTTTCTTTGGTCGGCTCTATTGATAATATCTCAAGATTTTGATGCGTTTTAGTTTCCATATCAAACTTTTCTATCGCTTCTTCCAATCTATCGATCGTTTTGTCTTTTTTTCTTAATCTATCTAATTTACTCATCTGTCGCCTCGTATATATAATCGTTAATTTCTTTGCATACCGACGCTATTTTCTCCGTTTGATGTTTATTTTTAAAAATATTAAAAATGTTTTCTTTGGTTGCATGAACTTCGTCAATTAATGAAAATTCGGGGAAAGAATTATGTAATATTTTATTTTTCAATCTATCTCTAAATTTTTCTTCGAAAAGTTGTTTAACGGACGTCTCTCGAGTTTTTACTCTATTCAGAATAACTTTATACCCAAGAAAGTCGGGATTAAATTTTATAATATCGTCCATCTTAGATAATGCAAGAGTTATCCCTTCGTAAGAGAAGGACTCCGCTATGACAGGCATAATTATATAATTTGATAATAAAATTCCGAGCTTACTTAGACCGGTAAAATTCGGGGGACAATCGATTATTACGATCTGATATCTTGCAAATATTTCGTAAAATATTTCCTTTAATCCGGAACTATCTTCAATGTGAATATCGTGTTTACTAACGAGTTCTATGCTTGAAGGGATTAAATCGATGTTTTCATTTACATTTTGAACGACGCTATCTAGTAAATTCTTTTTATTATCTACAATAGAAAATTTGTCCATAAAATTATAGACGTTTTTTTTTGACGAATCAAATTTCTCATAACAGATTGAGAGGTTTTGTTGAGGATCGAGATCGCAAGCTAATACTTTCTTTCCAATATTGCCAAAATAGTGCGATAATATCGCGCTTATTGTAGTTTTACCTATACCGCCTTTTAGGTTATATAAAACTATTACAATCGGTTTTAAATTCAAAACTTCGCTATAGTTTAATAAAGTTTTATTATCGCTATAGTTTTTTAACAAATTTTGTTCTAATTTTAAGTATAAAGTCCTCTCTGGTATACCGGATTTCTTGCTCGCTTCAGAAACTGACATTAATTTCATAATAATCCCTCTAAAATATAGTATATGAAATTAGTATTTTAGTCAACGCTTTTTGCAAATATGTTTTTTAAAATTAAATTTGCAAAAAGCGCTTGATTATTTAAAAATTAAATTTTATAATGTTTCAATTGATGTAATCATATCGTTGACTGTGGGAGGGAAATAATATGACTTGAATAAAAAAATAAAGGACTTCATTTTGGCGAATGAAGTCCTCAATTTATTAACTTGATTTGTTTTATATTTGAACCCAACTACCTCAAGTATAGAATAAATCCCAAAAATGTCAAGCGTTTTTTCATAAAATTTTTATTTATCGGGAGAAATTTATCTTTTTTCTTTTTAAAGATAGAAACTTTCCCGACTTGGGGGGATTATATGTTTGTAAATGAAGTTTTAGTAAAACGTTTCGGACTAAACGAAGCGTTAGTTATTCAAAATTTTGCTTTTTGGATTAATTTAAACAAAGAAAAAAATAGAAACGTCAAAGAGGGTAGGGTGTGGACTTTTCAAACTTTAAACGAAATTAGCGAGAAAATAAAAATTCTATCCGTCGACAAAATTCGCTATTCGCTAAATAAACTTATCCGGCAAGGCGTTATCGTCAAAGGTAATTTCAATAAAACCAAATACGATCGAACTATTTGGTATGCATTTCAAGACGAAACATTACTTAGCAGTATTATTGAAAAATATACGGAGAAACAAAATTCCCAAATGGATAAGGGGATTTTACCAAATCGAATTCTGGAAATTCCCGAACCTATACCAAATTTAGAAACAGAGTATAAAACAGAAGTAGTAGAACAAAACGACCACTATGTAGATAACTCAAACGAATTGACTACTACTAAATTTATTATTGAATCAGAAGTAAAGGAAGTAGCGACCGATTTAACTTCAAGAGGGTTATCGAAAAATCAGGCTATAAAATTAACGGCTAACTACCCAAAAGAGTATTTATCGGATAAAATATCGCTATTCGATTATTTATTGAAAACAAATCCGCAAAAAATGAAGAACAAAGCTCGATTTTTATTTATGGCTATAAAAGACGATTGGACAGACGACGCATTCGAGGCATATAAAAAACAGAAATCTAAAGAGATTCAGCAAAACCGGTTGGAGAAAGAGATAAAAACGAGCGAAAAGAGTAGGGCGGAATATAATAAATACATAGAATCGGAGTGTCAAAAAGAGTATTTGGCTTTATCGGAAGCGGAAAAAAAACAAATAGACGAAAAGATATTTAAGGAGCTTGATACCCCTTTTTACAAAAACAATCAAAACGCGTTTAAAATTGCGTTAGAATCCAAACGGGTATTATTCGTTTATAACAAAGTTATAGATAAAATCAAAGAAGCGGATAAAAAGCGCTCTGGTTTGCGCGAGGATTGTCAAGGTTAAACGAAAAGAGTGTATTGCGATAAGTGTTTATTATTGGGGTAAAAAAAGAATCCTGAGCTTCGTCAAGATTCTTTGAAAGCTAAACTCCGTAAAGCGATAAATAATTGGGTTGCAGTTTTATTGAGCCCGGGATGTAATAGATGGGCATAAAGGTATTCGTGTATAACACATAACTTTTAAGGAAAAATTTATCTTTTGCGTAATATACTTTTTCTATCGCTTCGGTATTTTCGGATAATATTTCTCGCTCAAGTTTGTCTATATCGTCGTTTTCTTCGACTATAGCAAGAAAACCGATATCATCTAAATTAAAAGTTGATATATTCCTAATATCTTCTCTGAACGTTTTATATAGGCTAATAAAAGTCTTTTTAACGTTTTTGTATAATTTGACTTCAATTTTTCCCTTTAGTTCCAAGATATCGCTGTATTTGTAGATAATTATCATTCTATGCTCCTTTTTCTTCGTTCCGATATAAGATTCATATCTGATTGATATCTTATTCTTATTTATAATATAATTTTGTATTACTCTTTATTTC
>Ga0116183_1003438_pt1 | contig 16102 bp, 17 predicted proteins | sample AD_UKC078_MetaG_FD_89753 | JGI IMG/M metagenome (GOLD analysis project Ga0116183, IMG submission 89753) | Active sludge microbial communities of municipal wastewater-treating anaerobic digesters from USA - AD_UKC078_MetaG | ecosystem: Engineered > Bioreactor > Anaerobic > Digestate | place: USA... | reverse complement strand
ATTTTTTTTGACGAAAAGATTCCCCCCAAATTTCAAAGATTTCCCCAAATCTGAAAAACTCCCTCCTACACAAGGGAGTTTTTTTATTTCCTATACCCTATGAGCGTAGCATAGTATCCTAAAGCGTTTAGACATATACCCTACGAGCGTAGCATAGTATCCTAAAGCGTTTAGACATATATCCTATGAGCGTAGCATAGCATCCTAAAGCGTTTAGACATATACCCTACGAGCGTAGCATAGCATCCTAAAGCGTTTAGACATATACCCTACGAGCGTAGCATGTAATTATGAAAGTTTTTTGATAAGATGTGTTACATCTAGCACCAATTGTTCGCCTGTTTTTAAATCTTTCAACGTAACGTTGTTGCCTTCTATTTCTTTTACCACAAAAGGAATTCCCCGGCGTTCGGCGTGTTTAAATTGTTTGTCTATTTTTGAAGCATCTGGGTACAACTCGGCTTTGATGTTTTCTTTTCTTAGTGTAGTGATGGTTTTCATAGCTTCAAAAGCCTCTTTTTCACCATAATTTAAAAACAAAACCTGCGTAGTATTGGTAACTGTTTCTGGAAATAAATTTAGTTCTTCCAAAACCAAATAGATTCTATCGAGACCAAAAGAAATACCCACGCCACTCATGTTTTTTAGACCAAAAATTCCTGTCAAATCATCATATCTTCCGCCGCCGCCTATAGAACCCATGGCTACTTCTTTGGGTGCTGCTACTTCAAAAATGGCTCCTGTATAATAATTTAATCCGCGAGCTAAGGTTACATCTAAGTCTAAATTGGCTTGCTGCAAACCTAATTTGGACACGTTTTCACAAATAAAGCGCAACTCTTCTACGCCTTTTTTTCCTTCTTCTGAATTAGAAAGTAATGCCGAAAGTTTTGCTAATTTTTCATCAATAGTTCCAGTGAAGTTAAATAATGGCTGCACTTTTTCTAAAGCTGTTTCGGATATTCCTTTTTCGAGCATTTCTTTTTTAACGCCTTCCTCGCCTATTTTGTCTAGCTTATCTAGTGCCACTGTAAAATCAATCAACTTATCCGAAGCACCAATTACCTCAGCAATTCCCGATAGTATTTTACGATTATTGATTTTGATAGTAACGCCATTCAAACCTAAATCATTAAAAACAACATCGTATAATTGCACCAACTCTACTTCTTGCCAAAGCGAGGTTGAACCTACAACATCGGCATCGCATTGATAAAATTCTCTGAAACGTCCTTTTTGTGGTCTATCAGCGCGCCAAACCGGTTGAATTTGATAACGCTTAAACGGAAACTCAATTTCGTTTTGGTGTTGCACCACGTATCTAGCAAAAGGTACGGTAAGGTCGTAACGGAGTGCTTTTTCGGAGATTTTTTTTGTTCCTTTCTGAGAATTTAACACATCAAACTCTTCAATGTATTCTTTAAAAAAAACTGTAAAAATTTGTCTCCTGAAATTAGCAAGATTAGGCTTGTCAGTATAATCAAATTCAAGAATCTTATCCTTATTCTCCAAAAATACTTTTTCAATCAAACTTCTTTCATTCTTTTCATTTGATGACGTAATTCTATTTTTAGAAAATACATCTAGAAACTTTATCAAAAATAAATTATACTTATCTGATTTATTTACGTCAAACTGCACAAGATTATCGAAAATATCAAAAAAAACAGCATTAATATTTGAAGAATAAAACACATCCTTTCTGACATCTTCAAAATAATCACCAGAATTCAATATCTTAAAAATCAAACGGTCGCCTTCTTCACCATATTTTCCCATCAAGGTATCAGAGTTTTCAAAACTTGGTGTTTCAATAGGTTGATAACCATAGTTTTCAAAATGCTTACGCATTACAGCAATAATATAGTTACGTTTTGAAACCTCAACCGGTGAAAAATCTCTTGTTCCTTTGGGAATACTTGGTTTTTGTGCCATTTTATTTTAGATAATAGATTTAAAGATGATAGAAAATAGACTTCAAAAATTGAAACCTACTATGCAACATCTGATATTGACAGTGCAAATATCTTATTTTTTACTCCTTTTTAAAATTGATTTAGGATAAACTTGTAACAAAAACTGTATTTTAGTGTCAAATTGATGTTATGTTTAAACTTTTCTTAGAAAATATAAAAATTGCACTTGGTTCAATTCGCACTCAATTATTGAGAACGATATTGACTATTCTAATTATCGCTTTAGGAATTTGGGCGTTAGTTGGTATTCTAACCGTAGTTTCTGCGCTAGAAAACACACTATCGGCCAATTTTGCATCAATGGGTTCGAACACTTTTAATATCAATCGCTATGAATTTACCGCTAGAAGAAATGGTGGCGATGAAGTTCAAAAAGTTAATCCAATCATTTCCTATCCGGAAGCCAAGGCTTTTAAAGAGCATTTTGATTTTCCTTCAACCAATACTTCTATTTCATTTTATGCTACCTCAACGGCCGAAGTGAAATTTGAAAACGAGAAAACAGATCCTGAAATTTCTGTAGTTGGCGTGGATGAATTCTATATACCAAACTCTGGATTAGAAGTTACGCAAGGAAGAAATTTCAATAAATTTGACATTGATAACAACACCTATAGCTGCGTTGTCGGTTCCGATTTTGCCACAAAAGGTTTGCTAAAAGACATCAATCCGATTGGTAAAATACTTTCGGTTCGTGGTGCAAAATTTAAAGTAATTGGCGTTTTAAAAGAGAAAGGTTCCACCTTTGGAAACAGTCAAGATTTGCGAATGATGATACCTATTCAAGTAGCACGTTCCATGTTTTCGGCTCCAAACATAAATTACACCATTAGTTCGATGGTGCAACAAAAAGAGTTTCTTGATGAAGCTATTAATGAAGCATTGGTTACGATGCGACAAGTGCGTAAGCTAAATCCAGTAGAAGACAATAATTTTGGTATTTCAAGAAGTGATGATTTAATCAACAGAATTGCCGAAATGACTGGTGTGTTAAACATTTCGGCTTGGGTAATTGGCATCATCACTATTTTTGGTTCTTCTATTGCATTGATGAACATTATGCTCGTTTCTGTAACCGAAAGAACACGTGAGATTGGAGTTAGAAAAGCACTTGGTGCCAAACGAAATACTATCGCTTTTCAATTTTTTGTCGAAACATTAATCATTGGACAATTGGGTGGATTGGTTGGAATTCTACTTGGGATTACTACTGGTTATTTGATAGCGGTAGCCATTGATTTTTCTTTTGTGATACCTTGGTTGGCAATTATGGCTGCTGTTTTGACAACCTTTATTGTAGCAGTGGTTTCGGGCTCTTATCCAGCTTTAAAAGCATCAAGATTAGACCCAATTGAAGCATTGCGCTACGAATAATTATTAGTTTTACTACAACTTATCATTCTATCGTTACCATAGATATCTTGCAATAACTCAATGTTTTTGAAATCCATTTTTTCAAGTAGAATAACGGTTTCTTTTCCTAAATATTGATTGATTTCGAAGTATAACTTACCGTTTTCTGTTAAACTTTTCTTGGCGAGTTGAGCAATTTTTCTATAAAAAATTAAGGCATCATTATCTTCTACAAAAAGTGCTAAATGTGGCTCATATTCTAAAACATTCGTTTTAATTTCTTCTTTTTCCAACATTCTAACATACGGCGGATTTGAAACGATAATATCAAATTGTTGTTCTAAATCATTTGTTTCCAATATGTTTTTTAGAATGAAGTTCACTTCTACTCCATTCAACTTTGCGTTTTTCTTGGCAATTTCTAATGCATTTTCAGAGACATCAATGGCAAAAACTTCAGCATTTGGTAAATTCTTTTTCAACGAAATAGGAATACAACCCGAACCAGTTCCAATATCCAAAATTCTCAACTTTGAAGTTTGTGATTTAAAACTTGAAACTATCAAATCAACCAATTCTTCAGTTTCAGGTCTTGGAATTAAAACATTTTCATCAACTATAAATTTCAATCCATAAAATTCAGTTTCGCCTAATATGTATTGAATCGGTTTTTGAGTTTTTAATTCAGAAAGTATATTCTCCCATCTAACCTTATCACTCTCTGAAATTTCAAAATCTGGATTTAGTGCTAAATCAATCCTTTTGAATTGATGTAAATGTTCTAAAATTAAATAGAAAAAACTCTCTGCTTCCATTTCATCGTAAATGGATGAAAGTTCTTCAATGAAATTAGATTTATATTTTTTGAGTAACATTTTATTTGCTTAAATCTTTTATCATCCAAACAGGACAACTATTATGAAAAGTATTTCCCATTGGTGCATCAATATATTCAAAACCTGATTTTTGATACAAATGTTGAGCTGTTTTCATCTCAGGCAAAGTTTCTAAATAGCATTTTTCAAAGCCGAATTCTTTTGCTTTTTCTAAACACATTTGAATAATTTTAAACCCCAATCCTTTTCCACGAGCTTCGTTTAGGAAATACATTTTCTGCAATTCACAGATGTTTGAATCCGCATTATCAAGTTGAGAAATTCCTGCGCCACCAATTATTTTTCCATCATTTTCTATTACAAAATAAATTGCCTTTTCTTTATCGTAAGTTTCAAACATAAAATCCAATTGCTTATCAGCAAATGCAGTTCCAGTTTTTGGATAATTATCATTAATAAAAACTTCTCTAATAACAGCTGCAATTTGCTGGTTGTCTTTAGATTGAATTTCTCTAATTACGATTTTACTCATTATCGTTGTAATAGTTTATTTTTGTGATGTGAAAATACATGAAATTTACATAAAACGCTGCATTCAATTAGCTAAAAATGGTTTGGGAACAACCTATCCAAATCCATTGGTTGGTTCTGTCATTGTTTACAACGGAAAAATTATTGGCGAAGGTTGGCATAAAAAAGCTGGCGAAGCACATGCTGAAGTCAATGCAATCAATTCGGTTAAAGATAAATCATTGTTATCAAAAGCTACTATTTATGTCTCGCTTGAACCATGCAGTCATTTTGGAAAAACACCACCGTGTGCTGATTTAATTATCAAACATAAAATTCCAAATGTAGTTATAGGAACTATTGATCCAAATCCGAAAGTGGCTGGAAATGGAATTAAAAAATTAATTGAAAACGATATTAAAATAACCGTCGGTGTTTTGGAGAAAGAATGTTATGACTTGAACAAACGTTTTTTTACATTTCAAAACAAAAAAAGACCTTACATTATTTTAAAATGGGCTGAAAGTGCCGATGGATACATAGCGCCATTAACTAAAGAGAAAAAAGAACCCTTTTGGTTAACGAATGAATTTTCAAGACAATTAGTACACAAATGGCGAAGCGAAGAACAAGCTATTTTAGCAGGAACAAACACTGTTCTTGAAGATAATCCAAAATTAAACGTTCGTAATTGGCATGGTAAAAATCCCGTTAGAATAGTACTAGATAAATCTGGAAAAATAACTTCAGATTATTTTGTTTTAGACAATCAAATGAAAACGATTATCCTAACAGAACAAGAAAATTTACAGTCAACTGAAAATTGTATTTATGAAAATACTATCTTTGATACTCAACTTGCTGAAAAAATTGGAGTTATTTTATGGAAACATAACCTCCAATCAGTAATTATCGAAGGTGGAACTATTACTTTAGAAACATTTATAAATGCCAGTCTTTGGGATGAAGCAAGAGTTTTTAAAAGCAATTTGGAAATGAAAAATGGTGTTAAAGCACCCGTTTTAAATCATTATTCTACTTTAAGTAAAATTAAAAACGATAACCTAACCTTATTTTACAACCATGATTGAAGCAATTATTTTTGACTTTGGCGATGTTTTTATCAATTTGGAAAAACAAAAATCGATTGACGAATTTAAAAAATTAGGTCTTAACGGTCCAAATGAAGATTTAATAGCGCACAATGATCTGTTTGAAAAGGGTAAAATCACAGAAACAGAATTTATCAATTGTTTCAAAAAATACATTCCCGAAGCAACGAGTGAAGAAATAATTTCCGCATGGAATTCTATAATTGGAGAGTTTCCATTACATCGTTTAGAATTTTTACAATTACTCTCTACAAAATACCGCTTGTTTTTACTTACAAACACAGATGCTATTCATATTAATTGTTTTGAAGAAAATGTTTGTATGTCTTTCTACTCTGATTTCTATCGTTGTTTTGAGAAAGTATATTATTCATACGAAATGGGAATGCGAAAACCACAACCTGAAATTTTTACCACAATAGTAAGCAAACACAATTTAAGTCCAAACCGAACACTTTTTGTTGATGACAAAAAAGAAAACACTGATGCTGCTGCAGCTTTGGGATTATACGTTTGGAACCTACAAGTTGGAAAAGAAGATGTAGTTGATTTGTTTGAAAAAAAAGAATTTCCTTTATAAAATTACAAAAGTTAAATTCCAAATTCCAACAATTCTAATTATTGCCCAAGAATTTGATTTTGATTATGAAAGATTCTTATTTGACGATTGCCTGTCCATCTTCTGAAATCCTATTTAAAGAAAAAAATAGTAAATTTTTTGGCTATGCTTTTCCAGTTACTTCCGAAGAAGACGTTAAAAACTGTTTGGATGATTTAAAGAAAGAGCATAATAGTGCACGACATTTCTGTTATGCCTATCAAATTGGCACCGAAGAAAAACAGTATCGTGTTAATGATGATGGCGAACCCAATAATTCTGCTGGAATGCCAATATATGGACAAATTCAATCTTTTGATGTAACTAATATTCTAATTGTCATCATTAGATATTTTGGCGGAACTAAATTAGGTGTTGGAGGCTTAATTTCTGCTTACAAAACTTCAGCACAAATGACTTTAGAAACCGCTGAAATTATTAAAAAAACTATTGATATTGAGTATAAAATTTCTTTTGATTACAAAAACATGAATAAAGTAATGCGAGTAATTAAAGAGAAAAATTTAGATATTGTTTCACAAACCATGAATGAAAGTTGCGAAATAATCATTTCAACAAGAAAAAAAAATGCCGAAATGATTTTCGACATTTTTAATAATTTGTTTGAAATTGAAGTAACACAACTTTAAATTAACCCTCTTTCATCAATTCCAAAATAGCCTTCGGCGGCGCAATAGCTTTTCCTAATTTTATATCTACAAAAACCAATATAAAATGTGCAGTTGTTAACAATTCATTATTTTCATTGCGAATTTCACAATCAAATTCTATCTTCACAGAGGATTGACTTTTGAATTTAGTAATTACTGTAAGTAAATCATCATACCGTGCTGGTTTTTTATAGTTTAATGTCATCGAAACAATTGGCAAAGCAACGCCACTTTCTTCCAACTCTTTATACGACACCCCTTTGTTTCTTAGCCATTCCACACGACCTATCTCAAAATAAGGCACATAGCTACCATGATAAACCACGCCCATTTGATCGGTTTCTGAATACCTCACTCTTAACTGAACTTGATGTTCTTTCATTTTAATTTATATTTAATTTATCTATTTAGAAACACTCAATACAACAATATTTTCAAAAAATCAATGGTGATTTAATTTTTTTTAACGAAATTTATTCACATATTTGTTACCCCGAAAAACAAAGAAAATTTGATTGATTTTTTTTGTAAACATAACCTAACAAATATACTATAATTAAAGAATTTATGAGCAAAACTGCGCAATCGGTATGGGAAAACTGTCTATCTTTTATTAAAGATAACATTCAAGAGCAAGCGTATAAAACTTGGTTTGAACCGATAAAATCAGTTGAACTTACAGATAATGCACTTTACATTCAAGTTCCTAGCAAATTCTTTTACGAATGGCTTGAAGAACATTATGTAAAGTTATTAAAAGTAGCATTAACAAAAGAACTTGGCAAAAATGCAAAGTTACTTTATAAAATCAAAATGGAAAACACTTATGGTAATAAACAACCTTTTACGGAACAGTTACCAAGTGCACATAGAAGCCCGATTAAATCTCAAGATGTTGATGCTCCCTATAAGAACATTAGCACCGAATTAAAAAATCCATTTGTAATTCCTGGCATTAGAAATTTAAAAATCGAATCGCAATTAAATCCTAATTATAGTTTCGACAATTTCTTAGAAGGTGATTCTAACAGATTGGCTCGTTCTGCTGGAATGGCTGTTGCTAATAAACCTGGTGGAACTTCGTTTAATCCATTATTGATTTTCGGCGGTGTTGGTTTAGGGAAAACACATTTAGCACATGCTATTGGTGTTGAAATTAAAGACAAATATCCTGAAAAAACAGTATTATATATTTCAGCAGAAGTTTTTACACAACAATATATAGATTCTGTAAAAAAGAACAATAGAAACGATTTTATTCATTTCTATCAATTAATAGATGTGTTAATTATTGACGACGTTCAATTTCTTTCAGGAAAATCAGGAACACAAGATGTTTTCTTCCATATTTTCAATTACTTACACCAAAACGGAAAACAAGTAATTCTTACCTCGGACAAAGCACCTGTTGACATGCAAGATATAGAACAACGTTTGTTATCTCGTTTCAAATGGGGTTTATCTGCGGAATTACATCAGCCCGATTACGAAACAAGAATTTCAATTCTGAAAAACATCTTGTATCGTGATGGTGTTGAAATGCCTGAAGAAATCATTGAATATGTTGCCCGAAATATAAAAACGAATGTTCGTGAATTAGAAGGTGCTATTATTTCATTAATTGCACAATCCTCTTTTAATAAAAAAGAAGTTACGATTGATTTGGCTAAAAGTATTGTTGAAAAATTTGTCAAAAATATCAAACGTGAAATTTCTATTGACTACATTCAAAAAGTGGTTTCAGATTATTTCCAATTGGATTTGGACACATTGCAATCAAAAACAAGAAAACGTCATGTCGTTCAAGCCCGTCAATTAGCCATGTTCTTTGCTAAGAAATTTACAAAAGCATCCTTAGCTAATATCGGATCTCAAATTGGAGACAGAGATCACGCAACCGTATTACATGCTTGTAAAACTGTTGACAACTTAGTTTCTACCGACAAACAGTTTAAGAAGTTTGTAGATGATATACATAAAAAACTATCCTTATAAAAGCGAGTTTTTTTACTCGCTTTTTTTAAATCAAGTTGAATATGGCTGTTAAAATTTTAATGGTTTGTTTGGGCAATATTTGTCGTTCACCATTGGCAGAAGGAATATTAGCCTCTAAACTTCCTAAAGATAAATTTATGGTCGATTCTGCCGGAACTGGAAATTATCACATTGGTAAACAACCAGATTCTCGCTCTATTGCTATTGCTCAAAAAAACGGCTTAGATATTACCAACCAACGTGGAAGACAATTCTCTTCTAGAGATTTTGATAATTTTGATTATATACTAGCTATGGACAACTCCAACTATAACGACATCATAGAATTAGCCAAAACAGAAGAACAAAAAGAAAAAGTAGATTTAATTTTAAATCACTTATTTCCAGGAGATAATGTTGATGTACCCGATCCTTATTATGGATTACAAAATGGTTTTGACATGGTGTATGAAATGCTAGACGAAACCTGCGCAATTTTAGCAAAGAAATTAATCGAAAAACATTCATGAATCCAAAAGGCAAATTATACTTGATTCCAACCACAATGGGAGAAATGAATCCAGATGAAGTATTGCCAAGTTTGGTTTATAGAACCGTGGAATTACTCACCACCTACATTGTTGAAAACGAAAAAACAGCACGTAAATTTATAAAGTCAGTTCAACCATCAAAAATTCAGGCGGATTTAAAGCTTTCTTTACTCAATAAAAGAACCGAAGATTCAGAATTACAATCCATGATTAAACCTTGTTTAAATGGAGAAAACATTGGTCTAATGAGTGAAGCTGGTTGCCCGGGTGTTGCCGATCCAGGTGCTGCCATTGTAAAAATTGCTCATGAACATGGAATTCAAGTGGTGCCTTTAGTTGGCCCATCCTCAATCCTATTAGCAATGATGGCAAGTGGTATGAATGGTCAAAGTTTTGCTTTTAATGGTTACTTACCTATTGACAAAAGTGAGAAAAAAAATGCTATCAAAAACTTTGAAACACTATCGCATTCAAAAAATCAATCGCAACTTTTTATTGAAACACCTTATAGAAACAATAAATTAATGGAAGATTTATTGCAATTTCTTCAACCCAATACCTCACTTTGCATTGCTTGCGACATTACTTTACCTTCGGAATATATCAAAACGTATCGAGTGGCAGATTGGAAAAAAATAAAGGTCGATTTACACAATCGACCTACAATTTTTATTATTCACAAAATGTAGTTTATTTTATCCTAGCGTTCTTAATAGCTGGAATATTTTTAGTTTCATATCCTGCAAATTCCTTTAAATACGAACGGATAGAGGTTCCATATTCGTCTTTAACACGTCTTTCTCCTTTTGATTTAAAAAACTTAATTACCGAACCTGCTCCACCAAGATGAGCTGCTGCTAAAATCCCTGATTCAGTGATTTTGATATTAGAAATTACTTTTCCTTCGTATTTAGCAATATAATTTTGAAGAATAAATTTGTTTCTAGACAACAATGTAACAAATGCTTTTTCTTGTAATTTAGGATTGTTTATAAATCGTGCACTGTCAGAAACGCCAATTGATTTTAAGGTTTCCATACCAAATTGGTATTTTCCCATATAACCCAAAGTATTTACTTTTTGGTATTTATTTTGAGATTCTTTAAACCCAATAGCTTCTTTATAACCTATAAAAAATTTGCCCGTAAAAGGTGCATTCAAATAAGTGTAATCCGTGTTTTGTTGAGAAGGAAAAATATATAAAGCTTCATCGGAAGAATCGAAATCAAACCATTGATTAATTTGATTATCATAGGGCTTAAACCCAAAACTAATAAAAGTAACTATTAGCAAAATTGAAGTGTAAAATATACTTTTTTGTATCATTCATCTTTATTTCCAAGCACTGTCACTATCTTGATATTTCTGAGTGCAAATATACAAAATATTTCATTGCAATGACAATCAGTCAATTAAAAGTAAAATAAGTGAACCTTAACACCATGTGAACCATTGATTTCAAGCGTTGGAGCAGGAATTTTGAGTGAATTAAAAACAGAAAATAATGTCTTTAAAACATGAGATTTGGTTTCAATTTTAGTCAAATCAACGTCAAAACTGAGATAAAATTGTCTATATCTTTCATCTTTTGAAATAAAAATAGCATTTCCTGTATCTTCGTCGCCAGTAATCATTCCTTCAGCTCCATAGCCAAAAGCGACATTTAACCATTTTGGAATTTTAGATTCTTTAAAAAAAGAATGAATATTACATGACAACCAATAAGTTTGGCCGTTATAATCTTTTAAAATTTGCTCATTTAATGAACTTCCCAAAACATCTGGCCTTAGTGAAGCATATCGAGTTGTATGAAAAGAGAATTTTGGTATAACTCGTTGCTCCTTCCAAAGCAATTCTTGAGAAATATATAATGCTGTACCAGAAACATTAGCCACAACATCGCCAAATGACGCACCCCAATTAGCGGAAAAACCATCAAAAACTTCAACAGTAGTTAAAAATGCTAATCCTAGAGAGGAACCATAAATCAATTGATTTTTTTTGGAAACACCAGACCATTTTAGAGCATCAGCTCCGATTTTACCTAGATGATAAGAAGAAAAAAGATGCCCAGCTTTGTCTATTTGCAACCATTCCTCATTATCATTAATAAAATGAAAATTTGATTTTGGATAATCTGCATACCAAAGTTGATTTAGACCAATCAAAGTGGCAGAAGCTACTACTGTTTCAGAAACAATTACAGCATTGAGTCTTTTTTTATCAAGAGTATCAGAAGGCTTTAAATAATTATCAATGCCATTTTGTGACCATGCGTTATGGAATCCAATAAAAAGCAAAACAAATAAAACACTTTTTATATTACTCAATTTTTATCTTTTTGTACCTAATTTATTCAACCAAGCACTATATTTCCTAGCATTTACTTGATGTTGTTCGTAAGTTGCCGCAAAAACATGATACCCAAATTTCTCCGTACTAGCACAGAAATATAAATAATTATGTTTTTCTGCATTCAAAACAGCATCAATGGCATCCACATCAGGCATGGTAATTGGTCCAGGAGGCAAACCTGTGACCAAATAAGTATTATAAGGAGAACTTATAAATAAATCATTATACAAAACTCGTTTTATGATTTGATTAAAATCGTTGTCTCTATATTTTAAAGCATAGATTACTGTTGGGTCTGCTTGCAATGGCATTCCTTCTTTTAATCGGTTTAGATAAACACCTGCAACAGTTTTTCGTTCTGATTTTTTTGCGGTTTCTTTTTGAACAATTGATGCTAATATTGTTACTTGAATTGGTGTTAATTCCAAAATTTCAGCTTTGTTAATGCGCTCTGGATTCCAAAATTTTTTGTATTCGTCGAGCATTTTCGTTCTAAACTTTTCTGCAGAAATGTTCCAATAAACTTGATAGGTATTCGGAAGAAACATTGAAAAAACAGTTTCCTTGGTAAAACCATTTTGTTTTAAAAAAATGGAATCTTTAAAAGTTGCCAACAATTGCGTTGTATCAGGTTCAATTTGTGCGCTCAAGCGTTCACAAAGATTTTCCAATCGTTCTTGATTGTTAAAAGCTAAATTTACGGGAACATTTTTTCTTAAAGTAGCTACTTGCTCAAAAGCACTCATTCCTTTTTTCAATAAAAATCGTCCCGCTTTTACATTTTCATTATACGAACGACGTTTTGCTATAAACTCAAAACTGTTCATATTATCTACAAAAGGTTCCATTATTTTTTTTACTTCTTCAAAAGTTGCACCAGTTGGTATTTTTACGAAAATCTCCTTTTGGTCTATTTTTGTGTTGTTTGTAAAGTATTTAATATAAACAAATCCAACTAAAATAATCAGAAGCGTCACTATCGTAAATAGAATTTTTTTAAGTTTTGAATTCAAAATCAAGTTATTTTAAATGATGTATCAGTTGAAAAAGTGCTTCGTCTTGGAAGGATTTTTTGTTAAAATTCCAATCTTTTTTTACTCCTATTTTTTCAAAACCAAATGTAGTAAAAAGAGAAATACTTGGTTCGTTTTGAGTATCAATATTTGCAAATAATTGGTGTAATTGCAGTTGCAAAAACGAATAATCAATTAAAAGTGACAATGCTTCTTTTCCAAAACCATTATTTCTATCCGTTTCATTTTGGATGATAACACCAATTCCTGCACGTTTATTTTTGGGATCAAAATCAAACAGGTCGATTAAACCTATTGCCTCATTCGAATTATTTTTACAGATTGCCAATCGCAATTGTTTGGCTTCATAAATATCTTGATGGGCATTTTCCAGATACTGACGAATTAGAAATTTGCTATAAGGCGTTTGTGTATTGCTGACTTCCCAAATATTTTCATCGTTTTCTATTTTATAGATAAACTCTAAATCTTCGGGTTCGAGTGCACGCAGGTAGATGTTGTTTCCTTTTAAGGTTATCATTTATAGGTACAAAATTAGAAGTACAAAATACGAAGTTAATGATATATAATTACAATTTAATTTCTCCTTCAAAAACAAAAGTTGCTGGTCCAATTAAATGCACTTTTTTATAGGTTTGATTTTCTTTTTCGAAAGAAACTTTTAGTTTTCCACCTTGAACATCAAGATCAATTTCTCTAGAATTTGTTTTACCTAAAGCATTCATTGCAATAGCAACAGCTGTAACGCCAGTTCCACAAGAAAGTGTTTCATCTTCTACGCCACGCTCATATGTTCTAACGGCAAAGTGAGAGTCATTCAATTGCTTAACAAAGTTGATGTTACTCCCAACTTTTCCATACAAATCGGAATACCTGATTTTTGCACCATTCGTCTTTACATCATAATTTTCCAAACTATCAATCAAAGTGACATGATGTGGCGAACCAGTGTTCATAAAAACATAGTCACTTTCAATTTTCACTTCATCAACATCTTTCATTTGCAATGACACTGTTTGTTTGTCATTAATAGTAGCGTGATGTAAACCATCTGTTGCAATAAATTGGGTATTATTGGAAATTACACCAAGTTGCTTGGCAAAAGCCACTATACATCTTCCGCCGTTACCGCACATCGAGCTTTCATTCCCATCAGAATTAAAATAAATCATTTTAAAATCCGTTTTATCATCGTTTTCTAAAAGGATTAATCCATCTGCACCGATTCCAAATCTTCTATCGCAAAGTTTTTCGATGAGTTGAGTATTTTCTTTTGGAAAAAATAATTGACGATTATCAATCATGATAAAATCGTTTCCAGTGCCTTGATATTTGAAAAATTGTAGTTTCATTTTTTAAAATAAGTACACAAAGATAACGATTATTAAGATTAACTTAAAAAATGTTAAACGACCGTTAAAAGGTATATTTCCAATATTCTAAATTTTTAATTTTACTGTATTAATTTTATAAATCTCAACAAATATGAAAAAAATATCAAGTTTATTTTTAGTTTCTCTATTTAGTGGCGCAATAACTCTTGGTGCGTATAAAGTATTTTTTGAAAAAGAAAATAAAACAGGAATCACAACTTTAGCAACACCCAATTACTCAAAATCGGTTGGATTAACTTCAGAAGGAATGGATTTTACTTTAGCTGCTGAAAATACAGTACACACTGTAGTTCACGTTAAAAACGTATCTGTTCGAACGGTTTATAACCCTATAATGGAATATTTTTATGGTTCACGAGGTGGACAGCAACAAGAACAAATCGGAACAGGTTCTGGAGTCATCATTTCTGAAGATGGTTATATTGTGACGAACAACCACGTGATTAAAGACGCTACTGATTTAGAAGTTACGCTAAACAACAACAAATCATACAAAGCAAAACTGATTGGAACCGATTCTAAAATGGATATTGCCTTATTAAAGATTGATGCAAATGGAAAATTACCATATGCTACTTTTGCAGATTCGGATCAAGTGAAAGTTGGCGAATGGGTTTTAGCCGTTGGAAATCCTTATAATTTAACTTCAACAGTTACTGCAGGAATTGTTTCTGCTAAAGCAAGAAATTTAGATACCAAAGGTATTCAGTCATTTATACAAACTGATGCTGCCGTAAATCCTGGAAATTCTGGTGGTGCATTAGTAAACTCTCGTGGCGAACTAATTGGAATTAACACCATGATTTCTTCTCCAACAGGAAGTTACACAGGCTATTCATTTGCAGTTCCATCTAATATCACCCGAAAAATAATTGAAGATATTATGGAATATGGGAATGTTCAACGCGGTATTCTTGGTGTTGAAGGTGGCGAGTTGAACAGCAAAGTTTCTAAAGAATTAGGTGTTAATGATACCGAAGGATTTTACATTAATAAAGTTACCAAAAACTCTGGTGCTGAAAAAGCAGGTTTAAAAACGGGTGATATTATTAAAAAGTTAGACAATCAAAACATTAATTCTTTTGCCGAACTTTCGGGATACATAAGTACTAAAAGACCTAATGATTTAGTAAAAGTGACTTTTCTTAGAGATGGAGAAACCAAAACTACCAATGTAACTTTAATCAAAAACGATGTCTTCACAACAGAATTTAAAGGCTTGGAACTTGAAAATATTGACGCGACAGACAAAAAGAAATTCAGAATTGATTATGGCGTAAGAATTAAAGAAATCAATAACGAGAATTTAACACCATATTACGACCAACTTAAAGGAAATATTATTCTTTCGGTTGATAATGTAAAAGCAACCGATGTAGAATCAATATCAACATTCTTAAATAAAAAAGACGAAAACAGAAGCGTTAACATTAGAATGATTGACAAATCAGGGCAAGTTATTCAGATTATTATATAAAAAAAGGGTTAAAAATCATTAAAACCAGTTCCATTTTGAACTGGTTTTTTTGTTGTTAAAAATAATAACGAAATCGTTTTCGTTAAAGGATTGAATTTACTATTTTTGCGCCAAATTTATTTCAACACAACAACTTAAACCTTTTTATGAGTACAACAAACTTATACGAAAAAGAACTTTCTTTTCAAGCGGACAGAAGAAAAGCTGGCGTAGAATTAATTAAAATCGTTAGCGATTTATGGTATGACAAATCAATTGAAT
>Ga0116183_1003432_pt1 | contig 16109 bp, 15 predicted proteins | sample AD_UKC078_MetaG_FD_89753 | JGI IMG/M metagenome (GOLD analysis project Ga0116183, IMG submission 89753) | Active sludge microbial communities of municipal wastewater-treating anaerobic digesters from USA - AD_UKC078_MetaG | ecosystem: Engineered > Bioreactor > Anaerobic > Digestate | place: USA... | reverse complement strand
CCACAGTTCAGGGTTGTCCTTGTCAATTCCGGTCATTACTTCATAACACTTGAGGACTTCCATGTACCTGCCCAGTTTTGTCAGGGTATAGGCTTTGTGCTGCCATAGATCGACACGTTTTGGATCTATCTCAATAGCCTTGTCAAACTGTTGCAGGGCTTTTTCATACTGCTCCAGCCGGTTATATGCAAACCCAAGCAATAACCACGAGTTTTCTTTTTTATCTTCGGGTCCTGCCAGTTCCAGTGATCGCTCAGCTGCCTTGATGGCAAGTTTGTACTGTCCGCTCTCGACATATGATGAAGCCTTCCCCTGCCAGGCGCCACTTTCATCCGGGTTAAGCCTGATGGCCTCATCAAAGTCATTCATCGCCTCCTGCAACCTGCCCAGGTGCTGAAGAGCAATACCTCTATATGTCCATACCCTCGGATTTATCGGGTCAAGCCTGATTGAATGGCTGTATGCATCCACCGCTTCAGTGTAGAGTCCGTCTTTTGCAAACCGGTTCCCCTGATCTATCCAGTCCTGCGCATTCCATCCTTCAGTTCCGATGCATCCACATAACAAGAGAAACGTCAGAACAGCCATAGATAATATAACGGTTGAAACGAACTTCATGAAGATACACATTCCAGGTGCCTGAATGCACAATTCTGTCTACTTGTTGTAAGAGAAATATGAAATGTCTTCCTCTCTGGTCATGGAACAATTGAAATGGGAGTTTTTGGAATCTTGCGGGCGATATCCTCTCCCTGTTTTTTATAAAGGAGATTTGCCTGCCCGATTGCAATATCCGCTTCGTCTGTCCTGCCAAGAACCCTGAGAACTGACGCCTTGTTAATCCAGTTTTCCGCATTTCCGGGGTTTATCTTCAGGGCTTCTTCAAATGAGAACAAGGCTTCAGGATAGTTTTTTTCCATGACATAGGCATATCCGCGGGAACTCCAGGCCTTCTCCATGGCCGGTTTCATCTGAATTACCTTATCAAAATGTTCTATGGCCAGATCGTACTGCCCACGGCCGGACAAAGCAATACCTCTGTTGTACCAGTACTCTGTGTTGGCTTTATCGAGTTCAATGGCTTTGTAAAAAGAACGGACAGCTTCGTCATAATCACCCATCATGTAGCTGGCCCTGCCTTTCATAAACCAGGCTTCGTGATAATCCGGTTTTAACCTGATTGCAGTAGTGAACGCTTCAATTGCGTCCTTGTACCTTACCAGTTCCAGGAGGGCCTTCCCTTTAAGGTAGTAGAGCTGGCTGTTTGTTCCTGACAGCCTGATAGCCTGGTCATATAGTGATGCCGCCTCTGCATATCTCCCGGATTCAAATGACGCTTTTGCCTCGTCTGAAAGGCGATCCGTTTCCGTGCACCCGGATAAAAATATCGCGAAAACCAGGAGAATTACAGGTAAGTATCGTGCAATAATCCTGATTGTCCGATCATCGGGGTTCATTCCAGGTCACCAGCCAGATACTATTCTATCTCTTTTGTATTGAAAATACCGGGATATTTGCCGGGATAGTAAAAAAGTGGAAAAGCAAAAAATTTATTCGTAAAGGAACTGTTCATCAATCCGGGTATATGATACAAGTTCTTCCGGTTTAAAATGAATAGCAATCTCACGGTTTGCAGTCTCAATGGAATCAGAACCATGGATAACATTCATCCCAATCTCAAGGGCAAAATCTCCACGGATAGTTCCTGGACCAGCACCGGCAGGATTGGTGGCCCCAATCATGTCCCTGCTGATCTTAACAATATCTTTTCCTTCCCATACCATGAGGAAGCAGGGGCCTGAGGTGATGTATGCCTTCAGACCTGGGAAGAAGGGTTTTTGCACGTGTTCTGCATAATGTTCCATGACTCGTGCATCAGGAAGACGTTCAAATCGTGAGGCAACCATCTTAAATCCACGGCGTTCAAATCGTGTGACAATCTCACCAATAAGTCCGCGCTGAACTCCATCAGGTTTTACCATCAGAAATGTCCGTTCCATGTTTATACCTTGCCAAGGGCTTTCCGGCCAGCAGTGGTCCACCTGACACGGCGCGGAATACGTTTAAGTCTCTGGTTCTTCTGGCACTTAGTGCTGCAGTAATAGAAGATCTGTCCGTCTTTTTTGACGTACATCTTCCCGGTTCCCGGTTCCAGCGGCAGGCCGCAGAAAGAGCAGATATGTGTGTTTATCATTGCTTACCTCCGGGAAAGTTTCTTTGCTTCACGTTCAGTCTCAAGGAGCATCAGAACATCACCTTCACGGATCGGTCCAACCGTGTTGCGGGTGATAATCCGCCCCTTGTTCGGGCCATCAAGGATACGGGCTTTAACCTGCATGGCCTCTCCATGCATTCCGGTTGAGCCGATAACCTCGATTACTTCAGCGGGCGTTCCGTCCATGGTATTCACTCAGCTTTGAGAGCTGCTATCTTTGCAGCAATATCATCGATGATCTCTTTTGCCTTTCCTGACTTTACGATGGCTGCAGCAGCTGAGCCGACTTCAAGTCCACAAGCAGCTCCGATATCATTCTGCTTACTGATGAAGAGATATGGTATCTTCTTTTCATCGCAGAGAGGTCCAAGATGCATCACAATCTCTGCAGGTTCAACATCGCCCCCAATAAGGACCAGCTGTGCGATGCCGCGCTCGATGGCCTTAGTGGCTTCGTTGGAGCCTTTCTTAATTTTCCCGCTTTCGCGTGCGGCTTCGACGGCTTCAAGAGCCTTGTTCTGGATCTCTTCAGATACTTCAAAGGTAACGTAGTTTGCCATGAATTCACCTCATTCAGGAGGGGCATGACCCTCCGTCATCACTCATCAGCAGATGACGAATGTGCCATATAAGTTACGGCTGTGGGCGCTTAAAGGTTCGTAGTTCAGGCATCTTACCGGGTGACAGCATTTCCGGAAATGGGCAGATCCAGGGAGAAGTCATGCTGGTAGATGATCACATCGCGGTTTTTGTATAGTTCCCGAAGGTTCCGGGTGGGTATTGATATGTTATATCTCAGCCGTTCTTCCGGACCGACATAGAGCAGGTCTGCTTTGTACTGCTCCATCAACGGAATTGTAAGGTCAGGGTTTTCATAAATTGTTCTAATATCATTGCCCCGCACTCCATACCAGCCTTCCGGGGTATTGCCTCTCCACATGTATTCATGAAATTGCCATCCCACGATGGTTGGGATTCCGGTAAATGAGGAGACCCTTGAGGTATACTGGTAATCATCACCAGCAGCCTCGACGATGACATGCTCTCCGGGAAGTGTCCGCAAAAATGCAATCGCCTCCGCATCCTCCTTGTGTGAATTCATGAGCCATGCCATGCCGTCAAGCGTCGGCGTATGGGGTCCATGCATAGTGGAGACTGCAACCGGAGGAACAATAAGACACAGACTTAGGAGGAGAATGAATGTGCACTGGATGATCCGCACTTTTAGCCCCTGGTATCTGGTAATGAATGCATCCAGTTCATCTCCTGCCATCAGGGCTGCTGCTGTTCCGCAGAGCATCCATGCACCGATATAGAGCTTGAATACCGTGTTCATCCTGTAATAGATCTCTCCCATATTGTCTGCAAGGTAAAAGAGTTCACAAAAGAGCAGTATTGCAAGTCCTCCGGCTGCCAGAAGATCAGCAGGGCCTTTTCTCCTTTGAATGGCCAGAACCAGGAACAGGGCGGCAAGTGCTGCTGACAAGTACCCGGCAAAGAAGAACGGAATGATGGCTACCAGAATCCACGGAAACCTGCCAAGATTTTTCCTGAATGAAAAAGCAAATGCAGCAAGAAACCAGCCGTGGACCATGATGAACTCCACGATATCTGTGGGTGTATGAACAAAGCCAATCCCTGCAATGCCCTGAGTATGCATGCCAAAAAGAAGCGGGCTTACCAGAAGGATGCTTATCACAGGTACAAGGAATATGTATATTGCCCCTGCATGTGGACTTAAGGTCCATGCTTCTTCCCGGTTTTTAATCCGGTTATGAATTTTATGAAGCAAAGCTTTTAGATCTTTCACAATTGATGCCACCGGGCATTCGCTTAACATCAGGAAGATGCCTGTTGCAAGAATCATGGGCGCCCAGATGAGCACATCCCAGCTATTTACAACAGGGGTAACTGAAAGGCCAAGTGCCGTTAGCAGAATTATGAGAACGTGCGTCTTCCTCCCATTGCCCAGGCATGTAATCGCCACTGTCACCATTAAAATCAGGAATGACTGGGCAAGGATGCCAAGCACATGGGCATGAACATCACCAAAAAGGAAAGAGAACAAGGGGTATTCATTGATGGTGTTTGTTATGATCCTGCTGCTGTCCCAGAGGAGAGTAAAAGACTGTGTCCCGGTAAGGGCCAGGTAAATAAAATATGGATTGACCATGAAGAAAGCAAGCACCGGAAGTAATCTTCCATTCTTTAAGACCAGGTGTCCAGTGCCGTAGAGGTTTACTGCGGAAAGTGCTGCAATCGTCGGGAGGGCAAGATTAAAAAGAATATTTGAAGGTATTCCTGCCATCATGGCAGGCGTTGCTATCATCCAGTGACCAAAGTAATAATACATGGTCAGAAACCCTCCTGCAAACCAGGGATCAAGGGGTGGGACCATGGGCACCCGGAGTATTGATGCAAGAAAGGCGTGGTCCATGAACTTTTCCGCCCCGTTTATATCCGGATTATATGCCCTTACGATGAGCATAGTGAAAAATACAAATAAAAAGAGCAGGTAATATCGCCATTCAGAAGGGATATCCCTGTAATAACCGTTTTTATGAAATACCACGGTGCATATAAAAGCAAGGACCATTGGAAGAAGACCGAAAACCGGGGGCAGGCCACAGAAGACTGCATACCAGGTTGAAAGGGCAGTCAGTATCATCCCGGAGGTCCATGATACAGGGACGGCCACCCGAGGAAGGAACTCTTTTATCCATGGATATAATGACAGGTGAAACAGGGTTATTAAAAAAAGCCATGATATCACTGCGATTATCTGTCCGATCTCGATCATGGGTTATGATTCATCCTTAAACCTTTTTCTGATACTATCGATAAGCTCAGGAATAACCCAGTCGCCAAGGTACATGATTGATACTGCCCCACCTATGAGGGTAATACCATTTTTAACCAGGTGGTCGATGACCGCAATAAGGGTGGATATCGCCGGGGCCGTGCCTGCAAGTTCAAAAATGATGGCAAGGGCAAATTCATAAGTCCCGACTCCACCGGGTGTAAGGGGAACCGCCTTAACAAGGTTTCCTGCGACAACCGCAAGCAAAGTTACCTGAAATGGTATATCCTGCCCGAACATGAGTGCAACAAGCTGACAGATAACAGTATCCAGTATCCAGATGCCAAGTGATGTCACCCCAAGCATGAAGGCAGAACGGGTAGTAAGAGAGGCACTCCTCATCTCGTCAAGCATCGACAGGAGATAGCCTATGTACTTATTATCTGTCTCAAACCTTCCGGTCAGTATGAGAACAAGGAAGAATAATCCTCCAAGTACGAGGGGTAGTATAAGCAGCATTAGCACCCACGAAGGTGCGTTCAGTACAAATAACACGGCACAAAGCCCTAATGCAGCAACAGAAATGATATCAAAGACCCGTTCAACAACAATGGAGGAGAGTCCACGGGAGATTGTAGTTTCATAATCATGTTTTAACAGGACAACCCTGATCAGGTCGCCAAGTCTTGCAGGAACAATGAGATTTACAGTCTGGGAGATAAAGATACAGGCAGTAGAGAAATTAACCGGTATTTTTACCTGCATTCCTGACAAAACTGTCTGGTACCTCCATCCCCTGACAAGCCATGCACAAAGGCAAAGCAGGCATGCCGGGATGAGATAGATGAACCCGACATAAGAGAGTGCATCAGCAAGGTCATCCCAGACACGGATGATCATAACCGCCAGGATTCCTGCGGCCAGTGCAACGGATAATACAACCGCCAGGATCTTACGATACATGAAGCTGCCACCAGAGCTGGAAAATTGCCTTTCCCATCCTCCAGATATCCCCACTCCTGACGGTGGTTCCTTCCCCTTCGGTCCACGCAACCGGGATTTCGGCAATACGGAGACCTTTGTGCTGACCCCTTACAAGGATCTCGGTATCCCAGAACCAGTGGATATCTCTGGTCTCGTCCAGGAGATCCCTGAGCACATCGGTTCTGAATGCTTTAAATCCGCACTGGTGATCAGACAGCCGGCTTTTTAGAATAAGCCGGACAAGGAAATTGTAACCCCTGCTCTTTACTTCCCTGTCTGTACTCCTGGTGATCCTGCTGTCAGGAAGAAGACGTGAACCGGTTGCCATGTCATATCCACCGGCAATAAGGCCAAGAAGATCTCCAAGATGGGAGATATCAGTTGCCAGATCCACGTCAAAATAGCAGAAAATCTCCCCTTTGGATTTTTTTGCGGCAAGAGATAAGGCAGAACCTCTTCCAAGCCGCTCATCTCTGTGCATGTGGATGATCTGCGCATGTTCCCTGGCAAACTTAGCTGCAAGTTCAGACGAACCATCGGTGCTGGCATCCTCAGCGATGATAAGTTCATATTCATCTGAGATGGAGGAGATGGTCTCAAGGACTACTGGAACAGCCCTTCCAAGAGCCTGAACATCATTATAAACCGGAATAACAATCGTAACCGACTTTGTTACCTTCACAAGTTCACTCCCTTCTTATCGGCCATCGCTGATATCTCACCTGCTGCCCTGAGACCCGCACGCACTGACCCTTCAATACTCCGCTCAGGATAATTTTCTTCTGAGAACATTCCGGCAAGGACAAGACCGGGCACTGATACTTTTTTCATCTTTTCATGGTACCCGGCAAGGTAAAGTGGGCCGGCATATGGATCATCAGACATCTGTGACCATGTTATCTCATCTTCCCTTATGGAAAATTTTATGCAGAAATCTTTTATCATCTTTTCTTTAAGGTCAGGCGAAGGGGCTCCCGTATAGTAAGAGGCAAGATAGACGATATCCTCACCGTACCAGTCTCTTGGAGCAAAACAGGTATGAGCTATGACGGCCCCAAATGGCGCATCATCATAAAGGTTTATCCAGTAAATCCCTTGTGTGACCGGCCGGACAAGTCCCATGGTCAGGCAGGCCGCACCCTGGTATGGAATGTCAGGGATATCAAGCCCGGTCTCCCTGAGAAGGCCTGGCGCTATGGTTGCAATAACTGCATCGTACTTTTCACCGTTCACCTGCCACCCGTTTTCGCCACCTGATATACTTGTTACAGGTGTATTTGTCCTTATTTCTCCTCCTTGTCCTGTTATCCTTTCTGATATCTTCCTGATAAACGAAGAAAATCCCCTGTCCAGGTATCCAAGCCTTTCACCACCAGGCCCCCTGTCTGAACGGATAGCAACCCTGCTTACAACCCATGCCGCAGACACTTTCCCGGCATTCTGACCAAACTTGGAGTTTAACAGAGGTCTGAAGAATGATTGAAAAATTTTATCACCAAGCTGCTCTGTAAGGAATTTTTCTGCGCTTATGCCATCAAGTTTTAAAAGATCAAATGTTTTTGTTTTTTTCGTGAACAGTGCAAGCCTGAATTTATCAATCATGCTCAAATGGGGGTAACAAAGAATTTCAAAGGGCGTTGTGAGCGGATACAGCGTTCCGTTAAATAATGTCCCGGTTGATCCCATTAACCACAAAATCTTGTGTGAGAGGTTTAATTCGTCCAAAAGGTTCAAAAAACTCGTATCTCCGGAGAAGAAATGATGGTAATACTTCTCAATGGAATAATTCTCCCGGTGATAAGATGAGAGCAGGCCGCCTATCTCTGCTGACTTTTCGTAAATTGTAATTTTATGGTCTCTGGAGAGTTTGTATGCCGAAACGAGCCCGGACACGCCCCCTCCTATTATTGCGATTCGCATATTCTGTAATAATCCCTTAGATATTCCCATCCTGCTCATTGAAGAAGCTTTTTGAATGTATAAAGGAAAGATGTACCAAATATTCAGAATTCCGTGTGTTTCACATAACTGGTGTACCTCCATGAAAGTGTTTTTTATAGGATTTGGTCAGGCTGGTGGCAAAATTGTTGACCGGTTCATCGAGTTTGACAATAGAACCAATGGCAACAGTTTTCGTGCTATTGTTGTAAATACAGCCAGAACTGATCTGATGGGACTACAAAACCTCGACTTCGAGGATCGTGTCCTTATCGGTCAGACGAGCGTCAAAGGTCATGGCGTGGGGACTGATAATGATACTGGTGCCCAGATTACCTTTGATGAGATTGATATCATCATGAATGCTATTGACAGGAAAGGGATTGGTGATACTGAAGCATTTATTATTGTATCTGGACTTGGCGGTGGTACGGGTTCAGGTGGTTCGCCTGTTCTTGCAAGACACCTAAAGAAGATTTATAAAGAGCCGGTATATGTCCTGGGTGTTCTCCCAGCTCCTGAGGAGGGACGGTTATATTCTTATAACGCTGCAAGAAGCCTTGCAACACTGGTAAAAGAAGCAGACAATGTAATATTGTTTGATAATAGTGCATGGAAGAATGAAGGAGAGAGTATCAGGGGTGCTTTTGACCGGCTGAATGATGAGATCGTCCGCAGGTTTGGGCTGCTGTTTCGTGCCGGTGAAATTGGTCACCATGGAATAGGTGAGATGGTCGTAGACTCAAGTGAGATAATTAACACACTCCGTGGCGGAGGTATCAGCTCGGTAGGATATGCCATCAGCGAGGTTTCAAGCCCTCCTCAGTCCGATAGAGAGCGCGGATTCCTTGACCGTATCATCGGACGAAAACAGGTTGAAGAACGGCGTCCTGAAGATAAACTCCTTGGAGAAGACAAAACATCACGAATCTTATCTCTTGTCAGGAGGGCGATGCTTGGAAGGCTCACCCTGCCTTGTGAATATAGTACAACGAGCAGGGCCCTTGTTCTTGTTGCCGGGCCTCCGGATGATCTTGACCGGAAAGGAATTGAAAAAGCAAAAAGCTGGGTTGAAGAGAATATCGCAGGAGTCGAGGTCAGGGGCGGAGATTATCCGGCCCAGAGCAGGTTCGTTGCCGCAGTTGTACTCCTTGCATCAATTGCAGATGCTCCAAGGGTTACAAATCTGCTTGAGATTGCAAAAGAGACAAAGGCAACGTCTGAACGAATTGACGAAGAGAATGTTCTGAAACTGGATGAGAGTATTGAACCACTCTTTGAGTGAGGAAATTATGAAGACTGGATCATTAATCATCTTTTTAAGCTTATTATTTTGTTTCATTGCTGTTCCGGCAATGGCCAGTGTTGAGGTCGGACATGTGAACGTAAGACCTTCCGGAGATCTTGAATCAGGTAAATCCAATGTCACGGCAGATCTGCAGATGAATTTCATCTCGATCGGTGGCCAGACATTTCCCAGTGATGAGAGTATCTCCTTAAGGACCGAGCTGGAAAACCCTGTCTGGACATATTCCATCATTCTTGATGGCGTGGAAAATCCACGGCCGCCTGTAAGCAGGAAACAACTTGATCTATCAGGATGGGAACTTTCCTATGAAAATGTCGACGAGAATGTAAAGGTCAGCCTGAAAGGAATGGCTCCCAAAGTCGACAGCTCAAGAGAGATTGAGGTAGTATCGGTAAATGTAGCAACTCCTGGAGGAAGAGTCAAGGAGACGGTAAAGAATGTCACGGCATTTGTTGCAAATCCCGGAGAGCTGAAAGGAGACATCTCTTCGGTGAAAGATGCCTATTCCAAGCTTGAAAAAGACATAGCCCAGAGCAAGGCTGATGGTATTGATGTATCCAAAGCAGAGGCAAAGGCAAAGGATGCTTTGAACTCCCTGAACTCTGCTGCAGGTGCAAGCTATTCAAATGCCCAGGTTTACATCAAGAATGCAAACACCTATATCAAGGATGCATACTCGATGCTTGATCTTGGAATGTCTAAGAAAACCATCGAAGATGCAAAAGAGGCAATAGACAAGACTGATGAATGGATAAGTTACTTTAAAACAGAAAAAGGTCTTGGCAGTGATCCTCGTCTTGCTCCAATTGTAACTAAACGGGAATTTGCCGCTGAATATACAGCAGATGCAAAGAATCTCTATGATTCTGGGAAGTATACTGAAGCCAAAAAAAGGGCTGATGAAGCTTACAAAAAAGCAAATGAAGTGTTTACCGAAACCCAGGAGTTAAATGCTGAACTTGAAGCATCTCCGGTCGGATTTGCCCTTCCTGATCTCTCCGGCATCCTGGTTTATATTGTTGGTATTATCGTGGTTGTAATCGTCATCTTCGGTCTTCTCAGGTTCATGAAGAACCGTGGAGGCAGAGGTGGCGGTGGAGGAGGAGGCGGAAGCTTTGGTTCACGCGACCGGCCAAGGAAAAAGTCAACCGCTCATCAGTACGATGAACTTTTCTGACCAATCTCCTTCTTTTCTTTTTAATTCTACGAAATTTTTTGTTGCTTAGAACAGCACTATTGTTTTAAAGATGACGGATTTTGGTAAACACATCCAGGTTAACAGTTCCCATCTTCCCGTCCCGAAGCAGATACCATTGCAAAACACGTTCATGATTATCATACCATGAAAACCAGTAGCTCAGGTGATATTCTCTCTTTTCATACCCTGGGAGTGATTGATAACTGTCAATGTCATGGGTGATGATCACGTCTGGTTCATCCCCGGCCCATGTGGCAGGATCTACTTTTTTACCATAAAACAGTATCTTGTCCCATCCGCCACCCCTGTAATACCATGGAAGCGGCCAGTATGAATCAGAAGCTACAGCCACTTTATCTCCAGTGTCTATGATAGCCATGACTTCGCGCATATCCTCTGAATTCTGGACCTGAACTATAGGTTCGTTGATATCAGCCGGAGTGAAACAGACATGCATGACCATCACCAGCAGGAAGATAATGGCAACTGCACCGGCGATTACTTTTCTTCCTTCAATCTTATAGGAGGCAAGAAGTATGACCGGGAATAATTGGTGAATTAAAAGCCATGGTACTTTCTCCCCTACCCACCCGTAAAACACCATGGTAGAGCCGGTCCATGCGAGCAGAAGGATCATGAAGAGTGATCTCTTAATGCTTCCATCATCCCGGCTGTCAGGCTCCTGTCGTCGGATATGTGAAAAACCCTTGTCTTTCCACCCCCATTGCCATGCTCCAATTACTGCCAGGATTAGCAGCGGGATCTCATAGAGTAAGAACATCAGCAAATACCAGTATGGCGGCCCACATAGCCTGCACTGGTCATGCATGGATGTCCAGTGTTCAATGGCCTTAAATGGCGCCTCAAAGAACATTAGCGGATGGTGGAACAATGATGAATAAAGAATAAAACCAATTCCCGCCGCAATCAGAACGGCGTAGGCGAAGTCCCTTTTCCAGGTACCAGGTAGAGTAATATGGTGAAAATAAACCAGGAAGATGAAAAACATTACAAAAACAAGGATTGCAACCGGCATATCCTCTTTAAGGCACATACCCAACGCTGCTGAAGATCCGGCAACCAATGCCCAGCCTGGATTTTTAAACTCGATATATGCCAGGATAGCAAATAAAAGTAAAACAGTAAAGAAGAGCTGGAAGATGTCATGGCGAAGGAACCGCGAAAAATAAACCATGTCAGGCGAGAATGCAAAAAACAACCCGGCCCAGATCGCATGGTTCCCTGACAGCCAGCCGGTTTTGTAAATGCCATATATCAGAAGAATTATGGCCGATCCAAACATTGCAGGTAAAAGTCTGACGATGAGATCAGAATCCCCAAAAAGTCTGAAGAGTGCTGCGGTAAGATAATAGAGCAGGGGCCCATGGTACATGGGATCATACTGGTATATCCCTTTTGTCAGTAGTTCATAACTGAACCACGCATGGATTGCTTCATCGTGATGTAATAACTTGAGATTTGGCAGTATTACGCGAAGGATGAAACCTGCAAGAAAGATGATCACAAAGATCTTTTCAACTGGCCATTGTGCATATCGTTCCCGTAACACCTGAATATTCATTGTTTTATCCCCGGTAAGTATACTGTAATGTTCCATAGAACTGGTATGTATCTCTTGTGAAAAATGCACCAGGTAGATGATTACATCTGTCTCCTGTTCGTCCGAAAAAAAGAAAAGAAGGTATCTCCATTAGGAGGTACTGTGGACGATATTGGGATTACTGTGGCTTATATGAAAAGCCGCCCATATTTGTCTCAGCTTTCAAGGACAATCTCAATGCCGATGTCCTTTGGTACCTGGGTCCGCATAAGCTGACGAAGAGCACGTTCATCAGCATCCAGATCAATGAGACGCTTATGAACCCTCATCTGCCATCGGTCCCAGGAAGCTGTCCCTTCCCCATCCGGACTTTTCCTGATGGGCACTACAAGTTTCCTGGTTGGAAGGGGAATGGGACCGGCCAGATTCACACCGGTTCGCTCAGCGATCTCTTTGATTTTTTCACACACTTCTTCAACTTTCTGATAGTCTGTTCCGGTGAGTCGGATTCTGGCCTTCTGCATGATAACACCGAATTACTATCAGCGCATCTGCTTCTTGACGACGTTTATACACATTCCGGCAGCAATGGTCTGGCCCATATCACGGATTGCAAACCGTCCAAGCTGTGGGAATTCCTTTGCGTTTTCAAGACAGAGCGGTTTGGTTGGGTGACACTTGATGATTGCTGCATCTCCGGCCTTAAGGAAGGTCGGGTTCTCCTCAAGGGTCTGACCAGTACGTGGGTCAAGCTTCTTGGTGAGTTCTGTAAACGTACAGGCAGTCTGTGCAGTGTGACAATGGAAGACTGGAGTATATCCGATGGTGATTGCACTTGGATGCTGAAGCACAACGATCTGTGCTGAAAACTCCTCTGCAACTGCCGGCGGATTGTCGGCTGCACCACAGACGTCACCACGACGGACATCGTCCTTTCCGATACCACGGACGTTGAATCCGATGTTGTCGCCAGGTAATGCCTGTCCAATCTCTTCATGGTGCATCTCGATGGATTTACATTCTCCTGTCTTGTTTGCCGGCATGAAGGTGACGTTCATACCTTTCTTGAGGATACCGGTTTCAACACGGCCGACTGGAACGGTTCCAATACCGGAGATTGAGTAAGCATCCTGGATCGGAATACGAAGTGGCTTATCGGTTGGTTTTTCTGGCACTTCAAGTTCGTTAAGCAGTCCGAAGAGTGGTTTTCCCTTGTACCATGGGGTATTTTCACTGTTCTTAACGATGTTGTCACCCTCGAATGCGCTGATCGGGATGAACTTGACGGTGTCAGGGTTGGTACCAACCATCTTTAAAAGGTTGCCGACTTCTGCCTTAACCTCGTTAAAACGTCCTTCATCATATTTTGCAGCATCAATCTTGTTGACTGCAACGATAAGCTGTTTAATACCAAGTGTCTTAGACAGGAAAACGTGCTCTTTGGTCTGTTCCATCACACCATCAGGTGCTGCAACAACAATAATTGCTGCATCTGCCTGTGATGCACCGGTGATCATGTTCTTGACAAAGTCTCTGTGTCCTGGACAGTCCACGACGGAAAAGTAGTACTTGTCAGTGTCAAAGCGCTTGTGTGCAATATCAATAGTGATACCACGCTCACGTTCTTCCTTCAGGCTGTCCATAACCCAGGCAAAAGCGAATGAACCCTTGCCTTTTGATTCTGCCTCTTTCTTATACTGTTCGACGATGTGTGCCGGAACTGCTCCGGCTTCATACATCAGTCTGCCGACGGTAGTTGACTTACCATGGTCAATGTGACCAATAACAGCGAGGTTAATGTGGGGCTTCTCAGTTGCCATATATACAAATCCTCCAATACCTCCGCACGATATCAGAGCTGCAAAGCACAGCCCGGTTCTGCGAGTATTACATATTTGATAGAGGTCCTTTTAATATTTTTCACTCTGGGGCTCATACCAAATGAACGCTTGAATCTCTATTGACAGGGTTGAATCGAAGTGATTAAGAGGTTTTCAGGGGAATGATCAGATTAGTAATGAAGTCACTTCCAATTATCAGAGAACCTGGTTCTGACAGGGCTTACGTGGAATGCGCCTCGGGAAAACTGCCGGTTCACACAAGGTGCTCATATTGCATGAATTGTAAAGGAATTCAGGTGGGGGCGCGGGTTATGCCCTCTCCATACGAGAGTGCATTCTCCCGTATCAGTGGGGGTTCTGTACCGCCAGAGATGTTAATGGAAGCTGCAATGCAGTTTAACAGCCTTGTCCGGGATGGGTCTGCGGTGGCCTGTAATGATGAAAAAGGAGAAGGTTATACTCCACGATTTGCATCGCGGCTCTGATCTGGTTTCATTGATCCTTCTTTTCTTCAAAGTTCAGACAAGGATGATGGCAAGCACCGTCAGGACAGCGCAGCGGTTTATCTCCCCGGTTGCACCTGTAATGTCCCCGTTCACTCCCCCGAACAACCGGTAAGCCATGTATCTCATAAAGAAAGAAACAAAGACAAAAGCGGCACACGCGGCAATTTTTGCCTGAGCTGGGAGAGGGAGCATGAGCGCAGGAATAAGAAGCAGTGTGGCCGGTATAATATGCCACTTTTTTGTGTTTTTATAAAGTGCCGAATGGAGTCCTTCATGAAATGGTCTTCCATATGCTGTAAGCATGGCCATTCCCCATTTCCCACCCACCTCTGCAAACACAAGGGCTGATGCAGCTATCATTGCCTGGTGAAAAGAACTGAGCGAGACGATGGTAAGAAGGGTAATTATCGTACCAAGTGCTATTGCGCCGGTGCCCATCTGCCTGTCTGTCAATGCTCTTATGCGTCTCTCCCTGGAACCATGCGCCATAAGACCATCCCCGAGATCAAAAAGGCCATCCAGATGATTTGCACCTGAAATGAAGAAAATTATGCCGGTTGCAAGGACTGCCAGGATGAGTGGTGGGGCAGGGATGAGCAGAATTACAACTGATCCGATTCCACCTGTAATATATCCGGAAAGAGGATAAAGCCAGGTATTTCGCGCAAAGGCATCAAACGGGGCAGTCTTCCCAAGTGGGAGCACGGTTGTAAACTGGAGCAGGGCACGGATGGCTTGAATCATAAATACTTAGGAAAGTAGGATACCAGTATGATATGGCCTTATGGTTTTTGAGTGAGATTGATGATACAGCCGGAGTAACGAAATTTAATGGTCTTTTTATCAAGTCTGGGGATGATGAAACCTGAAAACCCTCTGTTCATAGGCATATTAGCAAATACGATGCTCTCCACCGTTCCCGGTCTCTCTGGTGCAGGTCCCAATCCGATGGGTTCACTGCTTGTTCCCGTCCTGGATGCCGAGCTTATCTGGCAGGGAAGTATCACAAGTTCTGATGCAACACCGAATACACCGACCGGATGCCCGACACCTGCATCGATAACAAGGGCCGTTCTTGACTTAATCAGTCTTACTCCTCTTTTTATTAATGCAGGGCTTGTACATCCACCTACTGTCCCGGTTCTGGATCTTCCTGGGCCGGCAGGATGCGACCCACGCAAAGGGCCGGCAGTTCCTGATGCGCTGCGGTTGTACCATGAGGGTGCACGGATTGGAAGACTGCTATCTGCATATGATATGCTTATCGTAGGGGAATGTGTTCCTGGAGGGACAACGACCGCCCTTTGCGTGCTTAGATGCCTTGGATATGATGCAAAAGTAAGTAGCGCGTCAGTAGCCAGTCCTTACCTTCTAAAGGAAGAGGTCTGTTCAGATGTGACCAGGCGTATCGGACGCACACTATCTGATCCACTTGAGATCGTCAGGGAAGCAGGAGATCCTATGATTGCGGTTGCAGCCGGACTTGCAGAAGGATTCACAGGAAAGATGTTCCTTGCTGGCGGGACCCAGATGCTGGCAGTTGCAGCAGTTATTAAATCACTTGGCAGGCACCCGCCTGATATAGTAACAACGGTTTATGTGCGGGATGATCACTTTGCAAGTTGTGAAAAAACAGCGCAGGATATTGGAGTTCCTGTTACCTACGTAGATCCTGGCTTTGGCAAATCCGGACACCCTGGTCTTGACAGGTATTGCATGGGAGAAATTAAGGAAGGCATGGGATATGGAGGTGCCAT
>Ga0116183_1003431_pt1 | contig 16114 bp, 14 predicted proteins | sample AD_UKC078_MetaG_FD_89753 | JGI IMG/M metagenome (GOLD analysis project Ga0116183, IMG submission 89753) | Active sludge microbial communities of municipal wastewater-treating anaerobic digesters from USA - AD_UKC078_MetaG | ecosystem: Engineered > Bioreactor > Anaerobic > Digestate | place: USA... | reverse complement strand
TGTGGCTCTTATGGGCTCTGTTTTTGAACAGCACAGTGCTTTTTGCCGTTCTCAGGCTGGTTCGCCGCAAAAAATGGGAACGCTGGGAGAATTACCTTGTTATCGCCTCCATTGTGCTGTCACGGGTTGCTTCGACTGAATATTTCGGCCTTTCCGACTTCAAGGTGTATTACACTTATTATGCTGCTGGTTTTTTTGTCTGCAAGTACTATGACTGGGTGAAGGCCAGGCGAAAAATATTTTACGCTGTATCCATTGTTGCTTTCCCCCCCCTTTTGATGGCTTTTCAAAGCGATAAATTTCCGTCGTTTTATCCTGTGCTGCAGGAATTTTTCGGTGACACCGGGATTGCCCGCCTTACCGTTTCCATCTACAAATACGCCATAGCCTTTGCGGGTATGGGCGTGGTGTCTTTTCTGCTGGAGCTTGCCCGGCGAACGCGCGTCTATGCTTTTTGCGCCTGGACGGGATTGTTCACGCTGGATATTTATGTGATTCATGGAGTTTTTGCCTGGAGATGCGCTCCGGTGTTGTGGCAATACGCGGCGGTGGCTGTTTTAACGTTTGTCTGCTCCCTTGCCCTGACAATAATGGTGTTGCGACGCTTCAGGCCGACCAGATTGATCTTTCTGGGACAGAACCGGTGAGGCGGGGATAAGGCAATATGGTCAACGTGCAATCTCAGAGGCAGCAGACAAGAGAAGCGGGCATCGACATACTCAAAGCCATCTGTATTATGCTGGTGGTAGTGTGGCACTGCCAGCCTTTCAGGGGCTCCATGTTTCCGGGCGATCAGGCGCTCATGCAGGCAGCCAGACAGGTGATTCATTTTTTTTATTTCAACATTTCACTTCTGGCCGTCCCTTCATTTATTTTTGTATCCCTGTACCTTTTTATCGGGAAAATGTCTGAGTTCGGGGATTACTGGAAAAAGCGGTTTGTAAGGTTGGTCCAGATTTATCTCTTCTGGGTCGGCGTGCAATTCATTATTTACCTGCTGCTCGGCGGCGGACTGCCGCTTCCGCTGAAAACTATTGTCCGCAGCGGAGGGCCGGATCTGCCCGTGGGTGCGCTTATGCCCCCCGTGCCCTCCATCTTCTACTTCCTTTTCGCACTGATTATGTGTACCGTTTTGGCCTTTCTTTTTTTGAAGCTGCCCGAAAAACTGAAATTGCCCGTGGCTGTTTTGATCATTGCCGCGTCTGTTTTGTATTTTCTGGCCGCCGCAGCCTGGACGGTCTCTATTGATACCAGATCGATGAAAAATTATTATATTTATGTTCCGGCCGCTTATCTGATGTATCGCTACAAGGAGCGGATTATTAAATTCCGCTGGCCTTTTTTTATCTGTTTTGTCGCGTTGATTGCCGTCGAAACGACGCTCGGCTGGCGAACGCCGCCTTACGGAAGGTTGTCTGTTTTTTGCGGGTCTTTGTTTCTGATGTCCGTTTTTGTTTCGGGATGGACCAAAGCCTGCAGGCCCGTCAGCCTGCTGTCACGCTATTCGCTGGGCATTTTCGCCCTGCACGGGTATTTCATGATTGCCGTTTCCGCCCTGGCCTACACGCTGTGCGGCAAAAAAGGCGTCTCCTCCGTGGCGGAAGGCATCGTTCAATTTGTCGCGATATTTTTTCTTACCTGTCTGTGCATCTGGCTGATGTCGAAAACATCTTTGCAAAAATACGTCTCCTAGCCCGGATTGTTTTCTCAAATGCTCCGGTAAGGACGCCGATATGACGGTATTGGTGAAACTGCAATTTGACATACGGCAATGTATTATGGTTTAGACTGGCCGCAGGACGATGAAACAAGAGAGACAGAGGATGCAGGAAATACAGAGTATCATACAAAAAATCCGTAAGCTTGGTGAAGGTGAAAAACGTTTTGAGCATATAGACTTAACCTGGGACGAGCAGATGCAAAGAGAGGCTCCCAAAAAATACATCGAGGCGGCAATTGAGCTTTTCCATGCACTGGGTGGAAAAACGATCGTCGAGATCGGCTGTATGCGGCAGCCGATGAATCATCCCATAGATGAGCTTCACCCGCCATGTTGTAACGACGGGCATTCGACCATTTACTGGTGTTTGTCGGGTGCGCGGGTTTACTCGGCGGACATCAGTCTCGGGGTGGTTTTACTTGCCAAAAAATGTCTTCGTGAGTATCGTAACGGCAAAGTCGTATGGAGTGACGGCCTGAAATTTCTGAGGAAATTTAAAGGCAGGATCGATCTGCTGTTTTTGGACGCCTGGGATGTTCTGCCCGGGACGCAATATGCGGAAAACCATCTGTTGGCATACCTCGCGGCTAAAGACAAACTTCAGAAGCGTAACATTGTCGTCATCGACGATACGGACATTGGAGGCGGCGGCAAGGGAAGACTTCTCTTGCCTGTTTTGCAGGCTGACGGATATGATATTCTGGTAAGCGGCCGGCAATCGATTGCCCTGAAGCTGTAACTGTGGATGTAATGAACAATGGACTCGCCCATGTTTACATTGGGCCAGGTGAAAAACGCCCCCGAAGATATTTAGTACGGCGAAAAAAGATTTCCGATCACTTTCAGGACCAACAATTGTCGTCATTATGAAAGGCAGCAGGCAGTGTACAGACAATGCTTTTGTTGAAAGATTACAGGTAACTTTTAACCAGGGCCAGAGATTGAATATTATGATGAAAATATAGAAACTATGACTGATGGGATTAAAAAAAAATTCATTTTGGCAGGAAAAGGAATAGAGCATGTAGTCAGGGATCTCAAAAAAAGGCTTTTCATGGGAACTGCTTTAAAAACCCTGCCAGGTTCATACCGTTTTCGCTTTTTAATGGCTTTGTTTACCTTGCGCAATGTAAGAAAGCAAAGACATGTAATTCAAAAAATCATTCAATATAAGAAAGCGTTAAACTATCCTCAAAACAATATTGCGTTTGTGTTCAATTGTTTTCTGAGCCTAAGTTATGACATGCTCTTTCCTCATCTTTTAGTGGAAAACCCACAAAAATATTTGCAATATGTTTCTATCGAAGGGGAGGAATATGTGCGACGGCTCTTGGAACAAGATACAGGTGTCATTTTGATATCCGGTCATTTTGGTCCCAAGTTTCGCGCAATTTTGTTTAAAGAGGCGCTTGGAATAAATACGCCGTCATTCATCGGGCCGGCATATCGGGATAAAATAGCAAATTCCTCAAGCAAATTATATAAAACACTGTCTTTATATAAATATTATATTGTAGGAGAAGAAAAGCCGCTTCAGGAGGGGCTGAGGAAGAAAGAATGGATTGTCTTCCTCAATGACTATCCCGTCAAAAAAAGAGAATCCAACCATCAAACGATGTTTGGTAAAAGAGTCTATTTTTCAGAACTCCCATTTAAGATATCCCTTGAACAAAATATTCCACTGCTTTTTTTTGGCACAACAAGAATCAAACATAAGTATCAAATATCCATTCTACCTTTGGATAATTTCCAGACAAAACAGGAAGGTTTGGAAAAATATGTTGCTCTTGTGGAAGGGTTGCTTCATCGTGATCCATATGCAGGATTTTTTACCGCGGAACATCATTTTTGAAAAAATGCTCAGATGACCATTTGTTGAATGACAAAACGTCGTGGGCGAAAAGGCGTCCGGGACGTTAACTTCCGACCATGTGCAGGCAGGCCGGACAAGAGCTTGCCCGGCCTGCTTTGGAAAAAGGTTAATGCTAATGCATGAAGGCTTTAGATTCTATGCCTCCAATCATCTCCTTTTCATCTCCAGTGCGTCGCGTATAACCGCCTTGACGGTTTCAGTTTCCAGCGCCTCCAGGCACAGGCTGCGCCCGCTGTTGTCGCAACCCTTTTTGAAGCAGGGTACGCAATCCATTTCCGGCACGACCACGCGATGCTGCCTGCCGACGGGCGCCCAGTCCTTCCAGGATGTCGGACCGTAGATTGTGACGGTGGGAACGCCGGTTGCGGCGGCGATATGCGGCGCGGCACTCCACACCTGCATGCAGCTTGGCAAGAGACAAAAGGCCCGCCAGTTCGGCCAGTGTTGTCAGCCCGGCGAGGTTAAACACGCGCGCCTCGCACTTCCTGATGATCGCTTCGGCTTTGGGCCGTTCCTGGGCCGAACCGACAGCAATGACGGGAGCGCCAAATTCTCGCCACAGCCAGTTGATGAGTTCAACCCATTTTTGATCCCCCCATTCCTTGTAGGACCAGCGGGAAAAGAAATTGACCGTTACAGGCCGCACCGTCAGGTCGGCCTTTTCATCGGCAAGAATTTCGTGAACTCTCTTTTTGACGGCATCCGCCACCCACAGCCGCGGGATCGTGTTTTCTGTGTCGATACTCAACCCCCTCAGGAAAGACAAGGTCTGATCCGCCGCACCGTAAGTGTCCGGGAGGGGCTGCGGTGTCACCCCGTGTGTAAAAAAATATTTTCTCCAGGAGGGGACCCCTTCAGGATGATGCTTTGTGACACGATAGCGCGCTCCTGACAGGAAAGACAAAAATGCGCCTCTGTCGCCCAAGCGCAGGTCAACCGCCAGATCGAAGCCGCCCGCCCTGATTGATCTTAAAAATTCCAACTGCCCGGCTGCCTGCGAAAAGATATTTCCGATTCTTCTCTTTGTTTCGAAAACATGTTTGATCGTCGGGTCCGCCTCCAGCAGCCCGCCGAAGCCTTCCCGCACCAGCACAGAAATCTCCGCCCCCGGGACGCAGTTTTTTGCGGCGCGGATTGCAGGGGTTGTCCATACTACATCGCCTATGTCGCCCAGTTGAATGAGCAGAATTTTTTTTACATCAGGCGGAAATCTGTATCCGGCTTGATCGATCACCTGCATAGGCTCATCCCTTGATCCTTTTGGCGTCGAGAATCTCTGTGTAGATTTCCTGATACAGCCGCGCCGTTTTTTCCCAGGAATTTTCCACAGCGGTTTCGCGGGCGGCGGCGGACATTGCCTTGCGCCGCTTTGCGTCGAAAAGCAGGCTTACACGCGAGGCTACGCAGCCGTGGTCGGAGGGGTTTTCGATGACAAAGCCGTTTTCGCCTTCGCGCACCAGGTCCTTTGCCCCGACACGGCCGGAGATGACCACCGGCAAACCCGCCGCCATGGCCTCGGGTACGACCATGCCGAAGGTGTCGAATTGCGAAAGCATCATGTATATGTCGCCTGCCAGATAAAGATTGACTAATTCGCCTCCCGGCACGACACCGGTGAAAATGATCCGGCCGGCCATTTGGGCATCGCCGGCTATCTTTTGATATTTTTTGACGTTGCCTTTGCCGGCGACGATAAGCCTTACCTTATTATCCTGCGTCTGTAATTTCGCCAGCGACTGTATGATATGATCCAGGCCTTTTATTTCAAAGTTCATGGAAGCGAAGATGACGACAAATTCATCACTCGCGATCTGCAGGGCTTCTCTGACGGTGCGTCTTGTTTGCTGCCTGTCTTTGTTTTCGTACGCCGAGAGATTCACACCGGGATGAATGACACAAACGCGCTCCGGTTCGACTTCGTATTCATCCAAAAAAATCTCCCTGGTCAGCTCAGAGACGGCGATAAATTTCCGGCATCCCCCTTCATAAACCAGTTTTTGTTCCACCCGCGCCGTAGCCCGGTCAAACAGGCTCATTTTTTTGCGCCGGACCCGGTTCACCCAGTAGCGATGCGGCACGCCGTGCAACGTGTAGATATCCGCCGCGTAGATTCTTTCGTGCGTATGCACCAGCGAAAAATCGTCACTTTGCAGCCGGCGGCGGACAAACCGGGCAAAGCCGGGCGTCGTCAGGAATTTGGGGAAGGAAATCAGGGGAACCTTATGGTGCGAAAAGCCATCATTGGTCATTTGCCGACGGTTGGCAAAAATATGAAAGTCGTAATCCGTATTGGCGGCAAGCCTGTCGGTCAATTCCGAGGCAAACTGCTCGGCGCCGCCGACCAGTCCGAATTTGGGGATGACGACCGCGATTTTTTTCATAGTGTGTATCTTTTCCATCGTTTATCGTGCAACGAGGCTCTAACACAGATGCCGGAAAAAATCATGTTTTAATAGCTGTGCAAATATGCTATCGATTGCCCGTAAATTCGGGGCCGGTCTTCGTCATGCCGCCGCGCGGCGGATTCTTCATCAGCAATGATTGGTTAATTCATATCCGGGGGCGCATGCCGTGAAAGGCGGTTTTCGGCCCGGGCAGACGGCGAAGGGGAGTGATCGAACAGATAAATGAATATTCTGGGAATATCCGCATTTTATCACGACAGTGCCGCCTGTCTGGTTTGCGACGGAGCCATTGTCGCGGCCGCGCAGGAAGAGCGCTTCACCCGCAAAAAACACGATTTTTCTTTTCCCGCTCAGGCGGTGAACTACTGCCTGAGGCAGGGCGGGCTCGAAGGTGACGGACTTGATTACGTCTGTTTTTACGACAAGCCCTTTATCAAATTCGAACGTATTTTGGAAACCTATCTGGCCTATGCCCCTGCCGGCATTCGCTCTTTCATGATGGCGATACCTTTGTGGATCAAGCAGAAACTCTGGATGAAAGAGTACATCAAAAAGCAGCTGGGGTTTGAAGGGGTCATTCTTTTTCCCGAACACCACGAATCTCACGCGGCTTCGGCGTTTTTCGCCTCGCCTTTTCCGGAGGCTGCTTTTTTGACTATCGACGGGGTGGGCGAGTGGACCACCACGAGCTACGGAACCGGGAAAAACAATCAGATTCAGATTCTGGCGGAAATGCACTTTCCTCACTCGCTGGGCCTGTTGTATTCCGCCTTTACCTACTACACGGGGTTCAAGGTAAATTCCGGCGAATACAAGGTCATGGGATTGGCGCCTTACGGCAGGCCGGTTTACAAGGACCTGATCCTTTCAGAGCTTGTGGATTTGAAACAGGACGGCTCTTTCAGGCTGAACATGAAATATTTCAACTACTGCGCCGGCCTGACGATGACCAACGCGAAGTTCAACCGGCTGTTCGGCGGGCCTCCCCGCAGGCCCGAATCAATGGTGACACAAAGGGACATGGACCTTGCCCGCTCCGTGCAGGATGTTACGGAAGAAGTGATGCTCAGGATGGCAAAGCATATTCACCGCCGGACCGGTCAGAAAAACCTGTGCCTGGCCGGCGGTGTGGCCCTCAACTGTGTGGGCAACGGCAAAATCCTGCGCGAGGGGCCTTTTGAAAATATATGGATTCAACCGGCTGCCGGCGACGCAGGCGGAGCAATGGGAGCCGCTCTTTTCGGCTGGTATCAGTATCTGGAAAATGAACGCCGGGCGGACGGGTGCAATGATTTCATGAACGGCAGCTTCTGGGGTCCGGAATTCACCGGCGATGAAATTAGCCTCTATCTTGAGCAAAACGAAATTCCCTTTGAAAAGCTCTCTGACGAGGAGCTTCCCGGACGGGTTTCGGACCTGATCGGGGCGGAAAAGACCATCGGGTGGTTTCAGGGCAGGATGGAATTCGGCCCCCGGGCCCTGGGCGGTCGGTCGATCATCGGCGACGCCCGCTCTCCGGCCATGCAGGAGACCATGAACCTGAAAATAAAATTTCGTGAGAGTTTCCGACCTTTCGCCCCGACCGTACTAAGTGAGAAGGTCTCTGATTACTTCGAGCTGGAGTGTGAAAGCCCCTACATGCTGCTGGTCGCTCCGGTGAAGGAAAGCATCCGCCGGGAGATGAGCGAAGAGGAAAGGTCCTATTTCGGCCTCGAGCAGCTGCATGTCGTCCGTTCCGTCATTCCGGCCGTGACCCATGTGGATTACTCGGCCAGGGTGCAGACGGTAACGGAGAAAACCAACCCCCTCTACTACAAAATGATTCAGGCCTTCGATGAGAAATACGGCTGCCCCGTCATTATCAACACATCCTTCAATGTGCGCGGCGAACCGATTGTATGCACTCCCGAAGATGCCTATCTGTGTTTTATGAGAACCAATATGGACTATCTGGTTTTGGGAAATTATCTACTGAACAAGGAAAACCAGCAGCCTCTCGCCCGGGATATCGACTGGAAGAAAAAATACGGCAACGATTGAGCGATGATTATTGAAGAAATCAAAAATATAAAAAGCGAAAGGTCCGATCTGAAAAAGTTTGGTCTGTTGATCGGCATTGTCCTGCTTTTGGCCGCCGGCTATCTTTTGTGGAAAGGACGGCCCTCCTGCGCCGTGGGCGGGTTCGCTGTGGGGATTGTTTTTATCCTGCTGGGTCTTGTCCTGCCGACGGTCTTAAAGCCCCTGCAGAAAGCATGGATGGCTTTTGCCGTGGTTATGGGGTTTGTCATGACCAAAATCATCATGGCGATTGTTTTCTATGGTATGGTGACTCCCATCGGCCTGCTGGGCAGACTTTTCGGAAAAAAGTATCTGGAGTTGAAAATCGACCCCAAAGCGTCGAGCTACTGGATAGAGAAGGCTGCATCTGATCCGGACAAGTCACGTTATGAAAGGCAGTTTTGATAGATAGATCAACGGTCGCATAATTGTATTTACATTTGTCACGCAGGCTTTGGCCGGCATCCGGTAATGTCAAGAGTGGTTCCCCCCGGCATACACCGGGCTTCTGGCCGGTGTATATACGGTGCATAATCCTAAGGTCATGCGTGCCGGACGGAGAAGACGGCTAAAAAAGAATTATTCCGGATGTAAATATTATTATGGGGCTGTTGATAAATCATGAAAGAGGTGTAAGAAAAATGGGTAAGTTGTCGATAGCATCGGAGTTGTGGTCTTATTTAAAAATCCGCAAGAAGTGGTGGCTTCTGCCCATCTTGCTTTTTTTGCTGATCATCGGGACGCTGCTTATTCTGGCGGAAGGATCGGTGGTGGCCCCTTTGATTTACACACTGTTTTAGGGCGAAAATTATGACGACATCTGTATCGGCAAATATCAGGCGCTGGGCGGGAAACATCCTGCTTCTTGCGGCATCTCTGTCGCTGATGCTCGTCGTACTGGAGCTTGTCCTCCCGTTTATGAAGATTAAAACAATCGAGGAGGCGGTATATCAGGCCAGAAGACCCGTGATCCAGGGCCTGCACGGACAGTTTCACCCGCAACTGGGATACACACTTCAGAAAAATCTGCGAGGCGTAAAACAGTATTATCCGGGCCAGCTCGACTATAACGTAGATACCAACAGTCAGGGTTTCCGCGGGCCGGAATGGGATTTGTCGCCGCACAGAAAAAACGTGGTACTGATCGGGGATTCCTTCGGCTTCGGCTTCGGCGTAGAATGGGACGAAACGGTCGGCAGGATTTTGGAGGGGGAGCTGCAGAAAGCGGATGCCTCTTATCAGGTAATCAATCTGGCCATGCCCGGCTGGGATATCGACGCCATCGTGCGCGGTTTTGAATTTTACAAAGACATGCTCAAACCGGTGGCGGTCGTCTATGTATTCTGCCCCAATGACCTGCTGGGCGGGATGAAAAAAACAGGAGAAAATGAATTTGATCTGGCCTATCACCCAGGGCCCGGCGCTGAAAAAATGTTCGAGGCCATGGTAGCCAGGCAGCAGCCGGGCTACAGATCTTGGGACAAGTTTCGCAGAAAGTCATACCTGAAAGCCTACCATGCCCGGATTATCAGACCGATTTTCAGCAAGCGCATCCGCGCCTCGATGCATATCGCCCCCGCGCCGCAGGATTTTGACTTTCCGCCACCTATTTCGCCGCCGGCACGCTCGTCTTTTGATCCGGAAAGGAAAGAATTCTTTTTGTACTGCCTTGACCGCCTGCGCGCAATGACGGGAGAGGGCCGCCTTTACATAATCGATACATCCGACAAGTCTATTTTGTACAGGCAGGACGTGGCGGACAACCGCAGATGGGTTTTACACGAGTACGGTCTTGCTCATGAGAGTGTAACCTTTGTTGACTTCGAGACTTTTGCGCGCATGACTCCGGACGGGCGTAAGTTTTATCTCGATTATGATGATCACTGGAGTGTAACCGGTCATGCGGCGGCCGCCCGGCTGCTTTGGGAAAACTGGTGAACGCCAGTGTTGTTTGAAAATCTGTGAGGCACACAATGGAAAAAATTCCGCTTTCCGTGGCGATCATTACAAAAAATGAAGAACAAAACATTCGGGACTGCCTCAAAAGTGTCGCCTTTGCCGCGCAGATAGTCGTGGTCGATTCCGGAAGCACAGATAAAACTCTGGAGATTGCCGCCGCATTTGACTGCGATATTTACCGCGAAGGATGGCACGGTTTCGGCCCGCAAAAACAACTGGCGATCGACAAATGCAGCCGGCCCTGGGTGCTTGTTCTGGATGCGGATGAGCGGATTCCAAAAGAAACACAAAGGGTCATCACAGATATTGTCACGGGTGCGGGAGTGCAGGCCGTCGGTTTCAGCTTTCCGCGAAAAAATTTTTTTCAGGGCCGCTGGATGCGCCATGCCGGCTGGTGGCCGGACCGTGTGATACGCCTTTTTCGCCGCGAGGCGGGCCGTATGACCCCCGTGGCGGTGCACGAGGCGGTGGAAGTTGAGGGGCTGGTGGCACCGCTCGATGTCCCCATCGAACATTGCACGGAAAGCAGCCTGAGCGCCATCTTGCTGAAGATCGATCACTACTCCACGCTGGGCGCCGGTGAGTCTCATCTCGCGGGGAAGCGCTCGTCGCCTTTTGGCGCCTTTATCCGTGCCTTTTTCACGTTTGTGCAAAATTACATCTTTCGCCGGGGCTTTATGGGCGGCCCTCAGGGTCTCACACTGGCGGTTACCGATTCCGTCAACAAGTTTTTTAAATATGCCAAGCTAAGCGAACTGACCAGAACCGACCGCGACGCCGCACGCACGAAAGACTCCGACAGGCGGGATCAATAAACTCCTATGGATATTTCCTTCATCATCGTCAACTGGAACACCAAAGGCCTCCTGCGGGAATGTCTTGATTCCATTTACAAAACCGTCTGTAATCTCGCGTATGAAATCATCGTCGTGGATAATGCTTCGTCCGACGGGTCGGCGGCGATGCTTGCGGCCGAGTATCCGCAAGTCAAGGTTATCGAAAATACCGAAAACCGTGGGTTCGGCTCGGCCAACAACCAGGGGTTTGCCGTCATGGAGGGCAGATACGCGCTTCTTCTGAACACGGACGCAGTGCTCACCGCAGGCGCGGTGCAAAAACTGTGGGATTTTGCCATGGCTACCCCACGGGCGGCGATTGTCTGCGGGCAGTTGCTCAATGCCGACGGCAGCAGGCAGAACTCCATTGCCTCATTTCCCACTTTTTTGACACTGGCCGTGAACGTGTCGCTTCTGGAATATCTTTTCCCCCGCCGCTACCCGAGCAAGAGATACACGCATGATGCCCCGCTTGAGGTGGATTCCGCCGTCGGCGCCTGTATGCTGGTGAGCAGGCAGGCGCTCGACGAAGTGTCCGGCTTTGACGAGCGCTACTTTTTCTTTTTCGAGGAGACGGACCTGGCTTATGCCATGAAGCGTTCCGGCTGGCAGGTCTGGCAGGTGCCGGACGCTTTTATCTATCACCTTCAGGGACAAAGCATCGGGCACAACGCCCGCTCGCGGATAGAATTTTACCGGTCCCGCTACCAGTTTCTGCGCAAATGGAAAACGCCCGCCGGCTACCGTCTGGCCTCCTCCATCATATTTATCCGCCTGATGTTAAGCTGGCTGATCAATGTTGCGGGCTCAGTGCTGACGCTGGGGCTGGCGAAGAAGCTGCGGCTCAGGGCGGCCGTTTACCGTCAGATACTTGACTGGCATTTTCGTGAAGACAGGCAAAATGCACAAAATAATCGGGGCCGCCCGGCAGCGGGAAAATAATTCGACACCAAACGGAGAGCACTGAGTCATGGAACAAGTTTATCACATACTGAAGTCGTTTGTGGATCCGGTTTTTATCATTTTTGTCTTTTTGCTTATTTCTTTTTTGTTGTCCCTCGCAGGGGCGAAAAAAAGAAGCGGGGCGCTGTTTTTACTGCTCACAATCATTATGTTTTATGGATTCAGCATCAAAGCCGTTTCCAATTTTTTCAGCTACAAGCAGGAAAAAGAATATATTGTCTCCGGTCCGGCTGAAGAAAATAAGCAGCTCGATGTGATTGTCGCGCTCGGCGGGGGCGTTTACGAGATCAATGCACTGGGGAAAACATATTCCTCCGGGGCCACGGTTTTGAGGCTGACGCACGCGCTGAGAATGTATAAGCAGCACGACGCAAAGTACCTGGTCTGCTGTGGCGCCGGCCACAACGGGCTTTCCAACGCGGAGGTGATGGCGCAGATGGCGCAGGAGTTCGGCGTGCCGAAAGAAAGGATCCGTATAGAAGCGAAATCGACGAATACCTATGAGCACGCTCTGGAATTAAACAGGATGTTTGTGGACAAAAAAATTAAGATTGGTCTGGTTACCTCCGCCTGCCACATGAAAAGAAGCGAAGCGCAATTCAGAAAATTCTTCAGCAGTGTGACTCCTTTGCCTGCGGATTATCTGTATGCATCGCCTGCCGGCACGCCCGTTTTGAGATTCATTCCACAGTCTCAGCCGCTTCTCGACAATACACTGATTTTCAGGGAACGCATCGGCATGATCTGGTACGCGATTAAAGATATTTAAACAATCTCGTCTGTTACCCGTCAGGGCGGGATTGTTTGTTTCGTGATTCCCTTCAGCAGATAAAGAGCATTTCCCAAAATTTCGGCAAAGGCCAAAGTTCGTCATCCACCAGATTTTCCAGAGCGTCGATATGTTCGCGCAGCTCGTCCATCTTCGGTCTGACCCTTACATCCAGCGCCTCTGCCTTGCGGGGATCCTCCTGTATCGTTTCGGCCGTCTCCACCCGCGCCTGGATGTCTTTGTTTACCGCGTAGATCGTGTTGATGAGATCGGTTACGTTTTTCAGCAGCTCCGCCTCGGCTGGGGCCGCCGCTTTCGCCCCCAGAGCCTGCCTGGTGAGCACCATCGCTTCGGCCAGTCTTTTCTGATAGGCGACGGCCGCCGGGATCACCTGCGACATGCAGATATTGTTGAGGCACTTGACTTCTATTTCCAGGTCCTTGATGTAGCGACCCACATGAATCAGGTAGCGTGATTTCAGCTCCGCGCGCGAGAGAACCTCATATTTTTCGAAGAGGTTGAGCGCCCTGGTCGAAATCAGGGCTTTGAGCGCCCCGGGCGTCGTTTTTTCATTGGGCAGTCCTCTTTTTTTCGCCTCCTCCTCCCATTCTTTAGAATAGTTGTCGCCGCTGAAGAGGATCGGCCTGATATTCCCGATTTCGCTTTTCAGAACTTCGAAAACCGCCCGGTTGATGTTTCTGGAGCTTTTGACTTTGATCCTGGCCGCCAGTTCGTCGAGGCTCTCGGCGACAATCGTGTTGATCACCAGTGCGGGCGAGGCGATATTCTGTGATGAGCCGACCGCCCGGAATTCAAACTTGTTGCCGGTAAAGGCAAAGGGGGATGTCCGGTTGCGGTCCGTGTTGTCCTTGCTTACATGCGGCAAGGAGGAGATGCCCAGGTCGATGATCTCCGCGTTGGTTGCCCCGGTGACGGTGCCTTTTTCGATGTCTTCCAGAATCTGAGTGAGCTTTTCACCGAGAAAAACGGACATGACCGCGGGCGGCGCCTCGCCCGCGCCCAGCCGCAGGTCGTTGGCGTATGAGGCGATGGACGCGCGCAGAATGTCGGCGTGCTTGCAGACGGCGCGGACCGTGGCGATGAGAAACACCAGAAACTGGATATTGTCCTGGGGGGTCGTGCCGGGATTGAGCAGATTGTTGCCGTGGTTGTCCGAAAGAGACCAGTTGACATGCTTGCCCGAGCCGTTGATCCGGGCGAAAGGTTTTTCATGCAGCAGGGCCGCCAGATGGTGTTTTTTAGCCACTGAGCGGAGCGTTTCCATCACCAGCTGATTATGATCGACGGCAATGTTGGCCTCCTCGTAGACGGGGGCTATTTCATACTGGCTGGGGGCGACCTCGTTGTGGCGGGTTTTGGCCGGTATGCCCAGTTTGAAGAGCTCTTCTTCGACATCATGCATGTAGGATGAAATACGCTCCCTGATGCTGCCGAAATACTGATCCTCCAGCTCCTGGCCTTTGGCCGGAGGGGCGCCGATGACCGTCCGGCCGCCCAGCACCAAATCCTGACGCTTGCAGTAGTAGTCCATGTCGATGAGAAAATACTCCTGCTCAGGCCCCAGGTTGGGATACACGCTTTTGACGTTTTTCGCGCCCAGAAGTTTCAGCATGGCCGTCGCGCTTTTATTCAGGGCGCGGATGGAGCGCAGATGCGGCGTTTTCTTGTCGAGCGCATCGCCTGTGTAGGAAATGAAAACAGTTGGAATGCAAAGGGTCGTCGAAATTCCGTTGCGCTTGATAAATGCGGGCGAGGACATATCCCAGGCCGTGTAGCCGCGCGCCTCAAAGGTGGCACGGATGCCGCCGGAAGGGAAGCTCGAGGCGTCCGGCTCGCCCTGGACCAGCTGCTTGCCGGAAAATCGCTCGATGACCATGTCCGGTCCCGCCGGGTCGGCAAACGCATCATGCTTTTCGGCCGTGATTCCGGTCATCGGCTGAAACCAGTGGGCAAAATGGGTCGCACCTTTCTCCAACGCCCACTGCTTCATCGCCTCGGCGACGACGTTGGCCGTGTCCTCATTGAGCGTCTTGTTCTCGTTTATTGCCTCCAGGAATTTTTTGTAGGTGCTCTTCGGGAGCTTTTCTTTCATCACGCGATGGTGGAAAGTATCCTCGCCGAAATATTGCGACACGGGAACAAATTTTTCCTTTTCGACCGTATAATTTCTTTCCGCCGCCAGTGTGGGCTGTAGTTTTTTCATAATATCCCCGATGAGAAAATTATATGCGTGTTTGTTTACTCTATCCGCGGATTTTGCGCAAGCTTTCGACAAGGGTCCATGGCCGCCGCGCGGATCAGTAGGCGGCATGCAAAGCGGAAAAAACCCTTTCCTGGGCGACGCGGCAGACATCATCCACAGTTTTGCCGGTGTAGTCGGCAATGGAAATCGGCTGATGAATTTTTACTTTGACCGGCACGCTTTTCTGCCTGGCGATCTCCTTGAGATTGGCCAGGAGGTTTTGAGGCTTTCGCCAGGCGACGGCATTGTCCTCGCGGTAACGGATGGTCACCGGCAGCAAAAGAGTGCCGTGATTGAGCTCGACGGTTTTGAAAGCGCCGCGCTTGAAAGGCAGGGCGTCACCCGTCGAGCCGGTTGTCCCCTGGGGGAAGATGGTGATTACTCTGCCGGTCGAAAGGCGCGCTACTTCACGGATGATCTGCCGGCTTTCCTGCGGCGAGTCGCGCCTGATGAAAATCGTCCCGAGCGTCGCGGCGGCCCAGCCGATGAGCGGATAGCGCCGGACTTCCTCTTTACTTAAAAACACCGTTTTATACAGCGCCGCCATCAAAAATATGTCCAGCGCGCTGACATGATTGGCAATCAGAATGATGCCTCTTTCTTTGGATGCCGAAACGGGCAGGGGATCGGCCGCTTCTACGCGTACACGGTAAATCATAAGGCAGACCCTGCCGTACAATTGCAGCAGCGCCGGCCCGATTTCAGCGCGTCGGGGAAAGCACACGGCCGCGATGATCCACAGGAGAATGACCGCAATGAAAGTTAATGCGACAAAGATAATCAGCTTCAGCTTGCTCATTGTTTGTTTCGCCCGACAGCCGTCGTTTCAGGGGCGGCCCCGGTAGTTTTTATCTGACGGACAGATTTCATACACCAGCGCGCGGTTAAAATCAATCGGCTGGATACAATGTTATCGTCCGTCGGCGCCTGCCTGATTTGTGCGGCTTTTCAGCCTGTCGAACGAGTTACCCGTTTCCTCCGGCGTTGATTAAATTTGCTTTTTGACGGATAAAAGTTATTTTAAAGCCAGAAGACCAAAAATAACGCCCTGGAGACACAACAAGCGCGGCAAAGTCCGGACAATAAAGGAAAAGCACGATGACGCCTGTGTTTTTTAAAAAGAGACCCGCCGGGCAGACTCCTTTTCGGATCATTATCATGCTTTCGGCGTGGGGTTTTGCGCTGGTGGTTGCTTCTTTTTTATTTTTGGCGCTGGGGCTTGTCCTGGATGAAATGCTGGGTACCTCCCCAAAATTCATGCTGGCGAT
>Ga0116183_1003429_pt1 | contig 16115 bp, 13 predicted proteins | sample AD_UKC078_MetaG_FD_89753 | JGI IMG/M metagenome (GOLD analysis project Ga0116183, IMG submission 89753) | Active sludge microbial communities of municipal wastewater-treating anaerobic digesters from USA - AD_UKC078_MetaG | ecosystem: Engineered > Bioreactor > Anaerobic > Digestate | place: USA... | reverse complement strand
CCTCTCCGCCCCACCATTTGCTGTTTCGGACCAGGTTCAGGACATGGGTCTTGGGATCGAAGCTCTCCAGCATGAACGGACCGGTGCCGATGGGCGAGACAAATTCACCCTTATCGTCCAGGGACCTCGGGCTGAAGATGACTATGCTGCTGTAGTGGAGGACAGCAGGGAGGATGGGATTGAGCTCATTTGTATGGATGAGAAGGGTCCGGTCATCGACAACCTCAATTGATTCCAGGTCCATGAGGTCAGCAGCCTTTGAGTCGAGCTCGTTCGCCCTTTCCAAGGAGAACTTGACCTCATTGGCGGTCATCTTTGATCCGTCATGAAAGAGCACATCATCCCTCAGCTTGATCTCCCATGTCCTGTCGTCGATCTGGGTCCAGGACTCTGCTAGCTCCGGCTTGAGGGACATATCGGAGTTCACGCCCACCAGGCTCTCAGTGATCAGGGCTTTCTCGGTGAGGGCTGAGCCGCTCTGGACAGGATCCATGGATTTGATGTCAAACAGCTCTCCAACAATCAGTACATCATCAGGTCCTGCCCCAGCAGCCAGCGCTACTGCAGGGAGCAGGCATAGGGCAATCAGAATTGTCTTCGCCCACTTGCCCAATTGAGATTTTTCTCTCATCTTAATACATCCATTTAGCTTTTATATGAAATGCAGCGTTTTCAGTAACAATATTTAAGATTATTCTATATGCTAAGGAGCAAAAGAGATAAATATAAATATAGATTATAGTAAAATATATGAAAAACTTTATTAGGTGATATTAAACTTCGCAGACGGCTGCCATCTTCCACTGGTAATGCCTCGGCAGAGCAATCGAGGTTAAAAAAAGGAGGCTCGAATCGACCGAATCGTCCCCGAGCCCCGAATTAGATATCGATATCTATTTTTCCAGATACATCTCTGGGTTGAGCTTGTAGTCGTGGGCGGTGGGATCGAACTGGTAGCCTTTCACATAATCCTTCTTGGCCACTGCCACGCCATAGTAAGCAACATTTATGATGGGAAGTTCGTCATGCACAATGCTTTGCACCTCATTTAGCATTGAAAGCCTCTCTTCTGGATCCTGAGACTCTGATGCCCCTTCGAGCAGCCCGTCCACCCCCGGATTGGAGTAGCCTGCATGATTGAAGGCACCTCCTGTCTGATAGCTGAACGATAGATAGTAGGATGGATCGGCAACCATTGCGGTGCTCATAGCAGCGAGTGATAGATCCCAGTTGCCGCTCTTGCGCCTGTCTGATATGGCTCCACTCTCCAGTACCTCAACATCCGTCTTTATGCCAATTTCATTGAGCTGTCCGGCAATGGCCTCTGCCATGGGCGGCAGACCTGGTCGGTTGGGGTAGGTGAGCAGAGATAGCACCAGCGATCCGCCATCCTTGTCCACTATGCCGTCGCCATCGCTGTCCGTCCACCCGGCATCTGCCAGAAGATCTCTGGCCTTCTGGGCATCGTATTTGTACTCCTCAAGGCTCTTATTGGTCCAGTAGAAATCCGGCATGAAAGGTCCGACTGCTGGTTTGCCGACATCGAAGAGCACATACCTTGCTATGGAGGATCTATCGATGCCATAGGAGATGGCCTTTCTGACCAGGATATCATCTAATGGTGCATGCTTCAAGTTTATGGCCATGAGATAGATCCTGGGTATGCTGTACTTCTCCACACCCAGACCCTCTATGGAGTCGATTCTATCAGTCTCGCTGTATGGCACATCCACAGTGAAATCCACCTCTCCATTCTCCAGGGCAAGAGCGCGAGTGTTGGGATCGGTAATCGGCCTGAGTATGATCTTCTCCAGCTTGACCTCGCCCCCCCACCACTTATCGTTACGCGCAACGGCCAAGACATGGGTCCTGGGATCGAAGCTCTCCACCATAAAGGCGCCGGTTCCAATGGGAGAGATGAACTCGCCTTTGTCGTCCAGAGAGCTGGGGCTTATTATCGCCGTGCTGGGATAGTGCAGCGCTGCCGGCAGGATCGCATTGGGCTCGATGGTATGGATCCTTATGGTGAGGGGATCCACTGCCTCAATGGACTTCAGCATCAGAAGAGATGCCGCCTTTGAATCCAGTTCCGCTGCCCTCTCGAGGGAGAACTTCACCTCATCTGCAGTCATCTTCGAGCCGTCGTGGAAGAAGACATCATCCCTGAGGGCAACCTCCCAGGTCAGGTCATCAATCCGGCTCCAGGATAAGGCGAGCACCGGTTTGAGCGACAGATCGGGATTGGTGCCTACCAGCGTCTCAGTGACAAGTGCCTTATCATTCAAAGCCACATGCCCGTCATCATTGGATGTATCGATACTCGGTATGTCCCACAGCTCTCCTACGGCGAGAACGTTATCGAAGTCCGATCCTCCTGCAACAGATCCTGCCGCGAAGAGGGAAAATATGATCAGAAGCAGCGATTTGCATAGCATCATTGAGATCACCTATTCACTTTTTGTGCCCTTCACCATGTAATATGTCCAGTTGAAGGAGATCCTGCGATGAAATGGCATTCCGATCTTTTGGATCTTTAGAATATCATGCAGATCGATGAGGCTCACATCCTTCAAGCCGGATCCCTCGAAGTACCTTTTCGCCTCCTGAGAGGTCAATCCGTAGCGATGGGGGAGGGCAGAGTTGAGATCATCCGAGTACCAGCCTTTCCAGGGGTTCTGCCTCTCTAACAAGATCATTCCCACCTCTGAGGCCAGCCTTCTTGACCGACCAGAGATTGAATCATCTCGCCATCGCGCATCGATGGCCAGCACCTGGCCTCCAACCTTCACCACTCGCTTCCACTCTTCCACTGCCCTGTCTGGATGGGGCAGAGTCCAGAGCACATGGCGGCTGATCAGGGCATCGAATCTGCCAGGATCAAATTTCAGCCTCTCTGCATCTCCTATAGAGAACTTGACCTTCAGACGGGAGGCCCGGGCCTTCTCCCTCGCCCTGGAGAGCATTTTCTCAGATAGATCGACTCCCTGGACATTGTGGCCCATCTCCGCCAAGACCAGGCTCATCTCCCCTGTGCCGCAACCCACATCCAGGATATCAAGGCCGCTTCTGGCAAGAGCCTCTCCCAATACCCTCTTCCAGGCATCCCTCTCCTCTGCGCTCTTTATGCCGTGACCATCACGCGTATCATACTTCTGGGACGAGATATCCCATCGAGAGCGTATGACGCTCTTCACCTCTGAGTCGGTTAAGGGCATGAAAGGTTAAAGATATATCATTTCATGTTAAACCTTTCCATTATTATAACATAAAAGCCTATTACTTATAAAAAGTCGAAGATCGTAATCCTGCCAAAGCCCATCTCTTGGGCGATGGCTTTTTGCCCCTTCGCAGTCCCCTGGAGGAGGACGGAGACGCAATTCAGCGATGAGCCAATTTTTCAATATACTCCTCCGGGCTGGGCTGATAGCCATGAGCGGCTGGATCATACCGATGGCCTTCAAACAGCCCCCCATATCATCCAAATCCACTCCAGCGAGCTATGCTGCCACCAGGAAGATGCACATGGTGGCCGGGATGATTGATGCTCATCTATAAGAATATGAATAAGAGCAATATTATCAGAATATTGGCCACTTCAGTTAACGAGTATTCCATCGCTGTTATCCTCAGCCCCAGGGATCCCTGGAAATAAGAGACATTAGTGGGAAGTCCGATTCTGAAGCATCCTATTCCCAGGTGCAAAAACCTGGCCATAAACAGCAGGAGAAGACAGCTGACTGTGGAGAGGGAGCCCTCATGAAGCAATGTGCCTGAGGCCACCAGTGCAGCGCTCTGGCTGACCAGGCTGGCCATGAGGACTATCAGGCTGGATGACGAGAATCCGAGGGGCTCGACCAGGATACTGTATCTCTCCACTATGGGCAGCACCAGCACATATTCAATGGCCACCTGGGCGAGAAAGATGGTAGGGACCAGCACCTTGATGATCTTGATGGATGAGGACAGGCACTCCAGAAGGCCGGCCCTCAGTATCGCTGCCCATCCATTCCATTGTTCCGGGTCCTCCCCGCGCTCCAATGTCAGCCCCCTGGCTGAGAGCAATCGTCTCGAGGCGAGGATGCCAATGCCGGCCACAAAGAAGCTGGCGAGCAGATCCAGGCATACGTAAAGGCCTCCGGCCTTTGGGCCCAGAACGGAGAGGGCCACGGGCAGCGAGAAGATGAGCATGCTGTTCAACCCCTTGGGAATAAAGCCCACTAAAATGGCCACAACCAGCTCACGATCGGTGATCTGCCTCTTCCTGTGCACCTCTGATAGGAGGGCAAGGGCTGCCCAGCTATTGATCAGGAACAGCGTCAGGGCTGCAGAGCATTCCGCTGGAAGACGGGATACAGCCGCCAGCCAGTTGGTGGGCATGGTGAGATATCGAAAATAGGGTGAGCGGCGAATTACATTGGCCAGGAAAAATCCAATCACAATCGGTGGGATCATGACCCGAGATATCTCCACTGTGCCGATGAGAGCAGTATAAAGGGTCATATCGATAGGAGATAAATTGACATGCTCCTCCCCCTAAGATTGCGCCTCCACCAGCCGGGCGTATCTTCCTTTCCGGGCGATGAGATCCTGATGCCTTCCCTGCTCCACTACCCGCCCCTCATTTAAGACGAAGATCCAGTCCGCATCCACCACTGTGCTCAAGCGGTGGGCGATCATGATGGTGGTGCGAGCCCCTCCCCCCTCCATCAGAGCCTCCTTGATTGCCCTCTCGTTCTCAGCATCCAGGCTGGATGTGGCCTCATCCAGTACGAGTATGGGCGCTTCTTTCAGGAGGGCTCTGGCAATGGCGATCCTCTGTCGCTCTCCGCCGCTGAGGCGAACGCCCCTCTCCCCCACCAGGGTATCATACCCCTGGGGCAGGGTGGTTATGAAATCATGAATGCGGGCCTTGATAGCGACCTCTTCCACCTCGGCGTCGCTCGCCTCTGCCCGGCCTAAGCGGATGTTCTCTCTGATGCTATCGCTGAATAGGAAGACATCCTGAGAGACCACTGAGAACAGACTGCGTAGCTGCATCATGGGATAACAGCGCAGATCTATTCCACCGAGCAGTATCCTTCCCGCTTCCGGATCCCAAAAGCGGAGCATCAGATTGATCACTGTGCTCTTTCCCGCTCCGCTCGCCCCCACCAATGCCACTGACGAGCCTGCGGGGATCTCCAGGCAGATAGAGTTTAAGATCAAAGGCTCATCAGGAGCATATCGGAAGCTGACATCCTGCAGGGAGATGGATGGCTCTATGGACTCGATCGGAACTGCTGGAGCCAGGCCCGGCTCGTCCTTCACCACTGGCAGCTCATCCAGTAGCAGAAAGAGTCTGCGAGCAGCAGCGCGGGTCAAAGAGAGCTGCTTGGAGATCTCGACCACAGAGGTTACGGAGAGAAATACGCTTGAGGCCAGGATCATAGTGGCGGGGAGAAAGCCTGGCGCCAGGGAATTCTGCCTTACCAGGATGCTGGCACACAGGAGCATGGCAAGAGTCCCCACAGAGACTATGCTGATGCTCGCTGCGCTTTGCAGCCCGATGTTTCTCGCCTGCCTGGCCTGCAATGCCAGCAGTGTGGCGGAGCTCTCAGATAGCTCCTCAATTCTCCGTCTGCTGTAGCCGAAAGAGAGAATCTCCTTCATTCCCTGAATCGTATCCAGCACCAGGGAGTTGAGAAGGGCCTGCTGCCCCCTCAGCCTATCCCCTAAGGCCGAGCCCAGCCAGAAGGCCAGCCTGGGCATGAGGATCAGCAGGATGAGAAATATGAGCAATACCTCTGCCAAAAGCAGATTGATTGTTGCCAGAGCGGCAAGGGCGATGATGGGGATGACAAAAGCCACTACCGCCGGCCCTGCTGTATGGGCGAAGAAGAACTCCAGCAATTCTATGTCAGATACTGCTGTGCTGACCAGATCGCCTGTGCGCCTGTTGGCAAGCTTTGCCGGAGCGAGGGGCTCTATGGCCCAGAATAACTCATCCCTCAGGCCGACCTGGATGCGGAATGCTGCCACATGAGATAGATAGGGGCCCAAATAACCAAAGGTCCCTCTGGCCAGGCCGAGGATGATCATAGCAGCAGCATAAGGATAAAGCTCCCCGGTGGCTGTGCCGGCCACTGCCCGGGCGAAGAGGGCGGCACCAAGAACGGCAACGCCGATCCCTGAGACCTGCCTTAAGATCTCGAATATTACGACCAGGCTCATCAGTCCCATATGAGGGCGAATAGGATAGATCAGCCGGCGCCAAACCGATCTGGAATCGAGAAGCTCTCTTATCACAGCTCTCCTCCTGCCATAGCGAGGAGGCTGCTGCCGGCTTCCATGGACAGGGCATTTTCGTCATCCCCGCATTCTGGAATATCCAGGGACTGAGCCGCCACCAGATGGGCATAAATGCCTCCATTGGCCAGCAGCTCCTCATGGCTGCCGGACTCGGCGATTCTCCCCCTCTCCATGACTAAGATGCAGTCCGCCTTTCTGACTGTGCTCAGCCGATGGGCAATGATCATAACAGTGCGCTGGGACTGCAGACGGCCGAGGGCCTTCTGGATATCCTCCTCGTTTTCAGCATCGATGCTGGAGGTCGGCTCATCCAGGAGGAGGACTGGTGCCCCCTTGAGAAGAGCACGGGCAATGGCGATTCTCTGCCGCTCTCCTCCAGAGAGAAGCACTCCCCTCTCGCCTATGACTGTCTGGTAGCCTTCAGGAAGCGCCACAATGAACTGATGAGCGTTGGCCGCCTCTGCCGCCCGGACGATCTCTTCATGGCTGGCCCCGGGATTCCCCAAGCGGAGGTTATTCTCCACAGTATCATAGAACAGGTAGGGCTCCTGAGCCACCAGCGCCATTTGGCTGCGCAGGAAATTGAGGGGCAGGCTGCGAATATCATATCCTCCCAGGAGTATTCTGCCCTCTTGGGGATCGTGAAAGCGGAAGAGGAGATCGATGACTGTGCTCTTGCCAGTTCCAGTCGCTCCCACCAGAGCCACAGTGCTGCCCGGCTTCACCTCAAATGATATGTTATGCAAGACCGGCCTATCACAGTGATAAGAGAAGAAAACCCCCTCAAATCTGATCTCGGGCTCGATAGCAGAAGGTGCTATAGCCTGGCTGTCCAGGACCTCTGGGCGCTGATCTAACAGCTCGAATATGGCGTTCGCTGATCTTCTTCCCTGAAGGCTGTAGTGGTGATATAAAAGCAGATTGCTGACATGCTCGTAGAAGAGCGAGCCCAACAATAGGACCATCACCAGCTTGTCCATCAACAGGCCCCCCTGGCTGAGGCGGAATGATGAGACGATCATAGTCAGGGAGTAGCCCAGAACTGGGACCACCTCGGAGACGAAGCTGGCCCCGAAGTAGAGCTGCAGGCTCTGCACCAATGCCCTCTCCAGGTCCCTGGACCTTCTATGAAGCTCTTGCCCCCGGCGTTCTGACTGGTTGAAGAGCTTGAGGGTGGCCAGACCCTGAAGGCTCTCGGCGAAGTAAGCAGATAGCTCCCGGTACGTCTCCCATGCCCTTCTCCCCACCTTCCACTCCTCCAGATTGGTGAATATCAGCAGGGAAAGGGGAACCAGGGGAACAAAGGCCAGAAGCATCAGGGCAGAGATAAGATCCACATAGATGGCAAAGCCCAAGAAGAGAAGAACGGGCATGACCAGACAGAGAGCCATGTAGGGAACATAAAGACCCACATAGGCCTCAAGCGCCTCCACCCCATCCAAGACCGTGGTGGCCAGGGCGCTTGTATTGCGCATCTCGACGAAGGAGGGGCCCAGATCGAGAAGATGCTGATTGATCCTCTCTCTGATGCTTCTCTTGACCATGGCGGCGGAACGCTGGGAGGTGATATCCCTGGAGGCCTCGGCGATGGCTCGCAGGCCAATGGCCGCCAGCATGCCTGCGAATAGATCCAGCATGGAGAGGAGAGGGCGACCATCATATATTCCCACGATGATCCTTCCCGCCAGGAAGAGGAGGGCGATGTTGGCCGTAGATCCCATCAGGCCAGACAGGAAGGTGAGGGCGATCCAGCGCCTCGCGCCAGGGGCGAACTTCAAAACCCTTTTATCGATTAAGCCTTCCATGTTCCCCTTCTTTGCTGCAGCCTCTCTTCTGCGCTATAAAATCAAACCCAGTCGTGTTACACATATTAATAAATCTGTCGTATGCGATATTATAAATTCATATTATTATCCCGTCTTGGAGGTGAATGAGAATGAATCGGGCTTCTGCTCGCCGAAGTTGGTGAGAGGCAGCTCACTTCCTCCTGATTTCATCCATCCATGCCGATTGGGTGCCCCAGACCCTCCATCCGCCTGCATTGGACGGCCCATGGCATAAGCCTCAAAATAGCACTTTATGTAGAAAAGTTAATATTATATCATCACTTCATCGATTCCTGTGTAGGTGGTATGCTTTGAAAGAGAAGAGGAATTTCGCCCTCCGTGATGCCGCTGGCAATGAAGTTGGCATCTATACTGGAATAGCACCCAGGCAGGCAGCCCTCAAAGTGGCGAGCAGAGGGGTCAAGGATATAAGATTGAGGGAAAGGGGCACAAAAAAGGTCCATATATATCAGGGCAACAGAAGAAAGGTAAAAAAGCCGAAGAACGCTCCGGCCTGGATGCCCGATAAGATCTGGAAGCCGACGGTGAAGAAGATTGGGGTAGAGAGGCTGGAGAAGATCTGAGCTCATCATTGCTCTGTCAGAGGAGGCGGCCAGCACATCTCCCGTGTTGGCCCTGTCATCTGCCCAAGCCCTCATCCTGAGAAATAACAATTATCTAAACTTGATTATGATTAAATTCTAATATCAATTTGATTGATATGTCGGCATGCAACAGCTACCATCTCCTGTCTGCAGAATGGAGCACCCCGGCTGCAGGATGGTGAGCTGGGCAGAGGAAGGATGGTGATGAGACCCTTAAAAGCGCTGATGCTGGCCTTTGCATTATTGATGCTCTCTGCATCGGGCAACGGCTATGTCCTTCATATCTTCGGCAATGCCAATCTCGACGATGATATCAATGACCAGGATTTGGAATATCTGGAGAGAGTGATAGAAGGAACCAAAGAGCCCACATGGCTCTCTGATGCGGATAATAATGGAAAGATAGATGAATCAGATATCTCACTGGTAAAGAGCATCATCAGCGGAGTCCCAAGCGAGATCACAATCGTCGACTCAGACAACAAGACTGTGACTGTTAAGCAGCCCCTGGAGAGGCTGGTCATCTATAACCACCAGTGCGCTGAGATCCTCCAGCTCCTGGGGCTGGAGGAGAGGGTGGTGGGGGTCAGGGACACATTCGCTGAGCAGCCCAACAGGTTCCCCCGATTGAGCAAGTATCAGAGCATAGGCAGCATAGGAGAGCCTGATCTGGAGGCAGTCCTGAAGACCAATCCCGATGCCATCATAGCCTATACCCAGTATCCATCTGAAGAGTCGCTGGACGATAAGCTCCCCCCAGAGGTTAAGGTCCTGCGATTCGATTGTGAGTGCAGCGGCCAAGGCCCCGACGACATGAGAGAGAGAGTCAGATTGCTCGGGATCCTGATGGACGCAAGGGATAGGGCAGAGGAGTATCTTCAGTGGCATGACGCCATCCTCGACCGGGTGGAGGAGGAGGTCGGCGAGATCCCCCAGAATGAAAGGGCACGGGTATACCTGGAGAGCACACCCGAGGGCGACTGGCCTGCAAGCTCGCGAACGGCTATTGGTGTCGGCCATGCCGCCAACAAGGTGGTGGAGATGGCAGGAGGCGTCAACATTGCTGCAGGCCACCTCCCCGGATATAAGGATAGAGCCTCTGAGTATGGCGATATAGAGACGGAGTGGGTCCTATCCCAAAATCCGGAGATAATCGTAGGCCGGGCCATGGGTTCAGGGATCAGGCCGTATGAAAATGCCAATGGCAGCCCTCTTGAAGGATATGCTCAGGATATCAGGAGCCTGCCGGGATTCGATGAGGTCCAGGCTGTGAAAAACAATAGGATATACATCATAACCAATGACTATGCAATAACGCCCAACTACCCCTCTGCCGTCCTCCTTCTGGCCGGATGGTTCTATCCGGATCGATTCGCAGATAGCGATCCCCAGGCAGCTCACCAGGAGTATGTGAATATGATGGGCTTGGACTACGATGTCTGGGAGAAGGGTGCGTTCTTCTTCCCCGAGAAGTAAGCAGAGGATCCGGGATATATTCCGGCTGAGGTTGATGAATTCGACGTCTGTCATGAGAAAGGAGATGCGATAATTGAGAGCAGATAAAATCTTAGTACTGGCGCTGGCCCTACTCGCCAGTATCATTACCCTGTCATCGGGGTCAGGCTATGTGCTCAATGTCTTTGGCAATGCCAACATGGACGGCACAATCGACCAGGAGGATATAGCAACCCTCAGAGAGATCATCAGCAATAATATGAGCCCTACCGAGCTTGCCGATGCCAACCTCGATGGCGAGGTCGATTTGCGGGATATAGCCCAGGTGGAGATGATCATCAATGGAACAGAGAAGAACCTGACCATTCTGGACGGCAACCATTTGCCCATCACCATCAACAAGCCTGTGGAGAGAATCGTGGTCGAATATCTGGATAATGCCGATCTGATGCAGATTCTCAAGAGGACGGATAAGGTGGTGGGGGTGGACCTGGCAGTGGCCAAATCCCCGGCGGAGTTCCCGGAGCTGTCCAACCGGACGTGTGTAGGAGCCATGCACAAGGAGCCGGACTATGAGAAGGTATTGAGCCTTGATCCCGATCTGCTCTTGGTATTCTCCAATGCCACCCAGGAGAAGGATAAGAACCTGCCTGGAGTGCCAGTGCTCTTTGCCGGCCTGTACTATCCCGACCTCCTCAGACCTGAGAGCTCCCCTTTCACCGATGCAGTGCGCAAGCTGGGCTATGTCCTTGACGCCCAACAGGATGCAGAAGAGTATATCCAATGGCATATAGGTTCTCTCAACAGACTGATTGAGAGCACAGGAAGCATTCCTGATAGCATGAGGCCGACAGTCCTGGTGGCCGCCTATCCCGGAGCTGAGGAGAAGAGCATATTCACCTTTGCCAAGATAGATACCCTTACCAGCATGGTGGATCTGGCCGGTGGGAGGACGGTGGCAGCCGACTTGCCTGATTTTATGAAGTCCACTTATAGAATAGAGGTGGACCCGGAGTGGGTCTTGCAGGAAGATCCGGATTATATCGTCTTGCTGGTTGTTGCCACCACCTACAGTGGCCTGGTGATGGATCCGCCCAGCGGCTACGATGCCGATGACCCCACTGGAATGAAGGAGGCTCTTGAGGCCTTTGTGAGCCGCCCGGAGTATGCCAACCTCAGAGCAGTGCAGAACGGCGATGTTTACATATTGAGCGGCAACATGAGAAATGATGCCAGTAAGGGACTCATCGGCGCAGCCTACCTGGCGCGGATCTTCCATCCCGAAGAGGCGGAGATGGATCCAGAGGATCTGCATCAGGAGTACTTGCAGAGGTTCCTGGGCCTGGATTACGATCTGGACCAGCATGGTGTATTCATATATCCCCCTCTGATCAAAGGCCCCGGAGAGCTGGGCGGCGTGCCTGACAGCTACTATGAGATGGTGGCAGGAAATATAACCCCAAGGGCATGAAAAAGGTCGAATGCAGGCCCTTTGCCTCCAGTAAGCCCTTTTTCATCCTCGATTTTTCGATTTTTTTGCAGCATATCAAACCGCTCCTGGCAGAATGCCTATGCATTTAATCTCCAGTGACAGTAGCCTGCCTATAGCTAATTATAATAGAATCTAAACACGTGACTATATAAACACAATCAAGATTGATATTCGTAATAATTCCCTTGATTTAGTTATGATTAAATAGTAAAATGCCCTAAGACGGAATGCTGCATTGACGGCTCCTCCGCCCTTTTGCAGCAGCTCAGGCGGACCGGCCATCCTGCAGAAGGAGACTGAAATATGAGATATCAGATAGCAATAATGCTGGCACTATGCAGTTTGGTGGTTTCGGCATCGGCGGGAGATTATGTCCTGCATATCTTCGGCAATGCCAATCTTGATGACGATATCGACGAGCAAGACCTGGCATATCTGCAGGGGATAATAGACGACAAAGAGAGGCAAAATTGGCTTTCAGATGCTGATAACAATGGGAAGATAGACAGATCCGATATCACTCAAGTGGAACGAATCATAAACGGCACTCAGACAGAAATCACAATCGTCGACTCAGACAACAAGACTGTGACCATAAAGCAGCCCCTGGAGAGGCTGGTGATCTACACCCATCAGTGTGCGGAGATACTGCAGCTGCTGGGAGTGCAGGACAGGGTGGTAGGCGTTCGGGACACATTTGCCCAGCAGCCCAATAGATTCCCCAAGATGAGCCAGGATCTGAACATAGGCAGTGGAGGAGAGCCTGATGTCGAGGCCGTCTTGAATAGCAATCCCGACGCCATACTGGCCTATACCTTTTACCCAACAGAGATGGCCCTGGATGAAAAGCTTCCAGCAGATGTGAAGGTTCTCCGGTTCGATTGCGAATGCAGCGGCCTTGGCCCTGATGCCATGCGAGAGAAAGTAAAGCTTCTGGGAATCCTGCTGGGAGCCAGGGCCAAAGCGAATGAGTATCTGGAATGGCATGATCGTTGCCTCTCTCAGGTGGAGGAACGCATCAATGGAATTGCTCTGGACGATCGGGTGAAGGTCTACCTGGAGAGCACTCCAGAAGGGGACAAACCATTGGTCTCTCGCACGGCCATAGGCACAGGGCATGCCGCTCACAAGCTGGTCGAGATGGCGGGAGGAGAGAATATCGCTGCCGGCTTTCTTCCCTCATATGAGGACACTCCGATGGAATACGGCGAGATAGAGACGGAATGGGTTCTCTCCCAAAATCCAGAGGTTATTGTGGGCCGGGCCATGGGCAAAGGGATCAGGCCTTATGAGAACGAGAACGATAGCCTTCTGCAGGAGTATGTCGAGGAGATGAAGAGCCTTCCTGGATTCGATAATGTCTCAGCAGTCCGTACCGACAGGATATATATCATCACCAATGACTACGCTGTGACCCCCAACTATCCCTCCGCTCTGATGCTTTTGGCCAAATGGTTCTATCCGGATCAATTTGCAGATCTGGATCCGCAGGCAGCTCATCAGGAGTATGTCAATATGATGGGCCTGGACTATGATGTCCGGGAGAAGGGCGCGTTCTTCTACCCGCCGCTGTAAGGGGATGCCCTGACAACCCAAGGAGGGCGATAAGGGGCTGAAGGATCTTCTTCCTTTGGCCCCGATCCCAGGAGAGCTTCATATTCCAGAACGGCTTAAGAGGAGAGGGTGCTTCTCTCGTTCACCATTAATAATACCTAATATAAAAACAAGATCGTATCATATTTAAAGATATTAGTACCCTCTGCGAATAAAGCATCGCGTCTGCAAATTAAGTCGCTCCAAAAAGGGAGTCTACATGCAGAGCCAGTGACAAGGAAAAGGCTAAATATAATAAACATCTATAGTCTATTTGTTAAGTTAGATCAAATTGAGAATGCATGAGAGATTCAGGGCCCCACCTCCTCCCTGAATTTCCCAAGCAAGCTCTTCAAGGAAAGCCCCGCAGTCAGTCCCTCTCCGGCCCCTCGTCCATTTCAAACTCCATAGAGGCGGCCACCTCATCGATCAAAGGCCCCAGCTTATCCTTCATCTCCGGCCTCAACTCGATCAGCTTGAAGAATATCATCATCTTGCTGGCCATGCTTATCTCCTCAAGCTCTGCACCAATCTCCTCCAGGCAATCATTGATGGAGATGAGCGTATCAGAGATCTCCTGCAGGACTTCAATCTGAGTCATCTTCCAAACACCTCTCTTCCGCTCCCTGCACACATATTGATATAGCTGACCCTTAAGAGCAGGGGAATGGTTGAGCATCTCTTATTTTATCAGATGCCAAAATAAACCGACAGGGCGATCAAGATGGCGGGCAGACCCACCAGAGCCCAGACCCGCCGATCGGCATCGAAGATCTTCTTGCCGTCCAGAGGGCCGAAGGGAAGCATATTGAAGGCCGCCAGGATCAGGTTGATGAATATGGCAAATCCCACAGCATGCGCCCAGATGCCCTCTCCTGCCAGGCCGCTCATCATCAGAATAAAAAAGCCTGCCGCCAGTACGATATTGGTCATGGGACCGGCCAGGGATATGAGGAGCATCTCCCTTTTCATCCGGCTGGCCAGCTCCTCCTGCTGGAAGGGATGGGGTCCATTAGAGCCGGGCAGCCCTTCCGGGATGTAAGCCTGCAGCACAGGCCGGTACCGGCTGATCATCACCGCTCCCGGGGCGGCGATGAGAATGCCGGCGAAGGCGGAGAACACCGCCAAAGCCAGCCCCATGAGATTGGCCCGGTACTCGGCCAGATAGCCAAAATGCTGGGCTGTGAACTTATGAATAGATCCCTCAATTCAGTAGCGCTTATGCCCATCATCATGATCCGGAGCTCTCCTCTTTGGCCATTGCTTAATATCCCTCTGTCAGATGCAGCCCAAGGGAGATCATTCTTTGCTCGCCTCTATGATCCTCTCTTTCAGGCGCAGCTCATCCTCAGCCGCCACCGGGCGCTTTGCCGACATGCTGCACCTCTGGGGCATGGGGATCAGCTCCCCCTCCAGGAGGTCGTAGTAAGCCTCGTCCAGGTCGATTTCGCCCTTAGCATATCTGTTCAGGATGGCGCTCATCCCCTCATAGCCCGGGCTTCCCTTCTTCATCCTATCCAGTGCTTGCACAATCTGATCGTACACATCTTTGGATAGGGCAGGATGATATTTATCTCTTATCAAGAAAACGATTTATACCTTGAATCCGATTTTCCGCCCCATGGGGAAAGTATTCGTGAGCCCTCTGAACTGGGGTTTGGGCCACTCCACCAGGGACATTCCCATCATCGAGGAGCTGCTCAGAAGGGGCCACGAGGTCACCATAGGCACCAGCGGCAATGCCCTGGCCCTTCTAAAGAGGGAATGTCCGGAATGCAATTTCATAACATTCAAGGACTATCCCGCTCCCTACAGCTCCAGCCGCTTCTTCCTGCCCAAGTTCACTGCCAGCATCCCCATTCTCCTCCGCGCCCTGGCCAGGGAGAGAAAGAGGCTGGAGCAGATACTGGCTGAGAATGAGTTCGACCTGATAATAAGCGACAATCGCATGGGGGTATACTCCCATGATATCCCCAGCTACTTCATCACCCACCAGCTCCGCTTCAGCCTTCCCCAGTATCTCTATCCCTTTGAGATGCTCACCATACCGGCAAACAGCTTCTTTCATATGAAGTTCGATGGGGTCATAGTGCCTGATATCTATCCCTGGTCCAGCCAGCCCAACCTGAGCGGCAAGCTCAGCCGCTCCCGGCTGGATGCCACCAACAAGAGAGCCTACTTCGCTGGAATACTCACCAGCACCAGGAAGATGGAGCGGGATCTGGATCTGGATTATCTGCTCATAGTCTCCGGGCCTGAGCCCCAGAGGAGCAAGCTGGAGGAGATCATCCTCCGCCAGGTGCAAAAGCTCCCCGGGGAGAAGGTGGTGCTCCTGGGAAGCCCCCAGAAAGAGAGGCATGAGAGGCTGGATGGCCAGACCACAGTCCACTCCTACTTATCTACAGAGGAGAAGGTGGAGCTGATGAACCGGGCCCGCTTTCTGATCGCCCGGTCCGGCTACACCACTATGATGGAGATGGCGGAGCTGGACAAGAGGCACGGCCTCTTCACCCCCACCCCCGGCCAGACAGAGCAGGAGTACCTCTCCCGCTACTATGCTCGCCAGGGCTGGTTCCTCTCCCGCAGCCAGTACAAGCTCCGCCTGGTCGAGGATGTCCAGGAGGCGATGAACTATCATGGATTCCCGGAGATGAGCAAGACGGCGGAGAATGTCAAGAGGCTCTATGATGATGTGTTCAGGCAGCATTTGAGCTGAACTGAGGAGCTGAATTGAGGCTTTTATGGCATCCTTGCAGAGAGGGAGCGTAAGCGCCTCCCAGAAGTGCCCGGCTCTCTGCAGTGCGGCTATATCGCTCTACGCTATATCGCTCTACGCTATATCGGCCTACCAGTAAT
>Ga0116183_1003424_pt1 | contig 16126 bp, 14 predicted proteins | sample AD_UKC078_MetaG_FD_89753 | JGI IMG/M metagenome (GOLD analysis project Ga0116183, IMG submission 89753) | Active sludge microbial communities of municipal wastewater-treating anaerobic digesters from USA - AD_UKC078_MetaG | ecosystem: Engineered > Bioreactor > Anaerobic > Digestate | place: USA... | reverse complement strand
TTAGACGAACTGGAACCTTCACCCACTCTGAATAGTTACACTGAACTAATTACCTATGTGAAAGATAGGCCTGGCCATGATTTACGCTATGCTATTGACGCCGGCAAAATTGAAAAGGACTTGAGATGGAAACCTGCTGAAACTTTTGAGACTGGCATCCGAAAAACCATCTCTTGGTATCTGGAAAACCGTGAGTGGTGGCAAAATATTCAAAATAATAATTACCGCCAAGAACGCTTGGGGCTTGGATAAAATTAACTTTTCTACAGACCAGTAAGAACTTCTTGACAAAATATGAATTTAGCATATCATATAAAGAAACAGCAAATAAATCTAAAGGATAAAAAATGAAAAAAGATGTAGTGAACTACTTTCTCGAACTTATAGCTATTGATAGCGAATCTAAAAATGAGCGAGCAGTGATTGATAAATTAAAATTGGATTTGGAACAACTGGGGGCAATAGTTGAAGAAGATGATTGCTATACCAAAACTAATGGTAATGCAGGTAATTTGTATGCCTATTTCCCTGGTACAATAAATAAAAAACCTCTTCTTCTTTGTGCACATTCTGATACTGTAACTCCCGGAAAAGCAATAAAACCAACTATTGCCAATGGTCGCATTTTCAGCGATGGAACTACAATTTTGGGTGCGGATGATAAATCTGGAATTTCAGAAATTATGGTAGCCATAAAGAATATTAAAGATAAAGGCATCGAACATGCACCTATCGAAGTGCTGATTACTGTTTCGGAAGAAATAGGACTTTTAGGGGCTAAATGCTTTGATAAATCCAAATTACAATCCAAAATCGGCTATGCATTAGACAGCCATCAGGTTGGTGAATTAACAATTGGAGCTCCTTACCAAAATACTTTTTGCATCACTTTTTATGGTAAAGAAGCTCATGCTGGAGTGGAACCTGAAAAAGGACTAAATGCAATTCGTTTGGCCGCTGAGTCCATTGTAGCAATGCCTAATGGAAGAATCGATTTTGAAACTACCTGTAATTTAGGAGCTATTTATAGTGGCTCACCTACCAATATTGTCCCTAAGGAAGTTGTGGTTAAAGGTGAAGCTCGTAGCCATAAAAAAGCGAAGCTGGATCAGGTTTGTGACGAGATCAAACAAGCTGTAATTTCTACTGTTAAACGCTATAATGACCAAAATGGTAATGCCTCTTACAAATTTGAATTGGAACAAGAATATGAGGCGTTTTTTATCCCAAATAATGCTCCAGTTGTTTCTCTTGCTGAAAATGCTCTACGCGCTTTAGATATTCCCTCGAATATAAAAATTGGAGGGGGTGGTAGTGATGCTAACATCTTTAATGCCGGAGGCATACAAATGATAATAGTTGGCACAGGGATGAACAATGTTCATACTGTAAATGAAGATATTACTGTAGATCAACTTTATAAAGGTTCTGCATTTGTAGAACAGTTAATCATTCAATATGCGGAGAATTAAATGGGACTAAAACTGTGTTTAATTGGTTATGGGAAAATGGGAAAAATGCTGGCAAATTTAGCCACTAACTATGATTGCACAGTTGTTTCTATTATAGATCCTCAACAAAATAACTACCACAGTGAAATTTCGTTGCAATCAATTGGCGAGGCAGAAGTTTGTATCGATTTCAGCCACCCTTCAGTAGTGCTGGATAATATTCAAAAAGTGCTTTCCTATAAGAAAAATATGGTTGTGGGAACTACCGGCTGGTTTGATCATTTAGAGGAAGTACAAAAAATGGTGGAAAATTCGGCTTCAGGTCTGATTTATGGAGCTAATTTCTCCATTGGTATGAATATCTTTAATCGCTTAGTAGCAGAAGCAACGAAAGCCTTTGATCGTTTTCCCGATTATGATGTCTACGGTTTGGAAATGCATCATAATCAAAAAGCAGATAGTCCTTCCGGAACAGCTATTGAGCTTTCCAAAACTATATTAGCCAACAGCAGCCATAAAAAAACTACTCTATTTGATCCTGCATATAGAAAAATTGAACCGAGTGAATTACATTTTGTTTCATTACGAGCCGGTTCAATTCCAGGAACACATAAAGTCGGTTTTGATAGTGAAGCCGACACAATTGAGCTTAGTCATTGTGTGCGTTCTCGTAGTGCATTAGCTTCTGGTGCTTTACAGGCAGCAAAATGGATTAAAGACCGCAAGGGCTTTTATAGCTTTAGCGATATGGTTTCTTCCGTTTTATGCTGATACCTTTTATTAAAATGAATGCACAGGGTAACGATTTTGTTATTCTGGATTATTTTGCGCCTGAACTTGTTACTTTAAAGGAACTTAATTATTCCTCCCTGGCTTTAGAAGTATGTAGACCTCATTTTGGCATTGGGGCTGATGGCTTAGTTTTATTAAAGCCCTCCACAGAATTTGATGCTCAAATGATAATTTTCAATGCCGATGGTTCACAAGCTGAAATGTGTGGCTCTGCTTTACGATGTGTAACCTGGCTTCTATACAAGAAAACAGAAAAAAGGGAATTTGAGATTCTTACTGATTCTGGAGTTAAAAAATGCCAGGTAAACAACGATAAAACAATAACTGCTAATTTGGGTTTACCCAAAATGCTAAAAAGAAAGTACAATGCTGAGGGCTTCACAGGAGATCTGATTGAAATTGGCAATCCCCATTTTATTGTTTGGCAGAATAATTCTGATGATGACCCACATATAAAATATGGTCCACTTTTGGAACATCACCAGGGTTTTCCCGATACTGTGAATGTTCATTTTGCTTACCTGATAAATAGAAATGAGATAGCTATCAAAATTTGGGAAAAAGGTTGTGGAGCAACTTTTGCCTGTGGAACAGGAGCTTCAGCAACTGTCTATAGTGGTATCATTAATGGCTTTTTGGATAACGAAGTTAAGGTTAATATGCCAGGAGGAACTGTAAAAATTTCAGCCACCGCACAGGGGTATTTACTAAGTGGGGAAGTTTATGAAACCTTCCAAGGAGTATTCAAATGGAGAATTTAGGTAAGTACCTTCTGGAATTGCGTTTACAGCGTGGTTACAGCTATCAGGATATCTGGAATGAACTTCGTTTCAAAGAAGATCAGATAAAAGCAATTGAAGAAAATCGCTTATCTGCATTAGGACCCTATGGCATTGCAAAAGCTGTTGTTTTTAATTATGCTCGTTACCTTGAAGCCGATTTGAATTCTGTGATGAATGCCTTTTCCATTATGATGCCGGAAAGTAATAAACCTGAATTTAAACCCGCTACCACAGTTAAAGAAAAAAAGATTATGCTCTCCACCAATTTTATGTGGACCCTGGGGATTTTAGTTATTATTATTATCCTGGGTTCAATTCTCTGGTATGCCTATAATCAAAATTGGCTTAGACCCCCGAATTTCTTCACCGCCAAAAAATCCGATTCTACAGCTGTTAGCATCAAAGAGCAAAAAGAAGAAACAAAACCTGATACTTTGCGTCAACATCTACAGGCAATTAGTGAAGCCATACCTAAAACTAATAATATAAAAATTGATAATTTAGATAGCAAAACTGTCCCTCCAGATACAACTGATTATCTTGGCAATATTTTGGGTGATAGCCCTATTAATGTCCCTATCCATTAGCCAGATTATTATCTTACAGCTACCCTCTAAGAACTTTTTAAAAAATCCAAATCTGAGATAGTGAAAAATTATAATTTTTTTGCTATTGTAACATCTTTATATTCAGTCAGTTAGCTAATTCGGCAAAAAATTTTAGCAATCTAATGGTCAGATTGCTAAAATTTTTCTTGCTTTTTTTGTGGCTTCGATTATATTAATTAGTGAACAATAAAAATTCAAGGAGGTTCAAAATGAAACTCGTACCTTATCGTAGAACTAATGAACTAAGACCAATGAGCAGTATGCTCAATTTATTCGACGATTTTTTCAATCGCTTTTACGAAGAGGAAGTTGGAGATGATAATTTCCAACCGATGGCAATGGATATAATTGAACAGGATAAGGAATTCCAGGTTTTGGCTAATCTGCCTGGATTTAAGAAAGATGATGTAAAAATAAGTATTCATGATAATCAATTAATAATTGAGGCCAATTGCAATACTACCAAAGAAGAGACAAAAGGAACTGTATATCGCTGCGAAAGATACAGTGGCAGCTATCGCAGAAATCTTGTCCTTCCTGAAAATGCCGAGATTTCTAAAATCTCTGCTAAGATGGAAGATGGAGTGTTGAAACTAACTATTCCGAAGAAAGAACCCTCTCCCAAGAAAGAGATTAGCATTCAGTAATCTCTGGAAACAAACAAACTATGAGGATTGCGCCTAGCTGGCGCAGTCCTTTTTTTGTAGTTAAAGCTAATTTATGAAACAAGAAAAGTGTTGCAAAAATGTAAAAGTATAAAGTGCACGCTAAGCAATTAAGCGTGAGAAGTGGTTGATGAAGACATCAATTTTCTTGTTTTTTTCCAGAGATTACGCCACCATCGCTATGATTGTGTTGGTCTTTGAGTTAAAATCGGTTTTGCTTGTGATCTGCCATACAATTTCGTTCTTTTTGCTTTCTTTGAATAAGGTCATTAATTATCTCATAGAAAATGCCGATTTTGACTTAAAGCCGACAGGATAGCAAAATGCCGATTTTGACTTAAAGCCGACAGGATAGCAAAATGCCGATTTTGACTTAAAGCCGACAGGATAGCAAAATGTTGATTTTGACTTAGAGCCGACAGATTATTAACGTCTCCATCGTTATTATCTGTCATCCCTCTGGGACTTTTATATCCATTCATTATATCCCCGGGTTAAAACCCGTCGTTAGTATGTATCGTTCATAACGGAACTTTTGTCTAACTTCTATTTTTACAAGGGGCTTACACCAACATCAGAAAAAGGGCAAGCAAAAGAATTATATACAAGGATCAATTTTATTTCGGTACTGGTGGTTCCTTTCTATCAGGTTGCAACAAAAATGAACTCTTTGTTTCACCTTTTCAGCTTTCCACTTCTTTGCGGAGCTTCAGCGAGCTCCGGCTACCTTCTTCCTCTCGACTCCAAGACCCCTCGACTCCAAGACTTCTCGACCTCAAGACCCTTCGACTTCTCGTCCCTTCAGTTACATTTTCAGAAGCTTGTGGATGATCGTTCTTTGCTCACTTTTAACTATTATAAGGTAAATACCGGAAGGAACAGCCCTATTTTTATTATCCAAGCCATCCCAGGCAAAATGTTGTAAACCTGTATCCAAAGGAATAGTTTCCATTTTCCTAATAAGCTGTCCTTTAATGTTATAGATGTATATTTTAGCTTCCGTTGCAGAACTAAGTTTTAGTTCCAATGCCACAGACGAACTGAAGGGATTTGGATAGCTATGTAAATATTCAATTTTATCAGGTGGCAGAGGAGGATTTTCCTGTTCAGGATTAGGTAAAATCAGAACTATCGGACCTAAAACATTGTTAATTCCATTATAGGCAATTGTTTCCAGCCAATAGTAAAGTGTATCGGCAAGGGGCAATTCAGAATCATAAAAACTATAATGATAGCCGCTTGCACCGCCTATTGCAGAAATTATGGAAGCATTCAATTTTAGGGCAGAAGAAAGATCAGGCCTATCATTTCTGTAGAGATTATAGCCAGCGAGATTAGTTTCAGAAGCTGTATTCCAAAAAATATTGGCACCATTAGCATAGACAGCATAGAAAGCAGTAAGTTCTACAGGCAGTGTAACTTCTTCTGCCGTAAAGAAATCCATAATGCATTTCAGGAGGTTTGCTCTCGTATTAGGAAAAGTTCCATCCGTTAATTCACTTAAAGCATAGCTAAACACAAAGCTGCGTTCATTATAGCCACCTGCACTGGCAACTGCCACACATCCATAATCACTTTCCTCAAAAGCACTTCTGGCATAAGGATAAAGAGCCGTAAAACGATCTATATAATCCACTTTAGTTTGCGTGGAACCAGTAAAATTCATTCCGGAAGTTGGAGTATTAGAAACGCCGCTAAGATTATTGATAGCATTGGTTTGTCCATCCTCAGCATTCATTATTCCCAAGAGAGGCAAAAGAACTTCATCCGCATCTTGCTCTCCTTGAACATCCGGAAGATAATATCCAAAATCGAATCCGACCACATCCACGCCTTCAATATATACTTTTCCGCCAGAAATTAAATAACTGTATAACGCATTATACATAAGTAGGTTATCAAAACGAACAATGTTACTGCCCACTGCTCCAAAACTTAAAAAGACCGCTTCAAAACTGTAAAACGAACTGGGGAAAGTAGTTCCGTAAACACAGTCATAACCCAAATCCTGCAAAGTGTTATTAATAAAGGTTCCGCTCATATCTCTTCCTCCGGCAACTCCTTCCCACACAAATATTCCTCCCGCATTAATTAATATACTAAAAGACAGATTAGCTCCAGCAACTATAGGATAATCGGCAACTGTATTTAATGTAAAAGTAACATATTGAGAAGTTGCACTTGGCAAAACATAAATGCTAAATACATTTTCCAGAAGAAGATAACCATCGGCAGGAATAGTTTGACTATGGCTTCCGGATAGGATATTTACATATGAATTGCCTGTGGAAAGCGTAAAATTACCATTGGAAGCATATTCTCCGTAGCTTCTTAACAGCAAATTGACCGAGAATGTTTCATCAGGTTCAACCGCCAAATTTCCATTTGCATCGGTTGCTCCTCTATTTTCTATTAAAGCAAGCCGAATTTCAACATCGGGAAGGGGATTGCTTTCTTGCAACGCACGGCGGGCATTAAGTTTTCCTTCACCCAAAAGATTTTCCCTGCCAAGATTTACGGCATCTACATCATCGCAGCTACCTTTGATTCTATCTCTCAGTTCTGTTTGGCTTATTTCCGGAAGATAGGATTGGATTAATCCTGCCAAAGAACTTGCCACCGGACTGGCATAAGATGTTGCATTACTTACAGTTGTATAACCACTGGCAGTTACTGTTCCAATTGATTCTGTAGGAGCGCCTACATCAACAAAGGAACCATAACTGGAAACAGAAGATTTTATGCCATTATTTTGCAAAGCGGCAACAGCTATAACATTTTGATAGGCAGCAGGATAGACAGGGATAGCGTTATTATTATTTCCAGCAGAGGCAACAATTGTTGAGCCCAAAGAATAGGCATAATTGATAGCTTCTTGATTTGCCCAAGAAAAAGAAGAGCCACCCCAACTGCAATTTATTATATCAGCTCCCATTTCTGCAGCATAAATAATACCATCGTAACCTCTATATATAGAACTGGAACCAGGGAAACTACAGGATATGGGAAGCATTTTTAAATTCCAGGCAAGGGAACTAACCCCAATTATGTTATTTGTTCTGGCAGAAGCAATTCCACAAACCGTAGTCCCATGCCCGCTGCTTTCAAAAGGATTATTTGCCTCTTCGCCAGAACTGGTAAGCATAAAATCCCAACCAATCAGGTCATCGATTTTTCCATTTCCGTCATCATCAATTCCATTCAGGTCTCCCGCATCCATAACCCAAGTGCTTCCGTTATAATAAATTGTATAGCCATTGTCGTTTACATCTTCGCCTAAATTTTGCCAAATATTATCAACCAGGTCTGGATGAGTCCACCGGCAACCGGTATCTACAATGGCAAGCAGCACAGAATTTGAGCCATTTTCGCCTTTATGAATATCCCACGCGGATTCTGCTTCCAGAGAAGAAAAATAGAGTGACTCTGCATAATTTTCATCATTGGGAATGGCAAAAATGCTATCGGGATAAACAATTTCCGCATATTGCACATAATTATCTGTGGCAAGCAAGTTTACAATTGTCTGAGGAGGGTAGGGACTTTGCACTGTAAAAATTAGTTCCAGCTCACAATTATTTCTCTTTTGAGGAGATAGATTGAATTTGGGGTGGATGGATGAGACCTGTAATTTCTGCAGTTTCTCATCAATTGTGGCAATGCCAGTGCGATTATTGTTTTTTTGCAGAGCGGAACGCATTTCTGGCTTAATTTTAAAAACCGCAATTCTTTCTCTGTCATTAAAATCGTAGGCAAAAAGAGAAACTGTCATTAGCAGACATAAAAGCAGAGCAAAGTGCTTCATTCTAACCTCCTAAAAAACCGATTCGCGGCTCCTTTTAAAGATGTTTTTGCCATCTTTATAAAAACGGGGAATGATATGTAAATGAAAATGGGGGATACTTTGTCCGGCAGCAGAACCACAATTCATCGCCAAATTGTAGCCCTGCGGATTATACTTTTCCGCCAACAGCTTTTGCACAGTTATTGTAATAGACTGCAATGATACAACTTCCGCTTCGGTTAAAGCAAAAAAATCGGGGGTATGCCGTTTAGCAATTATTAAAGTATGCCCCTTACTGACCGGATATTTATCCCAAATTGCAAAAAAATGTTCGTTTTCAGCAAGGTATATAGAGCAATCAAGGTTACAAAATTCACACGCCATCTTTTATTACCTCTTTGTTATATAATAATCCAGTTCTTACAGATCTCCAAATGATATAATTACTTATTAAATATCAAGTTCCTTACAAGTATTTCCTCATCCTCCCGTCATCCTCCCGTCATCCTCCCGTCCTCAACTCGTTCTCAACGATGAGCGGAAGAGAGGTGAATGATGAGAGGAGGATAGGATTTTTGCAAGGATGCTTTACCCGCTTCTAAACAAGTTTTCATAATGTAAAGGTTATATTGGTATAGATTATCCTTACTTAGAGCTTTTAGATGGGGCAGACATACCATTTTGGCATTGTCAACATTCCGTGCCTAAGTCCTCTAGTGGAAACGCGAAATCTATCTTTTCCGCTTTTTTTTAATAGAGCGGAAAAAAGCAAGACAGCGGCTAACATTATATCCGCTCTTTCTTTTTCCATTCCGTCAATATTTTCGCGTTGCTTTAGGTCTGTCTGTTTGTATAATTCAATTTGGCGTTGAAGTTCCGCTACGGTAATTTCATAGCCCTCAGCTTGTTGAGGGGTTTTAATTTTGCCTCTTGAGGCAACGCAGGCACAAACTAAAGCCCCTCCTCCGGTTCCGATTAAAGTATCTTTTGTAACTATGGAAACAGGTAGAACACCATTAATATAGAATAATAAATTATTATAGTCCTTGGTGGAAATCGGATCGCTTTTCACAAACTGTTTGGTCAGCTGAAGTGCGCCTAAAGGAAAACTTTGGCTGCTTTGAATATGTCCCCCACGGCCAGAAATGATTTCCGTGCTAAAACCCCCGCTGTCAAAAACGGTTATTGGTTGCAAAGGATTGGGCAAACCGCTCAGCACGCCTTTCCATTCTAATTTTGCCTCTTGCTTAGGAGTAAGGATTTTCACTTCCAGGCAGTCCTGTATATATATTCTTCTTACAAACTCTTTCCTATTGGATGCTCGACGAAAGGTTTCGGTGCCTGCGGCAATTATTTCTTCCACCTTGTAAGCTCTTTCTATGTCTAATTGCAAACAATTTAGAACATAAATTGCCTTATTTTGTCCCAATTCAGATATATATCCCTTTTTGGTAAGATAGGAACCCAGACGAAAAGGAATTCTAATATCCGTTAAACAATTAAAACTCTTCTCCCTTTTGTCTGCAATGAGACATTTTATGGAATTGGAACCAATATCCAATACCTCTACAATCATTGTAGTTGTTGCCTCTGATTTTAATTTATGCTGAAGACTGGCATCCTTGGGCTACTTTATTTATCCAACCGCTATAATTCTGGATACAGTGGAAACCGATCAGTTAAAGAATGCACTTCTTTTTTCAGTGCTTGCAGGTATTCTTCATTTTCAAAGTTATCACGCACTTTTTTAATAAGCTCAGCTATCAGCTCCATTTCTGCTTTTCCCATTCCGCGAGTTGTAACAGCTGGTGTTCCTAAACGAATTCCGGAAGCTACAAATGGACTTCTGGTATCAAAAGGAACCGTATTTTTATTTGCTGTAATTCCTGCCAAGTCAAGAGCTTCTTCCATTTTTTTGCCGCTGGGGCTTCCCTCAATTTCGGGTCCTAAATCAATCAGCATAAGATGAGTATCTGTTCCTCCTGAAACCAGTTTGAAACCTTGATCAATTAATGCCTTAGCTAAAGCATTAGCATTTTCCACTACTTTTTGCTGATAGAGTTTAAATTCTGGCTGAAGTGCTTCAAGAAAAGCAACTGCTTTTGCGGCAATAATATGCATTAAGGGTCCACCTTGCACACCTGGAAAGACCTTGCTATCAATTTCTTTGGCAAATTCTTCTTTACATAAAATAAGTCCAGCACGAGGTCCGCGCAATGTTTTATGTGTTGTGGTAGTAACTACATCTGCATAGGGGACAGGACTTTGATGTAAACCGGCAGCTACAAGTCCTGCAATATGAGCCATATCAACCATTAATTTGGCTCCTACTTTATCGGCAATTTCACGAAATCTGGCAAAATCCAGTTTACGCGGATAAGCAGAAGCACCAGCTAAAATCATTTGTGGCTTATGTTCAATTGCCAAAGCTTCCAGTTCATCATAATTTAGCTGTTCAGTTTCTTTATTTACAGTGTAGGGGACAATATTGTAAAGCTGTCCACTAAAAGAAAGAGGATGGCCATGGGTTAAATGTCCTCCATGGGCAAGTTCCAAAGCCATAACAGTGTCCCCTGGTTTAACAAGAGTAAAATAGGCAGCCATATTTGCCTGAGAACCGCTATGAGGTTGAACATTAGCATGCTCAGCTCCAAAGATTTGTTTGGCGCGTTCAATAGCTAAACGTTCAGCATCGTTAATAAATTCGCAACCACCATAATAACGACCGTAGAGTTTATAATTTATTGCACCAGTTTTTTTACTCCAGCGGTAGGGATAACCCTCGGCATACTTATTGGTCATAATACAACCTTGAGCTTCTAAAACAGCCAGGGAAGTGAAATTTTCACTGGCGATCAGTTCCAAATTTTCACGTTCTCTATTAAGTTCATTCATAATAGCAGCGTAAATTTCGGGATCGGTTTTTTGAATGTGAATCATTACTTTTCTCCTTGATGTATTTTATTAATTCTCTTTAAGTGTCTTCCACCTTCGAAAGATGTGTTCAACCAAACCTTGGTAATTTCTATGGCATAAGGTATGGCGGTAAATCTTCCTGCCAAAACCAAAATATTAGAATCGTTATGTTTTCGGGAAAGACGAGCTATATCAGTATTTACACATAGAGCAGCTCTAATTCCTGAAACCTTATTGGCAGTAATACTCATTCCAATTCCGCTGCCACAAATAAGGATACCTTTTTCACAATGTTTTGTGGCAACTGCTCTGGCAGCGGGATAACCTGTGTCTGGATAATCCATACTCTGTGTACTATGTGTGCCAAAATCCTCAAATTCAATTTCAGGAAAGGCATTTATGATTGCTTCTTTCATTTCATAACCAGCATGATCTGAAGCAATGGCTATCTTCATTTTCCCTCCGCCATTAAACAAGATAGAGCTATACAGTAATATTTGGAATTTTCGCTTTCGCTACGGCTCATAACTATCACCGGTTTTGTAGTTCCGCAGATCAAACCGGCCAATTCTCCTTCCCCAAAAAGCATTAGCCCCTTATAAAAACTATTGGCGCTTTCCAAATTCGGGAAAATGAGAATATCGGCATCACCCTCTAAAGAACTTTGAATTCCTTTGATGGAAAGTGATGTCGGATCACAAGCTAAAAATATATCTAAGGGCCCATCCACAAGGCAATTTTTTATCTGTCCCCGTTCGGCCATTTTACATAAAAGCGAATATTCCAAGGTCTCCGGCATTGAAGAGCTAACCTTTTCTGTGGCAGAAATTAAAGCAACTTTGGGTTTTTCTATGCCAAACTTCCTTGCCATAGCAACGCTGTAATTGATCATAGCTATTTTTTGATTCAGATCGGGATTTATTAGCACAGCAGTATCGCTAACAAAAAGCAATTTATGACACTTAGGGATTTCTAAGGCGCAAGTATAGCTCATTACCGCTTTGGGAGGTAGAAGCCCTTTTTCTTTATCCAAAACCGCTTTCAGGAAAGTTTCAGTTCCCACTAAACCTTTCATCAAAACATCAGCTTCATTATTGCGAACCATTCTAACAGCTTCTTTAACAGCCATAGCAGGATCAGTTATATTCATTATTTGCAATTTGTTGGAATCTATGTCGGCAGGTAAGAGAGCTGTGATTTTATCTTTATTTCCTATTAAGATAGGGGAAACAAATCCATTGTTTGTAGCTTTTAAAATGGCATTGATAGTATTATTATCTTCTGCAACGGCAACTGCGATGCGGGTTTTTTTGCCGCTGTTTATAGCTTTTTCTGCAAGTTCAGTAAGTTTCGTAATCATTTTTCTTACGCCAACATCGCTGCTAAAGCGATAGAATATAATTTACTGCATTCGCTATCACCCCGGGAGGTTAAAACACAGGGAACCCGCGCCCCCATAACTATCGCTCCCAGTTCACTTTTCGCCAGTTTTATGATAGTTTTGTAAAAAGTGTTGCCAGATTCAATATTGGGGAAAAGGATACAATCTGCATCTCCACAGACAGGACTATCCACACCTTTAATTAGGGCACTTTCTCTATCCAAAATCATATCTAAACCCAAAGGACCTTCTACTATGGCACCTTTAATTTGACCGCGTTGAGCCATTTTGGCAATAATTGCGGCATCCGCAGAAGAAGTAATTTTGGGAAGGGTTTGTTCACTGGCAGAAAGAAGACCTACTTTGGGATTTTCAATACCCAATAAATTGGCAGTCCTAATCAGATAATTAGTTATGGCAATTTTCTGATTTAGATCGGGAAGAGGAATAATAGCTACATCACCAACTATCAGTAATTTATGATAATGCTTTGATTCGGTAACTGTTACATGGGAAAGAATCGCACCAGGATCCATAAGCCCGCATTCTTTATTTAAAATTGCTTTCATATAACGATCGGTGGAAATAAGCCCCTTCATTAAAAAATCGCCCTTGCCTTTATTAATCATTTCTACAGCTAGGCTAGCAGATTTAATATCTACAGGGCAATGAACAATGTTAAATTTGGAACAATCAAGATTATGTTCCTTACACACTGATAAAATCTTTTTTTCATCACCAACTAAAGTTGCTTCAATCAGTTCCTTTTCCACAGCCATATATGCTGCTAAAATAGTATGTGAATCAACTCCCCAGGCCGCTATCATACGTTTTTTTGGCCTGGTAGCCAAAACATCGAACATTTGGTCAAGTTTGCTAATCTGCATTTTTTTTGTCCTTTAGATCTTTATTTTTATTAAACTTTTTGTTTCATCATAAACACAAGCCATTTCCTGCAAATTATATAGCTTCAGCTCTAAAAACGGAATTCCATTCTCTATTAAATATCGGCTCTGTAAAAGAAAATCTGCCCCACTATGCTCTCTAACATATAATAAGGAATCAGGGTGTGAAGATAATATAAGCGAAGTATCACATAAAACCAAATTGACTGCATAACTTCTTAATAGTTCGTCCTTTATTAATTCTAAAAGAGAAGATTCCTGCTCTGCATATTCTGATTCTATGTTAGAAGAAATTAGCAGAATAAAAGGTCTGCGCTCCTGCTGGAATTTACTAAGCCAATCACCTTCCAGAAGAGCTTGCACATTTTCGATAACAGTATAAACATACCTCTGCTCTTCAATTATCTCTGTAGAAGATACGGATTCTGAAACATAAATTTTATCCTCTGTTTCTATCTCTGGAATAATATATTCATCAATGCTATCCTTACTGGCTTTAATTTTATACGCTTCTTCTTCACTCTTGTTTTTCTGAAAAGAAGTACAGGCAAAACATAACAAGGATACTGCACAAATAATTAACCTCTGGATAAAATGCATCTTCATCCTTTTATTACAACTGTATGAGCCATTGCAAGTTAACTTACTTCCAAATAAAGTTACCATATTTGAACATTATGTTATTAATTCACATTTCTGTCAAGAGTTAGTTTCGCAAAGCTTGGCACTCCTTCCACAATTTCAAGGCAATAAGCTAATTTTACATAGAAATTTTCTCAGGACTACATTGATATAACTTTGCAATCTGTGAAAGACAGATAATCTATCTTGGTTTAGATAATTTTACTTGACGGCATAGCTATATTTAATTAGATTATCATTTACGAGTAAATTTAGGTATCAGATAAAAATAGCTTAATTCTACAGGGAGGAATTATGAAAAAGACATTATTTGTAATGCTTTTAGCCCTTGCCTTTTTAGGAAGTTTGTCTGCTCAGATAAATATTCAATCTGGGCAAACGCTTACTCAGGATTTTGATGTTTTAGGAACTTCCGCCACTGCAACAATGCCTGCCAGTTGGAAAGTAGATAAAAATACCACAGTCCGATTGGTTGGAAATTATTCTGCAGCTGTTACTGCCACAGAAAGAACTGGTGGTAATAGTATGACTGATTCTGCCGGAAACGGTATTTACAATTTCGGAGCTGGTGATCCCACAACAGCAACTGATCGTGCTGTAGGTTTTTTATCTTCCAGTTCTGCCACAAAAAGTGGTAATGTATATGTTCAGCTTAGTAATAACGGTTCCACGACAATCAACTCTTTTGCTATCAGTTATAATGTGGAAAAATACCGGATGGGCACTAATTCAGCCGGTTTTTCCATCCAAATGTATTACTCCACTGATGGAATTACTTGGACAAGTGCAGGAAGTTCATTTTTAACTTCTTTCCCAGCGGATGCTACAACTAATGGTTATGCTTCTGCTCCGGGAGCAACAATTCCTGTAAATGCCACTTTATCTTACTCTCTTTCTGCAGGAAGTTCTTTATATCTTGCTTGGAATTATTCCGTAACTTCTGGAACTTATACTTCCTATGCACAGGCATTGGGTATTGATGATGTAAGCATAACTGCCGGAGGAACAGCTTCACCTACTATTGTAGTTAGTGGCACTTTAACTCCTTTTTCCACTTATACCGGCACTCCTTCAACAGCTCAGAGTTATACTTTGAGCGGGCAAAATTTAACCGGAAGCATCACTGTTGCCGCCCCCACAGGTTTTGCTCTATCTACTGATAACACTACTTTTTCAAGCACTCTTACCTTAGCCAGTAATTTTAATGGGCTTGTTTATGTGCGTTTAACTGGAATCACGGCAGGAACTTTTTCCGGCAATATTGTCCATTCCAGTTCCGGAGCAACTACTATAAACCTTGCCGTGGAAGGAACAGTTACCAATCCTTCCCCATTGATAGATATTACTGCCAATTTAAGTGATTTCAGCACAATATTGGGAACTCCTTCTGCCGCACAAAGTTATACGGTAACCGGACACTTCTTAACTTCTGCTATTAGTATAACTGCTCCCACAGGTTTTAATCTTTCTACGGATAACACAACTTTTACTTCCACTCTTTCTTTGGCAAGTGATTTCAGCGGAACTATTTATGTCCGTTTAACAGGTGTTTCAGCAGGAACTTTTACTGGCAACATTGTCCATAGTAGCACAGGAGCCCCAATTCAAAACTTAGCCGTAAACGGAACAGTAACAGACCCAAGTGTTCATAATACTTTTTTGGACGAGGAATTTATTTATCCCGCAGGAGATCTATTAACTGCCCATGGTTGGAATGCACATAGTAGCCCAGGGATACATCCTGTTATTGTAGCCAATGAAGGTTTAGTTTATCCAGGTTATTATGCTTATCAGGGTTTAGCCGCACAGACAGTTCTTTCCGGTTCCGCGGAAGATGTTAACAAAACCTTTGCTAATCAGACCTCAGGCACTTTTTACGCTGCTTTTCTGTTCAATGCTTCCGAAGCTAAAACTACCGCTGATTATTTCTTCCATTTTGGACCTAATCCTATTGGTTCTGATTTAAAAGGCAGAGTATTTGCCCAAAAGGATGCTTCCGATAACCTAAGATTCGGTATAACCAAAGCAGCAGGTGCTATTTCAGAAACTGCTGCTACTCCTTACAGCTATGCTCTAAATACTACTTATCTGATTGTTATTAAATATGTTATTGTTTCGGGAGCAGCTAACGATGAAGTCTATATGTGGGTGAATCCTGTTATCGGAGCTACAGAACCAGCTGCGCAACTTACAGCAGCTG
>Ga0116183_1003421_pt1 | contig 16139 bp, 13 predicted proteins | sample AD_UKC078_MetaG_FD_89753 | JGI IMG/M metagenome (GOLD analysis project Ga0116183, IMG submission 89753) | Active sludge microbial communities of municipal wastewater-treating anaerobic digesters from USA - AD_UKC078_MetaG | ecosystem: Engineered > Bioreactor > Anaerobic > Digestate | place: USA... | reverse complement strand
TGAAGAAGGGCAGCTCCCCGGCATATTGAACGCGCTTTTAGTCACCAACCCCGCCATCAACGACCAGGAAGATAACCTGGTCATTGAAGTCTCGCAGCACCTCGGTGACAACGTAGTGCGCTGTATTGCCATGGATATCACAGACGGGCTCGTTCGCGGCATGAACGCAAAAGACACAGGAGCGCCGATTATGGTGCCGGTGGGTAAAGAAGGCCTTGGGAGAATTCTGAACGTAGTCGGTCGCCCCGTGGACGGCCTCGGGCCGGTCAACGCCCAGAATCTCGCGCCGATTCACCGTGACGCTCCCGCCTTTCTGGAGCAGGACACCTCCGTGCACGTGCTGGAAACGGGCGTTAAGGTCATTGACCTGCTCGTTCCTTTTCCCCGCGGCGGTAAAATGGGCCTGTTCGGGGGTGCGGGTGTCGGTAAAACGGTCGTGATGATGGAAATGATCAACAACATTGCCATGCACCACGGCGGTATTTCCGTGTTTTGCGGCGTGGGCGAGAGAACACGCGAAGGCAACGACCTGTACCGCGAAATGTTGGAGTCCGGCGTTATCAAACAGGCGGCACTGATTTACGGCCAGATGACTGAGCCGCCCGGGGCACGCGCCCGCGTGGCTCTTACCGGTCTGGCGGCTGCCGAATATTTCCGTGACGTGGAAGGCCAGGACGTGCTCTTTTTCGTCGACAATATTTTCCGTTTCACTCAGGCAGGTTCCGAAGTGTCCGCCCTTTTGGGGCGTATGCCCTCCGCCGTCGGTTATCAGCCGACGCTGGCGACAGACCTGGGCGCGCTTCAGGAGCGCATCACCTCCACCACAAAAGGTTCGATTACCGCAGTGCAGTGCGTGTACGTGCCCGCCGACGACCTTACCGACCCGGCGCCCGCCACGACATTTGCCCACCTCGACGGAACGCTGGTTTTATCCCGCCCGATCGCCGAGCTCGGCATCTACCCGGCGGTGGACCCGCTTGACTCCACCTCCCGGATTCTGGATCCCAACGTTCTGGGTGAAGAGCATTATCAGGTTGCCCGTCAGGTGCAGGTGACGCTGCAGAAGTATAAAGACCTTCAGGACATCATCGCCATTCTGGGCATGGATGAACTGTCCGAGGAAGACAAGCAGACCGTGAGCCGTGCCCGTAAAATCCAGAGATTCCTGTCCCAGCCCTTCTTCGTTGCCGCGCAGTTTACCGGAACGGAAGGAAAGTTCGTGTCCGTGGCCGATACTGTCCGCGGCTTCAAGGAAATTCTGGAAGGCAAACATGACGATTTACCTGAGCAGGCTTTTTACATGGTCGGGGGTATTGAAGAAGCAGTCGAGAAAGCGCAAAGGCTTTCCTAGTTAGCGAGGAATTCCATGTCGGATGAATTAATGCTGGAAGTTGTTACGCCGGGGAGGATCGTGTTTACCGGGAAGGTAGAGGAAGTGACTCTGCCCGGAACAGAAGGGGAGTTTGGAGTGTTACGCGGTCATGAACCTTTTCTGACCTCCGTAGATATCGGCGAGCTGTATTTTTTAGCCAATGGTAAAAAAGTGCATTATGCCGTCAACACCGGCTACGCAGAAGTGACCGGAAGCAAAGTCACGGTGCTGATAGAAACGGCTGAAAGAGCCGACGCCATCGATAAAGACAGGGCGATTAAAGCAAAAGAAAACGCAACGACCAGATTGGCCCAACTGTCCAAAGAGGATGCTGAATTTGAAATAATGAGTCTGGCGCTTGCCCGGGCGATCAACCGGATCAGTGTTGCCGAAAAACTGTCATTAAACTGATCTGTAGTGATATATCGTAAAAAGGCGGCTCCTTTTCTAAGGAAGCCGCCTTTTTACGTGCTTGTACGGATCGGATATCCGCGTAGCTGCTTTTATTCTGATGAAATATCCACAATTTGAAATCTGCGCGTACCGCCCGGCGTCTCAACGACGATTTCGCTGTCGATTTTCTTGCCGATTAGAGCCCTGCCGATCGGCGAGGTGACGGAAATTTTATTCTGGGCGATGTCCGACTCCAGCGGCCCCAGCAACCGGTACTTGATTTCTTCTCCGCTTTCACTATCAGAAATGGTCACAAAGCACCCGAAGACGACTTTATCGTTGTTTGCTACCGTTACCGCAATGATGTCGCAGGAGGCAAGATTGTTTTCTAACTCCTGCACCCTGCCGTGCAAAAAGGATTGACGCTCCTTGGCGGCGGCGTATTCAGCATTTTCAGAAATGTCCCCGTGGGACCTGGCTACTTCGATGTCACGCACATTTTCAGGTATGGAAACATTTCTGAGTGTTTCAAGGTCTTTTTTTAATTTTTCAAATCCCTCTTTGGTAATAGGTATCCTTGCCATTTTATCCCCGGGTAATTATCCTTTTCATGATGTGATGCCGATTTGTGAAACAAGGCAGGCGCCGCTTTTATTTTTAACGACGCTAGACGAGAATGATTTTCCTGTCAAGAGACATTTATCGTACTTTGCGCCACGGCAACCGAAAAAACACGGCTGTTTCTTCTGATTAAAAAAACACCGACATTGTGTTGTCATGAGGTTTGTGTTATTGAACGCCGGTCATTGGAAAAGGAGTTTTTGCACACCAGATGCTCGATAAATATGAAAGAAACATAAATTATCTGAGAGTTTCAATCACCGACCGCTGCAACCTGCGCTGCACATATTGCCGTCCAAAAGAAGGTATTTCACTCAAGGGCCACGAGGATATTCTGCGCTACGAACAGATACTACGTGTTGTCGGACAGGCGGTGAAGATGGGTTTCATCAAAGTCCGGATTACCGGCGGCGAACCGCTTGTCCGCAGGGGATTCGTGGAATTTGTGCAGCGGCTGAAAAAAATTGAAGGTCTTGAAGACATCAGCCTGACCACCAACGGCATACTGCTCGAGAGGTTCGCGAAAGATATTTTTGCCGCCGGCGTCAGAAGAATCAATATCAGTCTTGATTCGCTGGACGCGGACAGGTTCAGAGAAATTACCGGCGGAGGAAACCTCGATGATGTTTTACGCGGCATCGACGCTGCCGACAAGGCCGGTTTTGCGCCGATTAAAATCAACACTGTAGTCATCCGCGGCTTCAATGACGATGAGGCGCTCGAGTTTGCCCGACTCGCGATGAAAAAGCCCTATCAGATCCGCTTTATCGAGCTGATGCCGGTAAGCATGGTCAACATCAATCAGCCGCGGGAATTTATGCCGAACGCAGAGCTGCTGAAAAGAATTCAAAAGCATTTCCGCCTTGAAGAGTCCGAAAAAAAGAAACAGTCGGCGGACGGGCCGGCCAGAATCTTCAGTCTGGCCGGCGGTGCGGGGGAGATCGGTTTTATCAATCCGGTCAGTGATCATTTCTGTTCCACCTGCAACCGACTGCGCCTCACCGCGGACGGGAAACTGAGGGCCTGTCTGCTCAATGAATCCGAGGTTGACCTGAAAAAAGCGCTTGCACGAAACTGCTCTGATGAAGAGCTTGCCGGGTTGATCGACCGCGCCATCATGCTCAAACCGGAAAAGCACGACCTGGATTGCACCGACAGAAACCTTAAAAAATGCTACCGCGACATGTCGGATATCGGCGGCTGAAACAACATCCATTGATGGATCGTCCCGCATAGAGTATAATAAAGACACTGGTTTTATTGTGCCGTTTCGCGCAGTGAAACAAACCTTAATTATTACATTGCCGGACTGGTTTTATGTGGACAGACGAACTTCATACCGCGGCGCAGGAGTGCTGGCTGGAAACCGAAACCGGACGCTATATTTTTTCCCGCCAGGAAAAGCTGATGATGGAGATGCTTTCCCCTGTCGCCGGTGAGCGCATCCTCGATGCGGCATGCGGAACGGGCAATCATCTGAAGCTGTTTGAACGCAGCAGATGCAGTTTGACGGGAATGGACGCCTCCGGCGATGCGCTGGCTCTGGCCAGAAAGAAACTGGGGGATGCCTGCGAACTGGTTCGTGGCGGGGGTGCCGACTTTCCCTTCTCGGACAATGAATTTGATATTGTCACTTTGATTAACGCTCTTCGCACACGCGATGATCCTCATAAGACCATTGCAGAGGCTCTGCGCGTCAGCCGCAGTCGCGTGTTTGTCGGCTTCATGAATAAATTTTCGTTTGCCGGAACCCGCTCGTCACTGCGGCGTCTTTTTGGTCTGCCCGCATCCTCGTCTGTACGCTTTTTTACCATTGGTGAAATGCGTTCGATCGTTGCGCGCGTCATGGCAAATTCGTCCGTTGCGTGGGGCTCCGTGGTCTGCCTGCCCGGCCCGTTTTATACCTTTTTCCCTCAGTGCGACGAAATGCTGCCTGTCAGAAGAAATCCACTCGGAGCCTTTGCCGGCATGCTGATAACCGTCAGATACACATACCGCACGGCGGAAAATCCGCTTCTCAATTCGTTTGAAATGAAAACAAAAGGGCATGCCGCACCCGAGGCGGTGCGTGGCATGTTGCAGGGGAGAGATCGATGATCCGAGAGGCACTGCTTTACGAAAAACTGGACGGCGGTCGTGTCAGGTGCTTACTGTGCGCGCACCTGTGCAAAATCAATCCGGGGAACCGCGGGATATGCGGCGTGAGGGAAAACAAAGACGGTGTCTTGTACTCGCTTGTTTTCGGAACATTGATCGCCGGGAATATCGACCCCGTTGAGAAAAAACCATTTTTCCATGTTTATCCTTCCTCTTTGTCCTATTCCATCGCGACGGTCGGCTGCAATTTCAGATGTGAGTTTTGTCAAAATCACGACATCTCGCAAGTGTCGCGGCAGACTGTCCATATGCCGGGCACAGAAATGCCGCCTGCTGCGGTCGTGCAAAAGGCGAAAAGCAGCGGCTGTAAAACAATAGCCTATACCTACACGGAGCCGACTGTTTTTTTCGAAACAGCTCTGGAAACGGCAAAAGAAGCCTCGCGCGAAGACATTGAAAACATTTTTGTCACCAACGGCTACATGACACCTGAAGCCGTAGGCATGATCGCTCCCTATCTGGCCGCCGCCAACGTGGATTTAAAATCCTTTCGCGAAGAATTCTATTCAAAGCAGTGTGGTGCGAAATTGCAGCCGGTTCTGGACAGCCTGCAAAAAATGAAAGAAAAGGGAATCTGGCTGGAAATCACTACACTGCTGATTCCGGGGCTCAATGACTCAGAGGGGGAATTAAAGGACATCGCTTCTTTTATTCGTGGACTCGGCGCGGAAACGCCGTGGCATGTGAGCCGCTTTCATCCGCAATTCAAAATGCTCGACCGGCCCGGCACGTCCGTATCGTCGCTGCACCGCGCCTGCGAAATCGGTAAAGAGGCGGGACTGCATTATGTTTATAGCGGTAACATACCGGGAGATCTGGGTGAAAACACCTATTGCGTGAACTGCTCAATGCTTCTAATCCATCGATATGGCTACTCAATAATCGAAAACAAGCTCTCCGACGGAGCCTGCCCCTCATGCGGCAGAAAGCTCGAAGGCCTTTTCTGAGGGGCTCCCTTCCATTATCATGTTGATTTATTTGATGATATCGACATCGTCCCTCCGCAGGCCCGCCTTGCGTTTCAAAAACGCGTTTTTCTTCACGCGATATGAGTGCCAACACTACATATTGTGGTACGATTTTTATACGAACACATTTTGTTGTATTTTCTCTTTACAAAGGATATATATTTTGTTACGCTTTTTCAAATTTAATGATAAAAAAGAAGACCTATGAAACTGAAGCGCATCGAAATATCAGGATTCAAATCTTTCCGTGAAAAGGTCATCGTTGATTTTTCCGCAGGGGTCAACGCGATTGTCGGACCCAACGGATGCGGGAAATCAAACATCGTCGATGCGATCCGCTGGGTGATGGGCGAGCAGAGAGTGAAAGCGCTGCGCGGGAAGAAAATGGACGATGTCGTTTTTAACGGCAGTGAAGACGCGGCGCCTGTGAGCATGGCCGAGGTGGTCATGACTCTGGAACGCAACGGCACGAGTTTTCCCGGCGTTTACGGCGAAATGGAGGAGGTGTCCATTTCGCGCAAAGTCGTCATCGACGGGGAGAGCGAATACTGCATCAATCGTGTTCCCTGCCGGTTGCTCGATGTCAAGGAGTTCTTCATGGGCACGGGCGTGGGCGCCCGTACCTATTCGCTGGTTGAGCAGGGCTCTGTCGCATCCATGGTCGAGGCCAGGCCGGAAGACCGCCGTCTGTTTATCGAAGATGCGGCGGGCGTGTCCAAATACAAAAGTCGCAAAGACGCGGCCGTCCGTAAAATGGAAGCGACCAAGCAGAATATTGTGCGCCTCAACGACATTCATAAGGAAGTCAAATCACAGCTCGGTGCGATTACCCGCCAGGCCAAAAAAGCGGAGCAGTATAAAGCCATCAAATTACGGATGAGGGATACGGAAATCGCTCTTTCCCGGCAGGGATATGCCGCCATGAGCGGGCAGCGGGCATCGTTGACCGAAAAGAGCGCGCAATTTGCCGGACGTGCACAAACCGCCGGAGCTCAGCTTCAGGCCAAAGAATCGGTACTCGACGAAATGAAGGCAAGGCTTCTGGAAAGCGATGAGCTGATCGGCCGCAGCCAGACCGTGCTTTATGAAACAAAAAATTCCATCAACATCAAAGAAAAAAATATCGAGTTTTCGCGCCGCCGCATGGCGGAGGCGACACAGCGGGCGCAGAAGAATCAAGAAGAAATCGAGGCCATGGAACAGCGGAAGTCCGCTCTGATTGTCGAGATGGAAAAATTACAGCTCAAGGCAGCCGAGGCCTTCAGCCGGATCCGACAGTGGCAGGAGGAGCTGGAAGAGGGGCAAAGGGTAATCGAAGGTCTGCTGGCCGGCGACCGCGAGATCAACAGCCGGCTCGAAGAGCATAAAATCCATTATATCGACATCATGCAGGATCTGGCCAGATTCAACAATGACATTACGAGTCTGACCAAAAGCATAGAGGATTTTCACAGGCGCGAAGAACGAGAAACGCGGGAAATTGAAGAAGACAAAAACAGGCTGACGGATCTGTCCGAGAAGCTGCACACATTGAAAACAGCGCTGGCGGAAGAAGAAGAGGAAGTGGCCGGGCTTGTCTTGCAAAGACAGACGGTCGCCGACGAGCTGGCCGGAGCCAAAGCCGACCTGCAGGTGGTGGAAGAGCGTATTGTGCAGATCAAGGAGGAGACGGGTGCCAAGTCCTCCCGTATGCACTCGCTTATCGAGTTTCAGGCCGCCTTTAAATGGTCCAGCGACGGCGTGAAGAAAGTCATCGAAAAGCAGGAGCAGACAGACGCGTTTTACGGCGTGGTCGCCGACCATATCAGCGTGCCGCGCGAGTATGAATCTGCGGTTGAAGCAGTGCTGGGCGAGAAGCTGCAGTATGTGGTCGTTAAAAACCAGGAAGAAGGCGTCCGCGCCATCGACTACCTGAAAAATTACCAGCTCGGCCGGGGCAGTTTCGTTCCCGTGGAGCTGCGCGGGCATTACGCCGAGACGTACAGCGCGGAGCATCTGCTGGAGGCGGAGCCTCTGCTGCGCAAAGTAGCGGTCAAAGAGGAATTCAAACACATTGCCGACTGCCTGCTCGGAGACGTTCTTCTGACCCCGACCATTGAAGCGGGGATCAACCTGTGGAAGAAAAACGGCTTCCGCGGCACATTTGTCACGCCGGAGGGGGACACCATCAGCCCGCACGGCGTACTGACCGGCGGCAGCGGTTCGGCGGTGGAAAAAAGCCTGCTGGCTACCAAAAGAGAAATTGCGGATCTGGAAAAAGAAATCGCCCGACTGGGGGCTGAGCTGGAAGAGCACACGCAGGAAAAAAAGAGCCTGACCTCTTCCATCTCCCGTTGGGACGAGGAGCTTACCGGCCTGAAAACAGGGATACACATGCTGGAGATCAGCATCAACGGCCGACGGAAGGACACGGAGCGCTTCGAAGATGAAACGGGCCGCCTGCGCCAGAGAATCGCCGTTTTGGAGTACAACCGCCAGAATATCAAGACGGAAGAGGCCGAGACACAAAACAGACTGCGGCAGGTCAAAGAAGATATTGCCCTGAAAGAACAGGCGGAAAAAGAGCTCAATGAAGTTATTTCCGTCTTCAACAGGCGCAGGCAGGAGTCGCGCACGGCAATCGACGCGCAGGAAAAAATATTGACGGAGAAAAAAATTCTGCTGGCCTCCCTGGTTGAAAAAAGAGACGCGGACCTGAGAACGGCAGGTCGGCTGCAGCACGATATCGGCACCCATGAAGACGAAGTCGTGCGTAAACAAGAAGAGATCACCGCCGCTGAAAATCAGGCAGCCGAGCTTGCCGCCGCAATAGAAAAGGACAACGAGTCGCTCGGGCTGCTTTATCAGGAGCTTGCCGCAAACGAGACCTCCCTGGGTGAAATGAAAGAAAAGCGGGCTGCCGAAGATGAAGGCCTGAGGACCGGTGAAAATGGAATCCGTGAAGCAAGAAAGAGTCTCGATGAGCTTCAGAAGCAAACAGGCGAGCTGGAACTGCAACTTCGCGAGACAGACTTGAAAATGGAAAACCTGCAAAGAACTGTTTCTGAAAAGCATGGCATCGATCTGGCGGCCACGATGGACGATTTTGCCGGGCTGGAAGAGGAGAAAATCGCCGAACTTGCCGCCCTTCTGGAAAAAGACAGGCAGACGATCGATAATTTCGGCGAGGTCAATCTGCTGGCGCTCAATGAATACGCGGAGCTCGACCAGCGCAATCAGTTTTTGACTTCACAGCTGGCCGACCTCAACGAATCGCTGGGGTCTTTGCAAAGAACGATCACACGGATCAATAGAATATCCCGGGAAAGATTTTCTCAAACCTTTGCCGAAGTCAATGAATGCTTCAAAAAAACTTTCTCCTATATTTTCCCCGGCGGCCGCGGCAACCTGCTTTTGACGGATGAAAACGATCTTCTGGAAACGGGTGTCGATATTGACATTCAGATTCCGGGCAAGAAGGCGCAAAGCGTGAGCCTCCTGTCCGGCGGCGAAAAGTCCCTCGCGGCAATTGCGCTCATTTTTGCCATTTTGCTGTACCGCCCGTCGCCTTTCCTGATTCTTGACGAAGTGGACGCCGCACTCGACGATGCCAACACCAATTTGTTCAACCGTCTGATCAGGGATGTCGCGGCCAACTCGCAGGTCATCATGATCACGCACAACAAAAGCACCATGGAAGTGGCCGACACCCTCTTCGGCGTTACCATGCAAAAGCAGGGCATCTCCTCTGTAGTATCCGTCAACCTCAATTAAAGCGTCCTTTCCGCGGGGAGATGAAGCCTTTTGAATCCCTCCCCTGCTTTTCTTTTGCGGTATGCCCTTTACTTTAGCCTCAAAAATCGTTATGTAATTTGAACAATTTTGCGGTTTTCCACACGGATGAAAATTGATGCGTAAAGCCGAAATATTCTGGAAAGGACAATCCGGTTAAGTGGGTTTATTTGACAAGCTGAAAGCAGGCCTGACCAAAACGCGCGACAGCCTGACGAAAAGTCTGGATCATCTGGTATTCGGTAAAAGAGTTCTGGATCAGGCTCTTTTCGATGAACTGGAGGAATTGATGATCTCGGCGGACATGGGTCCGCAATTCACTTATGATCTGATCGATGACGTCAAGGAGCGCGTTAAGCGCAAAGAACTCGATGACGCGGCACAGATCAAAAATGTCCTGCAGGAGCGGATGGCGGACATTTTACGCAAGATGGACAGGCCGCTGGCAATTCCGCCGAACCAGCCTTTCGTCATTATGGCGGTAGGAGTAAACGGAAGTGGTAAAACCACCACCATCGGCAAGCTGTCCAATATGCTGCGCGCCGAAGGGCACGAAATTCTGCTGGTGGCGGCCGACACCTTCCGGGCGGCGGCCATTGAACAACTGGAAGTGTGGGGCGAGCGCGTCGGAGCGCCGGTCATCAGGCAGAAAATGAATGCCGATCCCGCGGCCGTCGCTTTTGACGCGGTCAGTAAAGTCAAGGCAGGTTTCAATGGCGTAGTCATGGTGGATACGGCAGGCCGCCTGCACACGCGCGCCAACCTGATGGAAGAGCTCAAGAAAGTGAAGCGGGTTATCGGTAGGGAGCTGCCGGGCGCCCCTCACGAAATTCTGCTTGTCCTGGACGCCACCACCGGCCAGAATGCCGTCATGCAGGCTAAAATGTTCAAGGAGGATATCGGCGTCACGGGCATTGTGCTCACCAAACTCGACGGCACATCCAAAGGCGGTGTTGTCGTGCGTATCGCCGGCGAACTGGGGTTGCCGGTACGCTATATCGGTGTCGGCGAGGGGCTCGAGGATCTGCGGCGCTTCGACAGCAGAGATTTTGCCGCCGCCTTGCTCGGCTAGACGTACCCGGCCGGAGGCTGCTGCATTATGGAAAAAATATTCGCCATCGGAGACATACACGGCTGTCTCAATAAGCTCGAGAGGCTCATCCGTGAGATTCCGGCCTCTGCTGAAACGGACACGCTGGTTTTTGTCGGCGATTATATCGACCGTTCCGCCGGCGGCAAAGACGTGATTGACTTCATACTCAACCTCAAAAAAACATTCCGGAAAACCATCTGCCTGTGCGGCAACCATGAATCCATGCTATTGCGCTACCTCGAGGGGATTGACGAACAAATGTATCTCACCAACGGAGGTCGCCTGACGGTAAAATCCTACGGCATATCCAGACTCGACGGCCCACGCACCAGGAAAGCGAAAATCCCCGCGCCCCATAGGAGCTTTCTTGAATCTCTTTTGCCTTACTATGAAACGGAAGACTACATCTTTGTGCATGCGGGCATGATGCCCGGTGTGCCGCTTGCCGAACAGGACTTCGATGACCTGCAATGGATCCGTTATGAATTTATCGATTCCGGCTATGACTTCGGCAAACGGGTCATTTTCGGACACACTCACTTCAGTGAGCCCCTTATTCACGAAAACAAAATCGGCATTGACACGGGCGCGGTGTACGGCGGCAGGCTGACCTGTGTGGAACTGCCCGCCGTCATCTTCTATTCGGTTTAGATTGATGAAGATTCTTGAATGCGTTCCGAACTTCAGCGAAGGCCGTGACAAGGAAAAACTCGATGCGATCGCCCGTGTTTTGAAAAATTCCCCGGGTGTTTCTCTGGCGGACTACAGTGGGGATGCCGACCATAACCGCTGTGTTTTTACATTTCTGGGCGCGCCGCACGATGTTGTGGAAGCGGCGCTGGCCGCGGCGGGCAGAGCGCTCGAGCTCATTGATATGCGCCGGCAGTCAGGCGTTCATCCCAGGCTCGGAGCGGTCGATGTCGTTCCTTTCATCCCACTGGGTCAGGCCCTCATGCATGATGCCGTGGCGGCGGCGCACATGTTCGGCCGGAGACTTTATGAACAATACCGCGTTCCTGTTTACTTTTACGGCCGGGCCGCCCTTGCCGGCAGGCCGCGGGAGCTGGCCGATGTCCGGCGCGGCGGATATGAGGGACTGGCCGATAAAATGGCGCAGCCGGAAGGAAGGCCGGATGAGGGGAGGCCGTCGTTTGATCCCCGCCATGGCGCAACAGCCGTCGGGGCGCGCGAGCCGCTGGTCGCCTACAACATCAATCTCGATACCGGCGATTTGTCGCTTGCAAAACAAATCGCCGCGCAAATCCGCGAAATGAACGGGGGTCTGAAAAATGTGCGGGCTCTGGGCCTGCTGCTGGAAAGCCGTAAAATCGCGCAGGTTTCCATGAACCTGACCAATACGCGTGAAACACCGCTCAAAGTTGTCTATGATGAAGTGCAAAAGAGAGCCACCGCAGGCGGTGTCGGTATTCTGGAGTCGGAACTGATCGGCCTGGCCCCCCGCAGCGCCTTCGCGGGCACGGATCCGCAAAGGCTGAAACTCGTGAACTTTACCGAAGACAGGATACTGGAAAATCACTTGAAAACATTTGCTGCCGCCTGATTCGGCGGACATTGACAGCAGGCACAAAGCATGTTAAATCGTCGCACTTCGCGGGCTTTCAAAAACGCCCCTGTAGCTCAGCAGGATAGAGCAACGGATTCCTAATCCGTGTGCCGCGCGTTCGAATCGCGCCAGGGGCACCAGTAAAATCAAGGGTTTAGACATTTTCGCTTAAACCCTTTTTTGGTCTTTAAGTTTTTTCTCCCCACTTATGTTAATTTTCATCCAAAACCTATTCCTTGTTCAACAGAAGCAACCCGAACACGAGCCGCATTCACTCGAACAGCAACTTCACTGTAGATATCGATACCAATTTCTTCAGCCACCTCCAAGGTCGCAGCGATGGCATAAGGCACCGCGTCCTCAAGAACGCCAGCATCTGATCGGCAACTAACTTGAATTTCAAGGTTAGCTCCGTCAATAATCCTAAAAAAAGCAATTGAGATACTTGTCACACGGATAAATAATTAAAATTAATGTTAAAAGTATTGAAAAGACATTCAATTTGTCGAAACTCATTTACACGACATAAAAACCATATTATTAAGGATGCCATGAGCGAATATCAATATTACGAATTTCTGGCGATCGACCGGCCTCTGACGACGGATGAAATGGCACAACTGCGGGCGCTCTCAACGCGGGCGACAATTACGCCGGTCAGCTTCAGTAACGAATACAATTGGGGCGATTTCAAGGGCAACCCCGACAAGCTGATGCAGCGCTATTTCGACGCCCATGTTTATGTGGCCAACTGGATGACGGCCATTTTCATGGTGCGGCTGCCTATCGAGGCATTGACCGAAGAAACGGCAAAGGCCGTAGCCGTGCCTTACCTGTTGGATTTCAAGGCCACCAAGACCCATTGGATCATTACCTGGAGTTTGGAGGAGTCGAAAAATTACGACCGCTTCGGCATGGAGGACGGCCGCGGCTGGATGGCACGTTTGGCTCCGGTGCGGGATGAACTGTTGCGCGGAGACCTGCGCAGCCTGTTCATAGGCTGGCTGCCGGCCGTAGCCGGGGAAATGTTTGATGACGATGATGTGGTGCCGCTGTCCGTGAGCGGATTGGCAAACCTGACGGCGAGCCAGCAGGCACTGGCCGAATTTCTGGAGGTGGACCCGGATCTGCTGGCGGCTGCCGGCATGGGCAGTCCGCCGGGTCCGAAAGAGGAAATTTCGCCAGTGGATCTGGATGAGTGGATCGATGCCCTGCCAGAAGAAGAAGTCAAATCGATTCTGAAAAAAATGCTGGAGGGCAAGGGGCAACAGGCCGAACGATCCGTCAGGAACCAATTTGGGGCATGGCGGCACGCCTCACAAACTGGCGCTACCGACAAACCCCGGCGTATGGTGGGGGAATTACGGCAGAACCTAGAAAAGGCACACCTAATCCGGATGGAAAAACAAAAACAGGATCGTGAACAACAGGAGATCAAGCGCCGTGAGAAACGCAATGCGTATCTGGAAAATCTTTCAATCGATTTTCCCAAGGCTTGGTCGTCGGTTAAAGAATCCGCTGCGCGCGGATCGGGACGCGGGTATGACGAGGCCTGCCGCATACTCGTTGATATCGCCGAAGCCCATGACCTGTTTGCGACCAAAAAGCAATTCCAAAAAGAATTGAAAAGATTCATGGCCAGCCACCTGCGGCGCAAAGCGCTGATCGAACGTCTGGTGAAGGCCGGTATCTGGAAGGATAAATAAAAGATGGGCACACGAAGCAAAAAAGATGACAAGGAACTCGAAGCTCTGGACAAGCTGATTGAGGAAATCACCGTCGACGCATACGGCGATGATGAACAGCTATCGGCTTTTCAGCAAGCGTTCGAGGATGATGTTACCCTGCCGGCCGATGGTTTCGTCATCGGGGAACCTGTTTCAGTGATCGCGGTGGAATACGATGGCAATGAACGACGCGGTCTGACGGCAAAGTGCCGTCGTGAGGATGGGGCCGAATATGAGATGGCGGTCTCCGAGGTCGTGTTGCCGCACACCTCAACAGGGGCGCGTTACATCGCCGCTTACCGCAGGTGGCTAAACCTCGATCCTTACCCTGCCGAAACCAGGAAACCTTTCCGGCGCGGGCGGCAGCACAAGGTCACCGACGACGACCTCGATTTGAGCAAACCGGTCGAACTTGTTGCGTTAACAGTTAAGGAACGGGCCGCTCGATGCCGTTTATTGGGAAGCGACCGTATCATCACCCTGTGCACCAGCCGCCTCCGGGAGGTAGTGCCTGGCGCCATCGTCACGGTGACGCCCCGGAAGCAGTGGCGTTATGGCGGTCATCCGTATCTTTCCGGAGAAATACAGTCGACCCGGATCGACGTGAAGGCCCTCGGTCTCGTGCCACTCAGGCTCGAAGACATGGGCATGTGGGGCCCCAATGAAGAGTACTGGCAAGAAGAAGACGAACCCATCGAGGAATGGGCCAAACCGATCATCGCTTACGGCCCCCGCCCCATGTTCGAAATGGAGCAGGTGTTGCCCGGCGAAGATATTGATGATCCTTTCAATGACCCCATCATCCGTTCAAATGATCTCAAAAATGCCGGCGAGCGGGCAGAGGCGGAAAAGATTCTGATGGCTCTGTGCCAGGCGGACCTGCGCTGCCTCGATGCCCACGCGCATCTGGGCAATTTTGTTTTCGATCACTGGCCGCAAGATGCCATCCGGCATTACGAAGTCGGCCTGCGCATCGGCGAGCTGTCGTTGGGTGACGGCTTTTCCGGCGTGCTGGAGTGGGGCCTTATCGACAACCGTCCGTTTCTGCGCTGCATGAACGGCTACGGATTGTGTCTCTGGCGGCTTGGTCGCTTTGACGAGGCCCAGCACATATTTGAAAAGATGCTCTGGTTAAACCCGTCGGACAACCAGGGCGTGCGTTTTATCATCAATGAGGTGAAGGCAAAAGCAGCCTGGGAGGATAGAGAAATCGAGTGACCATCAAAGGAAGACCATGAGCCCGGTGAAACGAAAACAGATCGATCCGCAGGAAAAGGCCATCGAGGCGGCACTGTCTCCCAGCCGTTTCATTTCCTATGATGTCGCCTGGTCGTTCGTGGAGGATGTCCGGGGTGTTGCCAATGACATCGATACAATCATCCGAAAAGACCCTGCACGGGCAGCACGACTGTACAAGATCTTCATCGCGGCTTGCCATGAAAAAGCAGATGAAATCGACGATTCGAGCGGTAATTTCGGCATGCTCGTTGAGGAACTGTTTCAAGGTTGGATCAAAGCATGCCAGGCTGCAAATTTTGATCCGTACGAGACCGCAATATCCTTGATATCCTGGATGGAAGACGACCCCTACGGATTTTGTCACGACCTTGAGCGTGGGGTTGTAAAAGCGCTCGACAAAAATGGGCTGGCGGCATCGGAAAAAAACGATTTATCCTCTTTGATTGAGCTCTGGCTTGAGCATAAAGAATACGACCGTCTTGTATCGCGTCTGCTCCAGACTGCGGATTATGAATTGGAAGATCTCAGTCACTACCGAGCCGCTGGCGCGTAAGCTGGAGCGTTCTCATCCTTCTATGTCAGCCAGAGTTTACCGGGCACTGTGCATGCGAATCCTCAATGCCGGCAAGAGTAAATATTACGATGCGGCACTTGCTCACATCGAGCACGCCAAAAAATGCTACTCAAAAGCCGGCCTTGATGCCGACTGGCAGACGGTGGTTGCCGATGTGCGCAAGAAGCACTTTCGCAAGAAGGGGTTTATGGCCGGGTTCGAGGATATCGTTGCTGGCACACGCAAACAGGTTGAGCCGTCTTTTCTGGAACGTGCAAAGGCACGTTGGCCAAGAATGACGGTTAGGGAGGGTAATTCTTCTTACGGAGGGAAAAGCCATGATGACCCTGCGGCTTTTTCGCGCAAGTTCAAATCCGTGTAAGCGCCACATTCTGGTACCTGGCGGACTGGTATCCGCTGTTGAAGCCGGTGGGTGACTACGCCGAAGAGGCGGCCTTTTACAGGCATTTGTTCGAGACACACTGTCAGCGTCCCCCTTCGGACTCTGCTCGATCCCGACAGCGGCGGTGGACACAATGCCATCTGATGGCGACGCCGGACTATACGCTCGTCAACCTGGAACCGGCCGGCTGGCAATTCCACTTGCAGAAAAGAATTTTGAGGTTACCGCCGTCGACCCTTTCAGGGAAATGCTCTGTCTCATGGAGAAAATAAACGGGA
>Ga0116183_1003412_pt1 | contig 16170 bp, 7 predicted proteins | sample AD_UKC078_MetaG_FD_89753 | JGI IMG/M metagenome (GOLD analysis project Ga0116183, IMG submission 89753) | Active sludge microbial communities of municipal wastewater-treating anaerobic digesters from USA - AD_UKC078_MetaG | ecosystem: Engineered > Bioreactor > Anaerobic > Digestate | place: USA... | reverse complement strand
CACCCAGAGCTCGGCACGCTGTATTGAATCTATTCCAAGATCAGCTTCCAGATCAAGACCGCTTTCAAGCATATCAAGAGGATACCCGGTCATTTTTGCAAGTTCCTGTTTAATGCGGGCTTCCCAGTCGAAAGAAGAATTCTGACTGGTCTGACTGGTCTGACTGGTCTGACTGGTCTGACTTGTCGGACTTGCAGGACTGGGCGAAAACGGTGTTTCGCCCCTACAGGAAGCTTCACTGAATGCCTTTGCAAGTCCTGTGATGGTTCTGACAGGAGCTTTCGGCCTTGCATCTTCAGGTATGCTGAATTCTCTGCTTAAATTTACCCAGAGTTCTGCACGCTGGATTGAGTCAATTCCAAGATCGGCTTCAAGATCGAGTTCGCTCTCAAGCATATCAAGAGGATACCCGGTCATTTTTGCGAGTTCCTGTTTAATTCTGGCTTCCCAGTCGAAAGAAGAATTCTGACTTGTCGGACTGGTCGGACTTGTCTGACTGGTCTGACTTGCCGGACTTGCAGGACTCGCCGGACTGGGCGAAAACGGTGTTTCGCCCCTACATGGTTGACTTCCTCTTACAAACTGTGCCTGAAGTTCAGTCAGTTTTTCAAAAACATCAGGAGATTCCGTTTTAATAAAATTGAGCATATCCGGAGAAATGAAATCACTCAGTCTCCTTTTCTGAGCCAGTCCACTGATATGACCCGAAAGTGTGAGGAAAGCGATCGCTCTGGCGAAGACCTCACTATCTCCAATTTTAGGATGAAGAGTGGGAACTGCCTTAAACTTCTTATCTTTTAGAATTTCACCGATCATTTTTGTTAATGACCATCCCGGACCGACTTCAAGAAAATGACTTATCCCTTCGTTGTGCAATCTTTCTATTTCTCTTGGCAGGTTGAGTTTCGTGGTAAGCTGCAATGACAAGTGATCTGCGATCTTTTCAGATGTAAGTGATTGAGGAATGTAATCTCCTGTAATTGTTGACATTATCCTGTATTTAGGATTTGAGCAGGGGAGTTTTGAAAGGAGCGAGAAATATTTATCTTTTGCCGGCTCCATGAATTTTGAATGGAAAGCACTTCCTATCGGCAGAACCCTTGCTTCAAGCCCGAATGATTCAGCCAGATCAACTGTCTTTTTAACAAGTTCAAGCTCTCCTGCAAAAATATATCTTCCGGGTGCGTTAACATTTGTGAGGATAAGATCTTTGCCCGCAAAGGAAAGAAGCTTGTCCCTTTTCTCTTCAGAGCAGTTAATGCTCATCATTCCAAGTGGAAAAGGAGCAGCTTTTTTAGCAACTTCAGCCGCCTCTATCCTTGCTTTCACAACTTTAAAAGCAGTAGGGATATCCCATACTCCGGCAAAGGCAAGAGCAGATATCTCTCCGAAACTGTGTCCTACAAGAACATCAGCCGTAATTCCTTTTTCTTCAAGAGCTTTAGCGAGAGCCACCTCGATCGCAAAAAGAGAGACCTGTGCTCCTGTCAAAGTTCCCAGATTCTTTTCAATCTCTTTATTTTCAGAATCTCCGTAAATATGCCCGACAAGATCAAAATCCATCTCTTTTTTCGCAAGCACATCCACTTCATCAATTATATTCCTGAAAGTCATGTTTGAATCATACATGAACCTTCCCATTGAAATGTAGTGAGTTCCCTGTCCGGGGAAACAGAATGCAAGTTTTTCATCAGCCGATTTGTCTGTAGAGATATAAATGCCCTGATTTTCAAGAGGCGAAAGGTCGTGTCCCGATGAAACGAACTTTGAAATGCTCCTGAGTTTTGTAACAAGATCGTTCTCATTTTTATATGTCAAGGCAAAACGGACACTGTCATTTTCTGAAAAATCTGCAGAACTCACTGTTCCTTTTGATATGCACTGTTCAAGAACATCATTTAAAGACCTCGTGTCAGGAGCACTGCAGGTAAAAATATCAACTCCGCTTTCAGATTTTTCAACTTTCATTGGTTTCTTTTCAGATTCATAGTTTGTAATCATTTTTTTACTATCGCTGTTTTGATTTTTTCCAAGTGATACGACTGCAAAATAGTTTGTTCCTCCAAGACCGAGAGAAAGAACTGCTCCGGCATCATAATCTTTGTGAAGAGGTTTGGTAAGTTTTACCGGAAGAGCTTTATCAAGTATTTCTTCAAGCTCCGGTCGAATATTTTTGAGGTTTCTGATACCGGGAACTTTTCTCGTACGGAGTGTCTGTATAACGCTCAGCATTGAAGATGCCCCTGACCCTCCGTAAAGATGACCGATGTGGCTTTTTATGGCCGTTATACTTAATGGTTCGCCATCTTTATTATTACCGATTTCTTTAGCCACACTGATTCCTTCTATAACATCTGATGCTTTATTCGCTGAACCGTGAGTATCAACAACACCTATTCTCGATTTGTCAATATCTGTATTTTTAAGAGTTTTGACAATAGCTCTTCTTACTGCCGTTTCAGAAGGAGCAAGCATTGATTTGGACTCAGCTTCGGAAGAACCGTTCACGGAATGGATAACAGCAAGTATATCATCTCCGTCTTCCTGTGCTTTCTTAAGTTTTTTAAGAAGATAAAGAACACCCCCGTCACCAATTACATATCCTGCACCCTCTTCATCAAAAGGTTTGGCATCTTCTTTTGCAAGAGCTCCTATTGCACTTACTCCCGAAGTAAAGACATCATTCAACTGTCTATTGAGTCCACCGCTTATCATCATATCAACATCACCGAAAGCAAGCTGATAAATAGCGGGAATCAATGCACTTAACCCTGAAGAACAGGTAGAATCAACGACCATGTTGGGACCTTGAAGATTCAACTTGTTCGCCATCCTTCCTGCTACAATGTTTCCCATCCATCCGGGAAGGGTGTGTTCGGTGATAGGAGGAGTTTCTTTTGTTACCTGATCTTTTGTATCGGTTAAAACTTTTTCAAGTATTTTATCATCGAGTTTTTTAGAAATTTTAGTTTCTCTAACAGCACTTGCATATTCATCAGAAACCATAGGCTCAAAGATATCAGGGAAAGAATCATCATGAACAGTCCCGATACTTACACCTATATTTTTAGGTTGAGCTATGCTTAAACCTTTACTTTCAAGAAGCCGTCCGGCGAGATCAAGTCCCAAAAACTGAGTCGGCGATATTTGGGAAACTGATTTCGGCAGAATTTTATATTTCAAATAATCAATGCTGTATGGTTTCAGACTTGAAATGACTTTTGTATGTATTCTCTCATTTTCGGGACCGCTATCAACATGATGGGTCCACTTAAGCTCTTTGGGATCAACTTTTGAAAAAACTTTTTTTCCGCTTGTTACATTTTCCCAGAAAGTATCTATATCATCTGCACCTGCTACCCTGCAGGTTACACCTACAATGGCAATTTCACGATCTATCTTAGGTCTTTTATTTACAGGGATATACTTTTCTCCCTGTTCAAGAATGACATGGTAGTTGCAACCACCAAAACCACTTGAAGTTACAGCAGAAATCCGGCTACCGTTCTTATTCGGTTCCCAGTCAACAATTTTTGTCGGTATGACAAATGCATCAACCGATTCTTTGACATGGGGTGTCAATTTCTCATATAGAGGCATATGAGGAACTGTTCCACTTTGCATTCCTTTAATCGTTTTTATAAGGCCGGCAACTCCGGCAGCAGCCTTTAAGTGTCCAATCTGATATTTAACACTCCCAAGGTAAAGAGGATTGTTTTTATTTCTTCCCTTTGCATAAGCTGCGGCTATTGCATCATATTCATTTGCATCGCCGACAACAGTGGATGTTGCATGTGCTTCAATGAACTGAACATCATCAGAAGAAACCTCAGCCCGCTCAAGAGCCATTTTGAATGCTCTCGCTCTACCTTTTACTGACGGATTGTATATTGCCTGACCTGCACCGTCACTGGAACTTCCCATTCCACGGATAACGGCTTTTATTTTATCACCGTCTGCCAGAGCATCCTCCAGTCTTTTAAGGATAACAATTCCGCCACCTTCACCAATCACCAGACCATCCGCCGTATGATCAAAGGGATTTGCCACTCCCGAAAAACTGATTCCTTCAACCCTGCTGAATCCAATATATACGGCAGGGTTGACACCAAGATCAACACCTCCTGTTATTGCAACTCTTGCATCTCCAGCCATTAGAGCGTGACATGCAGTTTCAAGTGCCCCGAAAGAAGAAGCACAAGCCGCATCAACGGTCATGTTGTAACCTTTTGCACCAAAAACCTGTGCAACTCTGTTTGACAATGCAGAAGGAATAGCTCCAACTGCAAACATTTTTACAGGATGTCGTTTAAACACTTCCTGCTCAAATTCAGTATGTAACTCTTTTATTATTTTTTCTGAAACACCGTTTTTTCTAAGTTGGTCTTGCAGCCTTTCGAAATAATTGTTTCTCCTCAAATAAACACAGCCGTGAGCATAGTTATCGACTCCGCTTACACCAAGTATTGTTATAGCTTCATCAAGCTGAGAGCTATGAGGTTTGATCCCCGCATCTTCAAGAGCTTCTCTTGTTGCTTCAAGAGCAATGAGCTGAGCATGGTCAACTCCTTTCCAGGTGTTGGGAGGAAATCTGTACTTTTCAAAAGGAAACTCGAAATCACTGATAAATGAACCTTTTTTGGTGTAAGTTTTATCAGTATGCCCTTTGTCTTCGCTGTAAAAATTTTCCCATCTCCAATATTTTTCAGGCATATCGGTAATAAATGTTTTTCCGCTGAGAACATTTTTCCAGTACTCTTCAACATTTTTAGAACCGGGGAAAATGCCACCCATTCCGATAATCGCGATGTCATACCTTTTCATTAAACAACTCCTGATATATGAACTTTTAAAATATTTTCCAGATTGCTTATGTTTTTCACATCAATAAAAACCATTCCTGTGTTTTCTGCGACAGCTTTGTCTGTGTCATCTCTGTCTCCTATTAAAACAGAATTTTCTGTATTGACGGCGAGATGTTCCGAAATCTTAATAAGCGGTCTTGTCTGCGGCTTCAGTGCACCCTCTTCTTCACCGGAAACCAGAATGTCAAAAAGAGACCTGTCTATATTCAGTGCCTCGAGCCGTTCTTCAATGAATCCGAAATCCGAAAGAATGGCTGTTTTGAGGTTTATCTTTTTCAGTATCCCGGCAACTCTTTCGAGATCCTTGTTCTTTTTACAGCTTTTTGCCAGCGTTAAAATAAAATCTTTCCTGAAATCAGTAAGATACCAGCCCTTTATATTTTTCTTATTTTTTCCCGTAAGTTCAGAAATGCGACCAAACAGCGTATCAAAATATTTTTCACCCGATCCGAAATCTTCATTGCGGAGCGTCTTCATAATTTTACGGTGAGCAGAGAAAAGGGAGAGATTTCTTATATTATGCAGCAGAAACATCAATTTTGTGAAAAAACCGATATTATAAAATGTGCCGTCAAGGTCGAACACAACCGCTTCAATGTTTTTTCCGTTAAGATCAATTCCCATTTCTTTCACTGTCATACTGTTTAAGTTTGTTCTCAATAATGTCGTGCCATTTCTGAGCAAAATCCTTTGTTTCCCCCTCGATCTTTTCAGCAGGAAAGAACTCTATGCTGACATCGATTCTTTTTTTTCCAAGATAATTGATCAGTTGAGGGAGCCCTTTTTTTGTTGTATCCCATTTATGAACAGACCTTTCCGGAAGGTAGTCAATCACACAGGGCTGAACTGTTTTATCAAGTTTTTTTGCCATTGCAAATGCACCCTGCTTAAAAGGGAGCCGTTCTGCATTGGGGCTTGCCTTACCTTCGGGGAATATTATTATTCTGCAGAAATCCTTAGAAAAGTTCAAAAGGTCTTTTACCGCTTTTCTCATTGATGAGTCATCTTCCCTGTCAACAAAGAAGTGTCCTTCCCTTGAAAGTGCCGGCCCGAAATAGAACGGTTTTTTTATTTCCGCTTTTATCATATAAACGGCAGGAAAAATGCTTGACATTATCGGCACATCAAGAAAGCCGAGGTGATTGGATATTATTACTTCACCCATCGGTTCAGGAAGGTTGTTTTTCCGGTGTATTTTGATGCCCATAAGCCACGCAAGACCTTTTCCCCAGATATGTATTATGCGGGGGAACCGCCTCTTTTTTGAAAACAGTCTTGGAATATCAATAAAAACATTATGTATGAACAGAGTCCACAATAGTATCAGAATAACTCTGCAACAAATCCTTAACATTCTGATTATATTCATTTTTTGCCTTAGCCGTTTATCAATAACCACCGGTGTTCGTTTTACCGGTCATCAGTATGACTTGCGAATTTATCTTCCGGTTACAGAAAAATCAACTTTTATATCACACAACTATAAAGCATTTACAAAACATTAGTAAATTAAAAGGAAAGACAATTTGTTCCCGTCGATAAAATGATTATAACAAAAGTTTGACATACAAAAATTAGAGATATAATAAAGCGAGTTGTTTTAAAAGAGGTGCTAATGTTCACAATACTCAAAAGCGGTTCAATATCCGGAATAGAGGGAAGTGTTATCGATGTAGAAGTCGATATTTCGAAAGGTCTTCCCGGATTTTCAATAGTAGGTCTTCCTGACAGTGCGGTGAAGGAGTCGAGGGAAAGGGTCAGGACGGCGATAATAAACAGTGGACATAAGTTCCCGCAGAACAGAATAACGATAAATCTGGCTCCCGCAGGAATTAAAAAGGAAGGGGCGGGATTTGATCTTCCGATAGCGGCTGCCATAATATCTTCAATATATTCCATGGAACCGGAAAAGATAAACAGATATATGATAGCGGGAGAACTTGCATTAAATGGTGATATCAAGCCGGTGAGGGGAGTTCTCCCGTTGGCCATAACGGCAAAAGAATCGGGGCTTTCTGGAGTGATAGTTCCGGCCGAGAACGGGGATGAAGCCGCTGCAATAACCGAAATAAATGTTGTAACTGTTAAAAATCTTGGAGATATACTGGAATTATTAAAGGAAGGTCCGGTTAATTTTCACAAAACATCAGATGTGAGAATTGAAAAGAAACATATTTACGATTTTTCAGAAGTGCGTGGACACGAACAGGCAAAAAGAGCCATAGAGATAGCCGCTGCAGGCGGGCATAATATTTTAATGGTAGGTTCTCCCGGAAGCGGAAAGACAATGCTCGCAAGGAGGATCCCGACTATTCTGCCTGAGCTGGAAAGAGAGGAAAGCATTGAGACAACAAAACTTTTCAGTGTTTCAAATCTTCTTCAGGGAAAAGGACTCATAAATGAACGACCGTTCAGAAGTCCGCACTCGTCCTGTTCACATATCGCACTTGTCGGAGGAGGAAGCCCGCCTAAACCCGGTGAGGTCAGTCTTGCACATAACGGAGTTCTTTTTCTTGATGAACTTCCTGAGTTCAACAGAAACGCACTAGAAGTGCTCAGACAGCCGATGGAAGATGGAGAAGTAACCATTTCAAGAGCGGTGCATACAATAAAATATCCTTCAAGTTTTATGCTTGTGGCTTCAATGAACCCCTGTCCATGCGGTTATCTTTTTGACATAAAAAAGACATGTACCTGCAGTTCTTCGGCTGTTCATAAATATCAGCAGAAAATTTCCGGACCGTTACTTGACAGGATTGATATCTCAATAGTCGTGAACTCTGTTCCCTATCAGGATCTGCGGGCAAAAGGCACTGGTGAGAAAAGTGATGAAATAAGAGCAAGAGTGGTAAAAGCGAGGTCGATCCAGAAGAAAAGGTTTGAAGGAATGTCTTTTTATACCAATGCAAGAATGCAGGCGTCAGAGATAGATAAATACTGCATGCTGGATGAAAGTGCGGAAAAATTGTTGAAGAATGCAATGGAAAAAATGGGTATAAGCACCCGCGGCTATTCGAGGATCCTGAAAGTGGGGAGAACCATTGCGGATCTTGCGGATAAAGAGAAGATAGAGGCATCACATATTGCAGAGGCGATTCAGTACTACAACAGAACAATGTTTACAGATTCGGTTTTTTAGAGCATTTTAAAGAAACATCACTGATTTTAATAACTTGCAAAAAAATACAATATCTAGTGTGTTTTTTGTTGACAACCTACAAGGGATAGTGTAATTTACTCCTCGTCGGAATTATAAAACTATTTATCTGGCGGAGATTTATTGATGTTCAGTCTAAAGAAAAGAGACGGTTCGCTTGTTACTTTTGATCTTGTCCGGATCAAAGAAGCTATCAAAAAGGCATTCGATGCAACAGAAATGATTTACAACGAGGATATCCTTGATATTCTCTCTTTGCGTGTTACTGCGAATTTTCAGTCCAGGATCAAAGACGATGTGATCATGCTGGAAGATGTTCAGGACTGCGTAGAAAAGACACTCGAGCAGACTGGTTACACCGAAGTCGCAAAAGCTTATATTCTTTACAGAAAGCAGAGAGAAAAGCTCAGAAACATGAAGTCAACGATGGTTGACTATAAAAATATCATAAACAGCTATGTAAATAACGAGGACTGGAGGGTCAAGGAAAACTCAACTGTGACTTTCAGCGTTGGCGGGCTCATTCTTCACAACAGCGGCGCTGTTACTGCAAACTACTGGCTGAGTGAAATATACGATGAAGAGATCTCAAGACTTCACAAAAATGGCGATTTCCATCTTCATGATCTGTCAATGCTTACCGCATACTGTGCCGGCTGGTCACTTAAACAGCTCATTGAAACGGGGCTCGGCGGGGTTACAGGAAAAATAACCTCAGCTCCGGCAAGCCATCTTTATACAATTGCAAACCAGATGGTCAATTTTCTCGGTATTATGCAGAACGAATGGGCGGGTGCACAGGCTTTTTCAAGTTTTGACACATACCTTGCCCCTTTTGCCAGAGTTGACGGATTGAATTATAAGGAAGTCAAACAGGCAATACAGGCATTTGTTTTCGGCGTAAATATTCCGTCAAGATGGGGAACACAGTCTCCTTTCAGCAATATCACTCTCGACTGGATCTGTCCGGACGACCTTAAAAATCTTCCTGCAATAGTCGGTGGAAAGGAACAGAAATTTACATACGGCGACTGTCAGAAAGAAATGGACATGGTAAACAAAGCATTCATTGAAATAATGATAGAAGGTGATGCTGAAGGAAGAGGATTTCAGTATCCGATACCGACTTACAACATTACAAGTGAATTTGACTGGGAAAGTGACAATGCAAAGCTTCTTTTCGAAATGACAGCAAAATACGGCACTCCTTATTTTCAGAATTTTATCAACAGTGACATGAAACCGGGTGATGTAAGAAGTATGTGCTGCCGGCTTCAGCTTGACAAGAGAGAGCTTCTCAAAAAGACGGGCGGACTTTTCGGAAGCGGTGAGAAGACAGGAAGCGTCGGTGTTGTAACCATAAACCTTCCGAGAGTTGCACACAATGCAAAGAATGAAGCAGAGTTTTACAGCCGGCTTCAGTATCTTATGGGTGCCGCAAAGAGAAGTCTTGAAGTTAAAAGGACTGTCTGTACGAAACTTCTTGAGCAGAATTTTTATCCTTACACAAAAAGATATCTCGGTAATTTCAACGCCCATTTTTCAACAATAGGTCTTATCGGAATGAATGAAATGTGTCTTAACGCATCATGGGTAAAACAGAATATCGCATCTCAGAAAGGGTTGAAATTCTCTCAGGATGTTCTTGATTTTATGAGAGAGGAATTGAAGAGATATCAGGAAGAGACAGGCAATCTTTACAATCTTGAGGCAACTCCGGCGGAATCAACGACATATCGTCTTGCCAAGATGGACAGGGAAAGATGGCCCGAGATCAAAACTGCCTCAATAGGCAAGGAGAAACCTTTCTACACCAACAGCTGTCATCTTCCTGTTGACTACACGACAGATCCGTTTGAAGCACTTGAGATCCAGGATCAGCTTCAGACAAGATTTACAGGCGGAACAGTTTTCCACACATTCCTCGGCGAAAAGCTCCCCTCATGGGAAGCTGCCGCGAAACTTGTCAGAAAGATATCATACACTTTCAAACTTCCTTACTTTACGATCTCGACCACATACACCATCTGTAACAAATGCGGATATTTCGCAGGTGAACATGATATGTGTCCAAAATGTGGCGACAAAGTTGAGGTTTATAGCAGGATAACCGGATACTACAGGCCGATCGAACATTGGAATGAAGGGAAAAAGCAGGAATATGAGAAGAGAAAGGAATATGTTCCTGAGCATGAGAAAATGAGAAAGATCTCTGATTCAGGGAATCATGTCTTTAAAAGAGGAGAGAGAGTTGAAACAGCTCAGGAAACTCTTTTTACGACAGGAAACGGCAAGTTGAGCGATGAAATATCAAGGTCTAATGTTTCTCACAGTTCTTTAATAAATCCGGGGCTAGGAAGCGGAGTTGACCCTGAGATCAGATTTCAGCAGAAAGTTATGCTTTTTACGACAAAACACTGCCCGAACTGTCCGAGAGCAAAAGAGGAAATGCAGGGAACGACAAATCTTCAGGTCATTGATGCAGAGGAAAATTTTGATGTTACAAGAAAATACGGCATCAGATCGGTTCCTGCGGTAGTGGTTGAAGAAGCCGGTGCATACAAAACATACACAGGAATATCTGACATCATCAAATACAAAAGAGAACTCAATTTAAGATAATTCAAAAAAATTCTGAAAAATAATGTAGTAAAAAAGCGAAAGGGGTGCCGCAAGATTGTGTGTCGGGAGGGATTGGCAGCACCCCTAAATTTTCGCAAGTTGATCCGCTTCCGCTTTTTGAATAGCGGGAAAGCGTTTGTGTGTGTGAGGATCATATTTTCATTTAAGAAAAAACCATTTTACGCATTGATAATAATTTAACCGAAAAAGAGATTCGTCCATTTCGTTAAAGTAGAACCGGAAAAAAATCAAGTGCAGGTTCGGATTGATAAATCAAGACCGCCAAGGTGCTGAAATTGTTTGGTTATTGCTTTTCTTATTAAAGTTTGCGAAATAATTTGAATAAGTATAAAATCAGCAGGTTTTTTTGTTTTAAGGAGAAAAAATGTTTTTCAGGAACAGAAAATGGGCTCTTGTGTTGTCAGGTGGAGGAGCAAAGGGGATCGCCCACATCGGGGTTTTGAAATTTCTTGATGAACACAAACTGAGACCTGATATGATTGCAGGGACTTCTGCAGGTGCAATTATCGGCAGTTTTTACTGTTGCGGCATGACAGCTCTTGAAATAGAGGATTTTATACTTAATGATTTTGATTATAAGGATTATTTAGACATCAGAACTCTCCACCTCCCTGAAATGACTATTGCTAAAGCATTGCAGTTTGGAGAAAGCATGAGAAATCTTTTTTCAAGATCAGGGGTTGACTCAGGAAGCAAAATATATCATAAAGTGCTTGAACTTACTAAGGAAAAAAGATTCGGTGAAGAAGCAATACCTTTTTACTGTAATTCTGTTGATATAATAAATCACAGGCAAATTGTTCATGAAACTGGTAAAATTGCAGACGCAGTAAGGGCATCGTGTGCCGTTCCCGGATTTTTTGCTCCATACAAGGTTGAAAATGCACTTCTTGTTGATGGCGGGATTTATGAGAACATGCCTGTTTTTATTCCCAGAGAAAAAGGAATAAAACATGTTGTGGCAGTAAATTTAAATGCTTATAAGCCGGTTGACATTAACAGGGTTAAGACCGGTGCGGAAGTTATGGTTGAAGCAATGTTCATTTCGAGCAGAATAAGAAAAAGAGAGGGGATAGACAAGCCCGATGTTGAAATAATTGCAACTGACGACAGGCCCAACAATGATTTTTCAAATCCGAAAGAACTCATTGATCTTGGATATGGAAAAGCCATTGAAATGTCTAAAGAAATTAAAGATCTGATTCTTTCTCCAGTAAAGAAGCTGTTCTTAACGAAACTGTAGTTTACCGCACATCTTTCAAAAGGCGAACCACAAAAAGCATTTTTAAAAGGACATTTTTGTAAATAAGGACGAAATTCATTTCTATTTATTTAATTTAATGACTGCAAGCTGCTTTATTTTCACTTTTTTGGAGGTTTTTATGAAAAATTTAATGGTTTTAATCATGGCAATTTTTCTTGCTGTGGTTTTGATTTCATGTGGTGATGAAAAGAATGAAACGGGTGACACTGGAAATACTGGAAATACCGGTGATACTGGTGATACAGGTGATTCCGGGGATTCCGGGGATTCCGGAAACACTGGAAATACCGGCGATACCGGTGATACAGGAAATACAGGAAACACTGGAAATACCGGCGATACCGGTGATACAGGAAATACAGGCGATACAGGGAACACAGGCAACACTGGAGATACAGGTGATACGGGAAACACAGGAAATACAGGAAATTCAGGTGACACGGCAGTAAACATAACACTTGTTGAAAATGTAATTGACGATAACCCCTACAATCCTGCTTTTGTAACAGTTGCAGATCTGGATGTTGACGGAAATCTTGATATTATATCGTGCGAATACGGTCCATCCGGTTTTTCAAACACAAGTATGGAAGGAAAGATCCAGATATATTACGGAACAGGAAATATTGCGACTTGGAATAAACAGCAGCTTGACACAGGAACTGCTGTAAAGTTTCCGCATCCTCCTGTTGTTGCGGATGTTGACGGTGATACGGATCTTGATCTGATAATTCCAGGCGGATTCCTTGCCTGTGAAGCAAATCCTCTTGGCAGTCCCTGTGGAACGATCTTCTGGATGGAAAACAAAGGCGGAACTTGGGAAAGACATGATATTGTGCCGATGGGGGATCCTTCATTCTATTTCGGAATAGAATATGTTGATTTTGACGGTGACGGAATTAAAGATATTGTTACAACAGCAGAGAAGTTCACAAAGAACATGATGGGCTCAATTACAGCGCGTGAAGAAAAACTTTTATGGTTTAAAGGGACTGATTCAGGAATAAGGTTTGATACAACAAAGAAATTCATTTCAGAAAGTCACGGCGGCCCTTTTTCAAGAGTTATAGATATTGATGAAGATGGAGACTTGGATATAGTAGCTGCTCAATATTTCATTGATCCCGAAGCACAGCCATCGTTTGTCTGGCTTGAAAGAGTTGCAATTGACAACTGGACTCCGCATGCTATCAACAATGACAGCGGTGAAGGGTTCCAGATAAACATAGTTGACGATCTTTACGGCGACGGTGTCCGCCGTGCAGTAGGAACAAATCATACTAATACTGCCGCAAATCCATCCAGCGCAATGGAAGGGCTTTTTGTGTTTGATATTCCTGAAGACCCGACACAGCCGTGGACAAAAAAGCTTATCTCTGACGGCATAAAGTCAAGAAAGGGAAGCAGTATGGCACCGATGGCGGCTCCAGGTGTTTTCGGTATAGGCGATCTGACAGGTAATGGTTTGATGGACATCGCTCTTTCAGGTGACGGTGATGCAAGAATTTTCTGGTATCAGCAGACTTCCGCAGGTGAGTTCACTCAGCATGTAATTGGCGGAGAGCCAGTAGGATCACAGCCCGAAGCTCCGAATTCACAGTTCGGTCAGGCAGGCGGAATGAAGATAGTTGATCTTGATGATGATGGTCAGAGTGAGTTGATTGTAACTCTTTACGAAAGTAACAAGCTGATCATTTATACAGTTCAGAAGTAATTTCCAGGCAGTTTCATTTTTTAACATTCGAGGTCTAAATGAAAAAGTTCTTAATATTACTGTTTATTTCATTGTTCTTGTTGTCCTGCGGTGATAAAGATCAAAAGAGTCAGGATTCCGAAAACAATGATGAATCGACAGATGAAACGGCAGATGTTGATGAATCCGTGAGTGATAAAATTGATGAGCTTTCAGATGTTGATGAGATAGAGAATAATAGCGATACAGGCAATACCGGAAACACTGGAAATACTGGTGACTCAGGTGATAGCGGGAACACAGGAAATACCGGCGACACGGCCGGGGATGAAGATGAGGAAACGCCTGACGAAGATGAAGAGCTTGAAATTCCTGCCGGAACTATAGGATTTGAAACCGGTATGCCTGAAAGAGGAATATATTCAAAAGGTTTTACATATTCAGTTGATGTTATGGGAGACTTAGTCGATCTATATGTTCCTCTTTCAAATACAGATAAAATGAGTACTGCGATCTATATGCAGGGTGCAAAAGTAGACAAAGGGTTTTATTCAATTTTTGCAAAAGCCCTTTCTGCATATGGTTTTGTTGTTGCGGTTCCTAATCATAAAAGTTTTACCGGTGACAATATGACTGAAAACAAAGTGTTTACTCAAGTATGGAATTATATTAAGCAAATGAGCGGAGAATCCGGATCGCATCTGTTCAACAGGGTAGATGTCGCAAAAGTTACAGTTTTAGGTCATTCGTTCGGAGGAGTTGCATCTTTGGGAATACTTCAGAATAAATGTGAGATTCCGACTTGTACAGGAACATACAATCACCCTGAAGAGCTGTCTGCCGCTGTTCTGTATGGGACAAACACAAAAAACCCTTATTTAGGGGGAGTTGCAGAAGTAAATACAGGAAACATTCCAACTGTTTTTGTTCAGGGTCTTCTTGACGGAAAAGCAAAATATGAAGATATGACAGCAACATTTGAAAAAACGACCGGTTCTCCGGTTTCAGCAGTTAAAGTAACTGGAGCGAACCATTACGGGATCTGTGATATAAACAATCCTGCAGGTGCTGAAGAAGACTCAAATATTCCTGCTCTTGATCAATTGACGGGCATTAATATCATCGCAAAATGGAGCGGGATTTTTATGCGTGCCCAGATTTTCGGCGACAGTGATGACCACGATTTCTTTTACACCGGAACCGGTGATACAGCAGACAGTGTGGTTGAGATCATTTCAAAATAACTGCAAGTTCAGACAACTTATTGACTCATATATCTGTTTCAGGTATCATCACCCGATTTAAAGTTTATTGAGGTTGTTTTATGAAAAATGCTATTTATTCTGCGGTCTTTCTTTTGTCTCTCACCGGTCTTGCGCTTGAAAACGCCCTGACGAGGATTTTCAGCATAACAATGTGGTATCATTATGCTTTTATGGCGATATCTGTCGCGATGCTTGGAATGAGTACAGGTGCTGTGAAGGTTTATGTTTCCGAATTCGGAAAACTAAGCAGGGAAAAGATCGAGGATCTGATATGCATTTACAGCAGAATGTTCGCCCTTTTCACGATCATTTCGCTTTTTGCACTTCTTTCAATTCCGTTCATTCCAAGACCGACCGGAGTAGGAATGTTCACAACATGGTTCATTTATGCGATAGCCGCAGTCCCTTTTTATTTTGCAGGAGTTGCCGTTGCTCTGATAATAACGACAAAATATATTGAAAATGTGAACCGGCTCTATGCTTTCGATCTTGCGGGTGCAGCGGTCGGGTCAGTCCTTTTTTTCATAATGCTTTCATTTACCGATGCTGTAACATTCATAATTTTCTTAGCAAGTTCCGGATTTCTGGCATCTTTTTTTATTTCAAGAAAAAAGATCGATGTTGTTCTGTTTCTTGCAGTAATAGTTTTCAGCTTAATAAACCATTCAGAAAAGATATTTCGTATTGAATGGGTAAAAGTTGAAAAGGGAGTTCTTACGGCAACAGTTGAAAACAATGTGGAATGGGAACGATGGACCCCTTTTTCAAGAGTTACAGTTGCTCCCATGGAAGACAATCTCGGTTTTGGATGGGGAATTTCAAGAAGAATGATGGGGCATTACCCGGATTACAGAGTTGAGCAGAAAGAACTCAAAATTGATTCAGCCGCAGCAACGATCATTACAAAGAACCAGATGCCGCTTGAAGGTCTCATTCATCTTAAATATGACATAACCAACATTGCACACTATCTTTTTCCCCATTCCAGGGTCGGAGTGATAGGTGTCGGCGGAGGCAGGGATATTCTTTCAGCACTCCACTTCGGACAGAAGGAGGTCTGGGGAATTGAAATAAACGGCAAGATCCTTGAAGCAGCGACAGAGCAGTACGCCGGATATACTTACAACATTTCAAACCTCCCGAATGTCCACCTTGTCGAAGATGAGGCAAGAAATTTTTTTGAAAAGAACGATATAAAATTCGACATAATTCAGGCAAGCTTGATCGATTCATGGGCGGCAACGGCATCAGGTGCTTTCGTTCTGACAGAGAATTCACTCTAT
>Ga0116183_1003406_pt1 | contig 16186 bp, 18 predicted proteins | sample AD_UKC078_MetaG_FD_89753 | JGI IMG/M metagenome (GOLD analysis project Ga0116183, IMG submission 89753) | Active sludge microbial communities of municipal wastewater-treating anaerobic digesters from USA - AD_UKC078_MetaG | ecosystem: Engineered > Bioreactor > Anaerobic > Digestate | place: USA... | reverse complement strand
GGAGCACTTCAAGGGGTACCACTACCCCGAGGTGAACCAGAACGGCGTGCAGTCCGAGGCGCCCGTCCACGACGCCCATTCGCACGCATCGTCTGCGCTCATGACCTACGCCATCAACAAGGCGTCCGAGCTTGGCATGGGCGCGCAGGTGCAGGACGAGGAACTGGGCGGCCGGATGAACCAAGAGAAGTTCGACCCCCGCCAGTACGGCAACGCACCCTACGGCACACGCGACCAACACCGCCCAACGCCAGGCGCACCACGGCGCGGGGCGTTTGGCTAAACCGTTGTATGCCCGCTACAATGCCGGGAACATCGTAAGGAATCCCCATGGCAGCAGTATCTTCAGGCGCGGTCGGCGCTGGCACCACAGGCGGTGCCCTTCGCTTCTACGAAGAAGGTGTAACGCTCACCAGCGATGAGGCGATGGGCGACCAAATCGCAAAAATCGTGCTCAGCCGCTTCCGCACTGCACTCGACCACAAAAAGAACACCGCGATTTTCCAAGGCAAGACCATCACCCGGCTGCACCGCGAGGCCGACCTGGCGCTGGAGAAGACCTACACCGAGGCCCAAAAGGCCGCGCTGGCCGAAGCGTTCGGCTACGACGTGTGCCGGTTCTACGGGCTGAGCGCAGCCAAGACCACCCAGATTGCGAACTGGAAATCCGAACTCGTGAGCGCCGACCCGGGCGCGCTGGTTCAAATCATCCCCACCCCAGACCCCCGCCTGAGTGAAGACTCCATCGCCGCGGTGAAGCTGGCCGTCAAGCGCGAGCTCGTCGAGAAGATGGTGGCCAACGGCGTGGGCGACCCGAGCCTGCTCATCTCCGTGGAGAATGGCCGCCTGCACCCCGCGGTGAAGTCGTTCCTCGACGGCAAAGCTGGGGCGCTCAAGCAGATTGAGACCGCTCGCATCACCTCGCTGGCCATGGGCGCGGCCGGGAAGATTCAAATCAAGATACGCGACGCTGTGGTCGAAGGCGCGTTCCGCGAAGCCTACGACGAGTTCAGCTTCAACCAGATCAAGTACGGCGTTGGCGTGTTACGGTTCCCACATTGGGAGCGTAAGGTGGTACTGAGCAGCAAGCAAAGTGGCAAGGGCAAACCCCGCCGCGCTTGGAAGATGGTACCCACCTTCAAGGCGGTGAGCCCCCACAACTTCTTCCCCTCGCCCGATGGCGCTGCGGTGCAGGACTGCTCCAGCCGCATCGAGTACCGCGAGATCAACAAGATGACCTTGGCCGGGATGACGAAGGACAGCCGGTACGACTCCGACGCCATCATCGACATTCTGGAAGGTTTCACCGGGCGCTCGCGCAACTGGCTGCTGTTTGACAGCGTCGAGACCGAGACGACGACCGGCGAGAGCACCAACAGCTGGGATCCCGAGGGCACCATCGGCGTGCTGTACCACGAAGGCCAGATGGTCGGCCAAGACCTGCTGGACCAAGGCCTCTCCGGCTACGAACCCCTCGAACTGTACGAGGTACGCGCTGAGATTTGCGGTGGCCGCGCCATCCGCGTGGAGGTCATCAACCCACTGGAGGAACTGAGTTGCAGCTACGCCGTGGCGAAGTACGACTCCAAAGGCCCGGGGGTGTGGAACGCTGTCGGTGTGCCGGCCATCCTCTACGATACGGAGGAACGCGTCAACGTGATGCTGTGCCTCTACGAAGACAACTTGGACTGGGCGCTGCGCCCACCCTTGATGGTCAACCCCGAGGCGCTGAATAACCCCAACGAGGCCAGCAACATTCGCCCCGGTGGTAAGTACAAGATCAACGAGTTGCAGGGTGCTGGCCAGGTCACCGATCCCATCCGTGCCATCCGCGCGGCGTCTGCTCAGTACCAGATCGTTTGGCCACTGGTGATGCAGATGATTCGCCAGGCCGATGCGGAAACCGGCATCCCTGATCTGGCCGACATGTCGAGCTTCGGTAAAGGTTCGCTGGGCGAACTCAGCGCCCGCGTGTCGCAGGCCGTGCGCCGCGTGCGCTCCGCTGCCTACTCCGAAGACACCGCCATGAAGAACATATGGCAGGTACTGTTCGAACACGTGGCCGACGAGAACCCGGAGATCATGGAGAACGCCGACCTCGACATGAACTACATGGGTATCTTGGGTCTGCTCGCCGCCGAGTCGGAACGCAAAGCCAAACAGGAACGCCTGGGCCTCATCATGCAGGGCGCCGCAGACGGCACCGTGCCGAGCGCAGTCAAGACCTTTGCGTACCAAGACTTGCTCCAAGACTATGGCGTGCCCACCGAGGCCCTCGGCTTTGGGAACCCCCTCACCGACAACGCCATCGCCTTGGCGCTGCAACAGGGCGGCATCCCCGGGGCGGGAGCAGGCGGCAACTCAGGAGCCCCCGCACTGGACGGGCGTAGCGGGTCCATCACCGGCGTGCCGTCTGCGGTCTCAGCGCCCAACGGCGGAAGCGCGCTACCCGTTCAGGCGTAACTGTGGTACACTGGGCGCCTGCTGAAAAATTGAACCCAACAGTCCGATACTAGGCAGACGGCTTCAAGGGGCCTGAAACCCGCTTGGCCACTGAAGCCCCGCCTTGCTCCGAGCTTGGCGGGGTTTCTTTTTGCCTGTTGCGCCAACACAACGCATGGACTAGAATCCTCACAATCTTTCTGAGGGTTCCAACATGCTCACCATCGCCGGCAGCCAAGTCAATCTCCATGACCGCGCTTATTCACTGAGGGCTGGTGCATTCGGCACCTTCATCGCCGTCAACGAGAACAGCGCCATTCTCCGCGTGACCCTTGAATCTGGTGACCGCGACTTGGTGGTCGGCCCCAACGGGGTTGTCGCCAATCGGGTGGATTGCATGTGGCATGCGCCCCTCGCCCTCTCCCTGCCCAAGGGCAGTGAAGCCAAGCTGGCCAAGATCCAAGCGATTTTGGACACCGTGAAAGAGGTGCTGTAATGGCTCGATACCGTTTGACTAAAACCACCGCCGGCAACGCCACGCGCAATGTCGGCGACCAAATCGTCCCCACCGTTGAGGTGCGGGACAACAACACTGCCAGCTACAACCAAGACACAGCCGGTGGCGCGTTCCCCATCGCTGACATGGGGCCGTTCACCGAAGGCACCCCGAGCGTAGCGTACAACCCGAACCCCCTGCCTGTAGCCGGCGCGGGCACCGCGGGTATCAGCTTCGGCAATATCGGCGCAGTGGCGGTGCTGGAATACACCATCGCCAACAACGCATGGTTGCAGGCCAACATCGACCTCCGTGACCAGACCGCAGCCAATTGGCGTATCCAGATGTTTGACGGCGCCACGGTCATTCAAACCCTGACCCCCGCCCAACTGGACAACACCTTCTACGGCCCCTTCAACAGTGGCACGGTGCGCCTTGAAATCGAACGCTTGACCGACCCCATACAGGCCAACGGCGACAACGAAGCTACCATCACGGGCTACATCGTCCGAACCGATGTGCGTTCCAGCGTGGACTTCACCGACCTGGTACCGGCCACACCAGCAGGCACGACCCGCACGTGGGAAATCGACACGATTTACACCGACGCCAGCATCGTGACCGCCATCGGCGCCACCACTGGTACGGGCGACATCACGCACACCGGTATCCCCTTCACGGTCGGCGGCCAACTGCGTTACACCATAACCGACACGGTGACGCAAGCCGGCGTGTACCAGAACACGGCAGCCATCGCGGGCACCAACGTCGTTGCCACAGGCAACAGCACGCTGTCCGGCCAACTGGTGACCATCCCCGCGCAAGTCGGCACCGCAACGGTCACCAAGACCACCAACGCGCCAAACCCCACTCGCGTGGGCAGTGTTGTGCCATCCACCGTTGTGGTGACCATGGCCAACTTCGGCGGCACCACGGTTGTCAGCGACCCCATCCCCGCTGTGCCAGCAGGTACGACCCGGACGTGGACCCGCGTGGATGCACCCGCAGGCAACGTGACGCCAGCCGTCACCACCGGCACGGGCGACATCAACCAGACGCTTGTGTTTGCCGCGCCTGGCACTGCGACCTACACCATCAACGACACGGTGAACGCGGCGGGCAACTACCAGAACATCGTCTCCATCGACGGCGGCCCAGACGTTCCAGGCGGCCCTGACATCCCTGTTGACCCCGTGCCGCCCTTCGTGCCGCCCAAGCAACAGGACGCCTCGGCATTCTGCTGCCCACCCCCCGGCCCCGGCCTTCGCCCGCACCTGCTCCCAACGCCCACGGCGTCGGCAGAGCCTTGCGTCAAAATCTGCGACCCCGTTACGACGGTAGCAGGCACCGGCGCTGACATCACCCTCGGCGGCCAAGACTGCACCGGCGCTGCGCTGGCAGCCACCGGCGCTACCGGTGCCATCACCCAGATCGTGCAAGCCCCCGGCCAAGTGCTGGCGGTTCGCATGTGCGCGCCTGAGCCACAACTTGACCGTGAGATGGTTGTGGCCTGCAACGCCGCCGGTGACAAGGTGGTCGTGCAGTACGACGTTACGACCGTACCGCCCACCGAGTTGGCCCGTACCAACCTGAACACCGGCGCGGCCGAACCCGCTGGGGCTTTGGTGCAATGCGACAACGACGATGACGACATTGAAGTGGTCGGTGTCCGGGCCTGCCTGAACGGCGTGTCCCTCCCCGGCTTGGCTGTGGTCAAAGATGGCGGCACAGGTGCAAGCACTGTGCTGTCCGAACTGTGGCGCGACCCAACCGCTGGCACGTGGGGCGCACTGCCCGCAGGTGCTGTGGTCGGGGAGTGCAACGCGGACGAGTTCTTCTCGCAGGTCTTCGCGGAACCCGGCTGCGCAGCTGGTGTGCCTTGGACCCGTCGCCATGTGCAGACCTTCACCAACGGCATCCCGAACGCACCGCAAGACTTCTACGTCAACAGCGCGGGCGCCATCCAGTTGGTCGCCCCCGCAGGCTTCACGCTCGGCGCTTGTGTGCCAGTGGAAGTGCCACCCACCACGGCCAACACGCCCATCACCTTCGGCCAACAGGTCGCAGCCGGTACCGTGGCCGCGGGTCGCCAGTCAGTGGCCATCACCAACGTGGGCACGGCCAACGCCACGGTCAACGGCGGCGTCCTGCTGCCCGGTCAGACGGTGAGCTTCACGGCCTACCACGACCCAGTGACCAACGTGTTCAACCGGCTGCCCGCCATCCCGTATGTCGCATCGGCCACGGCCATCCTGTCCATCTCTGAGGTCTTCTAAATGAGCACCAATCAAAACTACGGCCCGCCTGCGGTATCGCCTCAGATCAAAGAGCGCGAGTACAGCGGGCCGAACGCCATCTGTGTGGAGAACCCCGCTGGCACGTTCACCAACGGGTTCTACCGTGAGGTCTACACCTTTGACCACGCCGCGGGCTCGCCGGTCACCACTGAAAACACTGCCCGCGAATACACCGTAAACGGTACGGTGTGGACATCCACCGCCCCGGTCGGCACCATCCGCGCCGGGGCTTGTGTTCCCGTCACCGTGCCCAACGAGATTGACCGCATCGCCACCACGGAAGAGGGCTGTGCTGCTGGCACTGGCTGGACCCGCCGCACCGAGCAGACCGTCGACAACGTGACCGGCGCCGTTCTTACCACCGTGGTGAGTTACGTGAACGCCGCAGGCGTGGCCCAAGCCGCGGCCCCCGCAGGTTTCGCCATCGGTGCGTGCCGCGACTTCATGTCCACGGAAATCGAGTACACGGGTATCACCCAGCTGTGCCGCGAGCAACCCGCTGGAACCTTCACCAACGCTTTCAGCCGTCAAGTGCGCGAAGCCAACCGCACTGGTACAGGCGCGTTCACTGATGTGACCACTACCCAGTACAGCGTCGATGGCATCACGTGGTCGACCACGGTACCCACCGGCACCCTGCGCCCTGGTGCTTGCGTGGCTGCCACCCCCACCGCAGAGATTGACGTGGTGTCGGTAATGGAACCCGGTTGCGCTGCGGGGGTGGCATGGACCCGCCGGACCAACACCACGGTGAACAACGCCACGGGTGCGCTGGTTACACAAACGATCAGCTACATCAACGCTGCCGGTACCGCGCAAGCCACGGCCCCCGCCGGTTTCACCCTCGGCTCTTGCGTTCCGACCGAGACGGACATCATCACCACCACGGAACCCGGCTGTTCAGCTGGCGTGAGTTGGACCCGTCGCACTGACCGCACCGTGAACAACACCACGGGCGCGGTCGTGCTCACGACTACCAGCTACATCAACGCGGCGGGGACCGTGCAGGTTGCCCAGCCGGTGGGGTTCACCCTCGGTGCATGTGCAACCAGCGCGTTCTTCTCGCAGGTCTTTGCGGAACCCGGTTGCGCCAACGGTGTGCCTTGGACCCGCCGCCACGTGCAGACGTACACCAACGGTGTGCCGAACGTCGCTCAGAACTTCTACGTGAACAGCGCGGGCACCATCCAGACCGCCATCCCAGCGGGCTTCACACTTGGCGACTGCCCACTGGTGCCTGCAACCTTCACCACCACGGTGACGGACTTGCTGGCCGGCCAAACGCAGACCATCGCGGCAGCCCCGAACTTGGTCAGCTGGTCGGTGCGCAACCGCACCTCAACCACCGGCACGTTCCGGGTCAACGGCGGCACCATCCTGCCGTTCGACGTGACCGAGGTTGTCGAGTCTGGCGAGATTGATGAAGACCGTGGCCAACTCACCGACTCGGTTGCACTGGTAGCCGGCGACGGCATTCTGCGAGTGACAGTGGTCCGCAGGGTTTAACCATGACAGCAAACGCACGAACATTTGGGGTCTGCCCTGAGACTATCTGCACGGCACTGTCGGATGGGGTGCCCACCACCAGCACCGACATGACGGCCACTGGCAAACTAGTGGCGGAGAACGGCGCCGGGGCTTCCTTGTGGAACTCCGGCCACCGCAACCGCGCCACGGCCAAGCGCTTCATCAACACCGCAGAAGGTTTCGTGCCTGCCTGCGGCCAGTGTGCAGGGCCCACCACCATCTACGCCTACGTCTGGGAGCAGAACGTCAGTGGCAGCTACCGCACCACCGTCGGGTCGACGGGAGGCAGCGGTGGCGGGGGGGGAGGGCAGAGCAGTACATACTGGCAGTTCGAGTACCCTGACGGCTCCCCAGCCTTCGTGGACTTCGTGTGGCGCCTTGGTTCGTTCATGCACAACTCTGGCGCCCAAGAGCTGGCCTTCGTTGGCACAGTCTGGGACGACTTCTACCCGGGCGCCAATTCAATCATCGGCCGCAGCAACAACGTGCCGAGTGGCACGACGTATGCCGACAACAACAACGGCGGTTCGCTTGCATTCCACCGCCACGTGTCGCAGTTGTGGATTCGCATTCAAGGCAACAACGGCTTGGTCCTGTTCTTCGGGGGTCAGGTGGTCTACAGCCGCGACCACTACGAGGAAACCGAGTGCCAGGATTGCGCCATCCCCGGAGGACTGGGCGACCCGAACCTGTGCGTCAGCACCCGCTTCTGTGCAGAGCCGCCTGACTTCCCTGATGTGTTCTCCGGGGCACAGGAAATCAGTACCGACTTCGGCGCGACGTGGGCGCCTTACACCGGCAGCTACACACCACCCGCTGCCACGGTGGCGGGCGAGGTCCGCATCCGCCGCCAGTACACCATCCCAACCGGCTACCGCGGGCACTACGTCCACGAAGTCGATGGCGTGACCTACGGCGGCAACGGCGTAGTGGGCGCGGGCCTGCTGTTCTGGGACAACGTGCAGCAGAGCAACCCGTTCACCGGGCGCACCGACACCGAGTATTCCAACATCAAGCACTTCAACCAGTACACCGCGGTGGTGGCTGGCGCGCACACCATTGAGTGGCGCGGCGGGGTGATGGTGGCGGGCACAACTTACACCCCCGTGCTGTCGACCGACACCCGCAAGGTGCTGAAGGTCTACGACAAGGTGAACTCGGTCAGCTGCTCCGGCGGTGCACCTAAACTCTTCAACGCCACTGGCGCTGCGTATACCCTGCCTGCGGGCTACACTCTCAACGAGGGTGTTTGTGGAAGGAACTTGTAATGGCTAACAGTGGATCATCAATCGGCGGTATCCCACCAGTCGCAGCGGCACCAGATGCCCCGTTGGTGGATGGCTTTCGCCAGTCCCCCTCGGCCACCACCCTGCCCCAGACGCAGACCGAGAACATCGCGCGCACCGGCAACACGGGCTTCGGCAACGTGCAGAGCGCCACCCCCATCGCGCGGGTGGACATCGCCGCGGGCGCGCGCACCGGTACCGACCGCCGTGTGGCCACGACGCAACCGCTGTACGTGACCGGCGGCCTGCCTGCGGTGAACAGCGCAGCCATCCCCGGCGTCACGCCAACCGGCGGCGCCGAGTTCATGCACAGCAACCAGACCCAAGGTGTTGGCATCGGCCACGACGGCATCTACGCCTGCGGCAGCAACACCAGCCAAGACTTGACGCTGGAACAAAAAGGCGCGGGCGTGCATCGCCGCATCTGGCAAAACACGGTGCAAGCCATCTCCGAGGAACGCAACCAGTCGAACTTCGCGGTGAACTCCGGGTTCCGCCGCGACCACTATGTGCAGAACAACATCGTGATGCGCGACTACATCTACGACACCGTGGGTGACGGTGTGAACTACCGTCACCTCGTCAGCTACCGACACAACGGTGCGGAGCGTCGTGGCTACCTCATGAAAACCTCGGAGCTTGTGGCTTCGTCGTCGTCTATTGCTCTCAGCGCCAACACGCTGAACAAAGACAAACTGGTGATGTACAACGAGGCATGGTACGGCCAGCAGTTCATGGGCTACGGCATGGAGTCGGGCGCGATGACCGCCCAGACATACAGCGACTGGGACTTCCGCTGGTACAACGCACCAAGCAACACCACGGCCGACCTGCTAATGGAACTGACCTCCACCGGGCGCCTTGGCGTGGGCATCACCGCATCGGGGCAGCAGGCCGCGAACTTGGATGTGCGCTCCAACGCGGCCATCGGCCCTGTGGTGTCCGAAGGCACCCGCAACGGCAGCGTCGGCGCCAACATGACCACGGTGTTCGCCCTCGGCAACACCGGGCCGGCCATCACCGCAGGCTCCGCAGCACTGCGCATGGCGCGTGAAGGCACAGCCGGCACCGCCTACAACATGACTGCTGAGTGGCGCATGGGTCGGTGGGCCGCAACGCTGGGCGCCGCGTCGCAGGCCGAACTGTGGCTGGGCAACGGCAACACCAACACTCCGAACACGAGGGTCATCCACTTCCGAAGCAATGGGCGCATCAACACCCCGCTGCTGCCGACCTTCAACAACGACAACCAAGCCGGCACCGGCGGGCTGGTGGCGGGCGACTGGTACAAGACCGGCGCGGGCGATTTGAAAATCAAACTGTGAGGAACGCCATGACACTCGAAGAAGCGCAGAAAATGGAAGCGGAGCAGTTCGCCCTTGAAAACCCTGCTCCCCCACTGGAGCCGGGCCCAGCACCCGAGGTGCCGATGCCTACCGTGGCTATCACCCCCGCCGAATTTCCCTCCCCGGAGCCGTTCATGCACCCCGACAAGATCGCCAAGCCCGAGGTTCCCGACCCGACGCCGGAATATGCCCCTGTTGTCAAGGCCAAGGCCAAGAAAGTGAAGGCGTAACATGCCAGCCTTCAAATCAAAAGCCCAAGTCAAGGCGTGCTACGCAGCAAAAGACCCCAAGTGGGATTGCTCCAAAGCATCCAAGGCAACCAAGTCAATCAAGGCCCTACCGAATAAAGTAAAGGCCAAGACAAAAAAGAAGTAAGGCGGTATACTGTGGAAAATAAACAACAAGTAGCCGAAGCGCTGACCACTGCCGTGACGGATAACTCCGTCGGCGGCGCTGCGGGCAAAGCAACTGTGACAGGTGGTATGACTCTTTTTTACGGCGGCTACAGTCTCAACGACGTGGCCATGTTCATCGGCGCAATCATCGCCATTGCTGGTTTCATCACCCAGGCAGTGGCGCAGTACAACGCCAACCAGTCGCGCAAGAGGGACGACGCGCGCAAGGACGAACTCCACGCGATGCGCATGGCGCAACTCCGCAACGCACAACCGAAAGAAGGACATGTACCTGATCACACTGCTAATCTCGCTGTTCAAAAAGACCCCAACGATTCCGACTGGCTTGAGCTCGAACCCCTCAAGTAGCCCTACCATGTTCACCCCCAAGCGCACCGCCTTCATCGTCGCCAGCATGAGCGCTGCTGCGCTGGTGGCGCTTGTGCAAGACGAGGGCTACACATCGCACACCATCGTGCCGGTGGCAGGCGACCGCCCCACCAACGGCTTTGGGTCCACCTTCGATGAGAAGGGCAAGCCAATCAAGATGGGTGACACCGTGACGCCACAGAAGGCGCTGAAGCGCGTGCTGATTCACAGCAACAATGACAAGTCGTTCCTGGATAAGTGCGTCACCGGCCCGGTGAGCCAGTCAGAGGTCGATGGGTTGCTGGATTTCAGCTACCAATACGGCTCGGCGACTACCTGCAAGAGCAGCATGGTGCGCGAGATAAATGCCGGGAACTACGTCGCTTCGTGCGAAGGCTACCTGAAATACAAGTTCGTTGCCAAGCGGGATTGCTCGGTACGATCGAACGGATGCTACGGCGTCTGGACCCGCGCCCAAGAGCGCACCAAAACCTGCTTGGCGGCCCAATGAAAAAAGTCATCATCCCCTCGGTGGCCACCGCCTCGGAGCCCTTCACCATTGACATGGGCGAGACCTTGGCGCTACAAGCCAACGGCTTGCAGGGCACGGACTATGCCATCGTCGAGATGGTGGGCACCACCCGCCCCGGTCCCGGCACCAACTGCGGCCCCTGCGCCTCGACTGTTGTGCTGCCCGAGATCACCAGCACCCTGCCCCTTCGCTGCCCCAACGGTGCGCGCTACATCATGACTGCACGCCAGCCATGGCTGGAGATCCCAGCGCCGCGCGGCATGGAGCTTCGTGTGCGCGTCGTGGCCGACCCCGTATCGGTGGTCACCGTCGAGGCGGACTTCACCCCCCACGGCCCGACCTGCGCCAGTTGCGCGTGCATCGAGCCGTGGTGTCCCAGCTTCTACCTCGATGCAAAGAACTGCCGCAGCGGCTGGGCCTTCGCACCCACAGATGAGCGCGACCCGGAAGCCACGGTGAACTACACCAGCCAGTCCGGCCAAACCTGTTTCCTGTTCCCCACGGCACGCCCCGGCGCCACGGTGCTCATCACCGACGCGGCCGGCGCTGTAATTGGCTACGCCGCCAACAAGAGCACCTGCGCATGATCACCCTACCCCAAACCATTGCTGCGTTTTGCATCGCCATCGTGGTGTCGCTTGTAACGGGCTACGGCTTTGGGCACAAGCGCGGCGCCGATGGCGTTCGGCTGGAGGTCAAAGCCGAATACGCCGACCAACTCGCGAAAGCCAAAGATGAAACCGCTATTTTCCAAGCCCGCGCCAACACCGCCGAAGCTAGTTACACAGTGGCACAAACGGCCTTGGCAGCTAGCCGTGCTTCTAACTCCGCTCTACTTGCTCGGATGCGCAACAAAGCTCCCACCGCCGCAAGCCTGTCCGACTATTCCAGTGCTGCCCTCGCTGGAGGACTCGCGGACGCCGAAGGCGATATCGACCGATGTGCAGGAAGCATTGAGCGATTTGGAGATGAGGCGGCGCGAGAGGCAGCAAAAGTTGGCCGACTCAAAAGCGCCTGGCCCAGCCCAGAAGCCACCCGCAAAGCCCGCGAATCCCGCACGATGAACTGAGGAACCAACCATGAAACTCGCCGCCATTTTTATCACCGTGATAACTTTGCTCACGGGCTGCTCCACCGTCTCCAAGATGGCAAACGGTGATGAGGTCACCGACTTCAAGGCCAGCGCTGACAGCAACGCGGCCATCGCCAAGGCCAACGCCGACGTGCATTGGGCGCAGCAAGAAGCACTGACCAAGTGCTACCAGAACGCAACCACAGACATTCGGTTCATTGCCTGCGCCATGCAAGGGCAGTCCACGAACATGAGCCAGCACACCGCGGGCAAACCCACCACGAACCGCAACCCCACCAGCGGTACCGAAGCAAATGCCGAGGTGGCGGGCAAGGCGGTGAACGCAGCCGGTACCGTGGGCGCCGCTGCTGTGGCCGCAGGCGTCATCAAGTCGGCCGTTCAGGTGCAGGGCACCACCACCGTTGTACGCCCTGAAGTGGTCATGCAACCCGAGCCGATCGTAATTACCCCCTTGATGTAGTGTTGCGTTAACACTACAATCGCTCGAACAAGGAATCCACATGGCCACGAATATCGGACCCTGCGCCGCCCCTCCGGCACCAGTCTGCCCTCCTGTAGTGTTGAACGCTACGGCGTTTAGCTCCACCTCGGTCCGGGTGTTCGTCACCTCCGGTGGCCCTGCCACCATCACGTTGGAGGGGCAGACCTCCCCGCCCATCGCAGACGGCGGCAGCCACACCTTCACCAATCTGGCCTCGAACAAGACTTACACCGCCACGGGCACCAGTGCTTGCGGCAGCGTAGGTGTGTCGTCTGCCACGCTGGAATGCGCCACGGTGCAGATGGTGTTGACGGCCCAAGGCGCCGACGCAATTCTGGTCACCAACGTTGGCCCGACCTCGCTCACCACCATCGAACTCGGCGGGCAGATTGCCAACCTTGTGACCGCCGGTGGAACGCACCTGTTCTCCGGCCTTAACCCTGGCCAAAGCTACATCGCGGTGGGCGAGAACGCCTGCGGCAGCGTAGGCAAGGCATCGTTCGTTCTACCCGCCGCCGTCACGTATTGCCCAGGCTACCGCTTCGAGACCTGCGGCTGCGCGGAGACGGGCTTTGCCTACTTCGACAACGCGCTCAAAGACCCGGCAGCCACGGTGCAGATTCTGGCGTGTGACGGCTCGACGGTCGCGTGGATCTACCCAACCGCCGGTGTAACCGGTGTGGTGCGCCATGAGATTGCGTACCTCGACAACAACGCGGTCGTTGGCTACCTCGCCAACACCTCCGACTGTGCCGGCCCTGCAAGCTGCAAGTCCTGCTAAGGAACCACATGCCAACGTACAACACGAACTGCATGCGCGGATGCGACGGGCAACCGTTCGACTTCGCCAACAAGCGCATCGCATCGTGCGATGACTTGGCTGGCGGTACCGCCGGCACGCTCACCAAGGTAACAGATGGAACGAACACCACCGTAACGGGTACCGGCACCACGGCCGACCCGTACATCATCAACGCAACGGCCACGCCTGGTGCGACTGGTGCGACTGGCCCTGCTGGACCAACTGGCCCTGCTGGACCAACTGGCCCTGCCGGAGCCAAGGGCGACACCGGTGCGACAGGCCCTCAAGGCGCAACAGGCGCAACGGGCGCAACGGGCGCGACTGGCGCGACTGGCGCGACTGGCGCTGTCGGTTTGACCGGCCCAAAAGGTGACACGGGAACTGCCGGTGCGACCGGAGCCATCGGGCCCAAGGGCGATACCGGAGCAACAGGTGCTGTTGGCGCCACAGGCCCCCAAGGAATTCAAGGCAACACCGGCCCTGCTGGCCCTACTGGCGCGACAGGCGCGACCGGTGCGTTTGGACCAACAGGCCCCGCGGGCTCCACCGGCGCTACCGGACCACAAGGCGCCAAGGGTGACACCGGTGATACCGGTCCACAAGGCCCCATTGGTTTGACCGGTGCGCAAGGTGCCACCGGTGCTGCGGGTTCTACTGGACCCACTGGCGCTCAAGGCGCCAAGGGCGATACCGGCGACACCGGGCCACGAGGTCTACAGGGTGTGCAAGGTGTTGCAGGCGCCCCCGGTGCGCAAGGCGTTGCAGGCCCAACCGGGTTGACAGGTGCTACCGGGCCGCAAGGTGTCGCAGGGCCGCAAGGCGATGCAGGACCACAAGGCACCATCGGCTTGACCGGGCCTACCGGCGCCCCCGGCTTGACCGGACCAACCGGCGCCACAGGTTTGACTGGCGCCACCGGGCCGCAAGGCCCCATCGGCTTGACGGGTGCCACCGGCGCGACAGGTGCACAAGGCGCTACCGGCGTTGCCGGAGCGACGGGCGCGCAAGGCGTTGCCGGCCCTACAGGTTTGACGGGCGCTACCGGACCGCAAGGTTTGACTGGGGCCACAGGACCGCAAGGTTTGACTGGGGCCACAGGACCGCAAGGTGCTACAGGTGTCGCAGGCCCCACCGGCTTGACTGGCGCAACGGGACCGCAAGGCGTTGCAGGCCCGCAAGGTCTGACCGGCCCTACCGGACCTCAAGGTACGAACGGCACGAACGGCGTAGACGGCGCCGATGCCCCGACGCCTATCGTAACGGCGGGCACCAACGTGACCGTGACTGGAACCGGAACGCTGGCCAGCCCTTACGTGGTGAACGCACTTACCATCACAAGCCATGCGTGGGTGACCGATGCGGCAACCGGTGTACCTTTCCTGCGAACCACCATGTCCAACGGTTCTACCGTAGACTCTCCCCCAATCCCAACTTGCTAAACGAGGTTCAACATGCCTATCCTGAAAACTGAATGCGTAACGGGTTGCGACGGCGCGCCCTTCAACTTTGCCGCCAAGCGCGTTGCTGCGTGTACCGACCTGCCGAACTTTGCAGCGGGCACCAACACCACGCTGACCGGCACCGGCACTGCCGCTGACCCCTACAAGTACAACGCCGCTGCCGGCGCTGTTGCAGACGGCTCGGAAACCAAGGTGCAAGCGGGTCCAGTCGCTACCAACCCCGGCGGCGCCACGGTCACCGGCACGGGCACGACTGCCAGCCCTTACGTTATCAACGTCCCCGCCGCTGCACCAGCCACGCCTTTGACCATCCAAGACGAAGGTGCGTCGCTGGCAACTGCTCCGACCACCATCGACTTTACCGGCCCCCGGGTTCGAGCATCGGGCAACGGCGCAACCAAGACCGTCGCAGTGTGGGGCGGGGAGGCGCCCACCACTGGTGCCCCTGCTACCGGTCCTGCCGCTGCCCCTACGTTTGGGCAGCCTCTGTGGGCAACCTCCACACTCGGCGAGCAATGGCACTTCATCGACGGCCTTGGCTGGCGCCCGCTGGCCAATCTGTATGGGCAGAATATCGCGCGCCCCGCAGACATAGCAGTTCCCGCTGGTACGCTTACGACGTTGAATTCGTTCGTTGCGCCGCGAGCAGGGCGCATGGTCGTTGATAGCACCACCTCTGCGGTGCCAAGCGGCAACGCCCTCGGCAACTCGTTCGAGTGGACTGCGGCCATTCTTGTGAACGGTACCCCTGTCGCAGTATCGGAGCAAGACCACTTCTACGCCGCAGGCTTCCCAGTCACGCTTCAGACCACCGCCGTTTTCGTCGATGTGGCCGCTGGCGATGTGGTTTCCGTGGCAGGGCGCTTCTTGCACGATAGCGCTACGGCCGCAGGTGGCAACATGCACTACCAGTACGTCTCGTAAGCACGACCCTCAACACTCATTTTTCAGGAGAAAACTATGCTCTACACCATCGACGCCAACGGAAGCATTGGCGCCCTCACGCAAGCCCAGCACGACGCAATCCCCGAAGATCGCCGCCCGAAGGTATACACCGCCGACGCTCCCGAAGTTACCGCCGTGTTCAAGGAACAGGCGGCTGCCCGCAACGGGCTGCGCGCACTCACTCAAGTTGAACTGCGTTTGGCACTTGCGAAGATGGGTGCTGACGACAAGCTGCAAAAAGCACTGGACAAGATGAAGGACGACGCCGAGCGCAAGACGATGCAGACCTTGTACGACTTCACCCCATCGTTCTCGGTGAAAAGCTCCGCGCTCGACGGGCTGTCGCGCATCGGTGGCTTTGAGGTAGCAGAAGTGTTTGCCGTGGCCGGCAAGCCCGAAGAAGTCTACACCCCACCCGTTGTGTAGGCCGCGACCTTGCTGGAAGAAGCCGTAGCCTACGAAAAGGACTACGAAGAGAACGACGGCAAGCACGGCAACAGCGGACCTCCCGGCCCACTGCTCAAGGCCTACACCGACGGCAAGGGCATCCCCTACATCACGGCCGCAAAGCAGATCATCAAAGACGCTGCCAAGGCCGCCAAGTTCACCAAGTAACCCACGGAGCATTCAATGGCCCGCATCATCACTTCTGAAATCCGCCAGTCCAATGTGTTCATGGTGCGCACTGGGCATCAAGTGACGCTGCAAGCCGTTG
>Ga0116183_1003401_pt1 | contig 16194 bp, 9 predicted proteins | sample AD_UKC078_MetaG_FD_89753 | JGI IMG/M metagenome (GOLD analysis project Ga0116183, IMG submission 89753) | Active sludge microbial communities of municipal wastewater-treating anaerobic digesters from USA - AD_UKC078_MetaG | ecosystem: Engineered > Bioreactor > Anaerobic > Digestate | place: USA... | reverse complement strand
CCTGCTAAAGAAATAAAACCAAGAGTAATGACTGTGTCATGAATAAGACCAACAAGAGCACCTACACCAAAGCCAAGACCCATTTTTCCAAAACGGAACCAGACATAAAGACAGATGGCTATCCAAGATAATAAAACAGAAAGAATGGCATTAAAACGAAGTTCCTTTCCAATGGTAGGGCCAACGGTATCACTTGCAACAATAACTGCTTTTTGGTTGTTCTTTTCGAATAATGAAGATAGCTGTTCCTTAAATGATTGGTCATTTAAATCTTTAACGCTGATTTGGTAAGAATTTGCTGATGTGCCTCCCAAATGGCGCACTTTTGCATTACTTAGCCCTGCGGTATTTAGTATTTGAGTTAAGTCCTCTTCATGTCTAAGATTATCATCGTATTGAACAGTATAAACTTGACCACCCATAAAGTCGATGCTAAAATCGAACCCTTTAACGAGAACTGAACCTAGGCTAATTGCAATGAAAACAAGAGAAATACTAATAAAAAGTTTGCTCTTAGGAATGATAGAAAGGTTTACTTCATTAATAGCACGAATGCCTTTACCAATACTCAACTTGTTCGAATCACGCTTTGAAAGCTTAAAGTCAAGAATAGCACGTGTAATGGTAAGAGAGCAGAACAAGGAAGTGGCTATACCAATCATTAATGTAAGACCAAAACCTTTAACAGATCCTGTCCCTACTTTATAAAGAATGAGCGCTGTAAGAAATGTGGTTAAGTTGGAGTCAAAAATAGCACTGAAAGCTTTTTCGTAACCTTTTGCAACAGCAGCACGAGCCAAAAGGCCGTTTTTCATTTCCTCGCGAATACGTTCATAAATAATCACGTTGGCATCAAGAGCCATACCTAGCACAAGAATAAAGCCAGCAATACCTGGAAGAGTTAAAGTGGCGTTAAATACAGAGAGAACTGCAGCACTAATGATTAAGTTACAGATCACGGCTAATGACGCAATGAAGCCGCCGAATCGATAATAAGAAATCATAAAGATAAGGCAAAGAATTAAGCCGATAACGCCTGATCCAAAGCCTGCTTTAATGTTTTCAACACCTAAAGTAGCTCCAATGTTTCTGGATTCAATAATATTCATAGGAGCTTTAAGAGCACCAGCACGTAAGACAACCGCAAGACGGTTAGCTTCTGCCATATCATCTAAGCCAGTAATTTGAGCTTCACCATTTGGAATACGATCACGAATCACTGGAGCACTGATGACTTGATCATCAAGAACGATAGCCATTTGCTTGCCGACGTTTGCAGCAGTGACGGCTGAGAATTTTTTAGGACCTACACCACTGAATTTTAAGCTAACAGCAACTTCACCCGCGTTCGTTCCATCACCTACACGGTAAGGACGAGCATCTGAAATGTCTTCACCATTCATTTCAGCACGGCGTTTTAATAGATAAAAACGTTTTGCCTTAATATTTGAGTCTTTGGAAATTTTTTCAAGACCGCTACCCCAAGCAAAAACGACGTCACGTGGGATTAGCTTTTGAACGGTTTCAAGTGCTAATATTTGTTTTACCTTTTCAATGTTGTCTTGACCAATAAAACCACCATTACCAAAAGACAAGTAGTAACTAGAAAGAGGAGTTGCATCAGGTATGTTAGTTGCAATTACTTTGTTTGTAGTGTCTTTAACAGAATCAGCTGCTTTTGTGGTAGCGGTTGTTGGAGCAATGCCCTTTAACAAGTCTTCATCAGAAACGGCAACCTCTGCTGCTGGTGCAACCGCTGCGGTAGTATCACTAACGGCTGTTGAATCTTTAGAAGCAACTGCTTTTTCTTCTGCTGCGTCAGTAGTTTGGCGAGAGAGATAGTTATCGATAAGGGTGACTACTTGACTGAATTTTTCTGCTTCAGCGAGAATCTTAAATTCGAGCTTAGCTGTGCTTCCCACTAATTCTTTAGCGGTAGAATCATCGACACCTGCCAGTTCGACAATGATTCGACTATTACCACTAGGAGCAATTTGTGGTTCAGACAAGCCATATTGGTCTACACGATTTCGGACGATTTCAAGCGATTGTTGTTGGATATCGCTAATATCATCGTCTTTGAGACCAGTCTTATCTATTTCAAGAGTAATACTTGTTCCACCAGCAAGATCTAATCCGAAATTGATGGATTTCGCTGCAAGCTTTGGATTTTCTTTTAGAAAAGTTTTCTTTTCTTCACCAAATTTGGAGTGAATCTGGATAGAAGGCCAGATTGTGTAACAAGAGAGGAGTAGAATAGCGAGAATAATCATTTCTCGCAAACCGAAAGTTTTTTTATTCATTAGTAATCCCTTAGAGGCATTAATGCTAGAAGTCGGCGTCAAATTTAATAATTATGATCGTTTTTGGTAAGCGTAAAAGAATCAGGACCACCAATTTTAGGTGTAAATACGCGTAGAACCATAAAATCTTTCTTCAATTGTCTCTTTAAGAGAAAGCCCTCTTCGCATGGAATGGCCTCGAAGGAACCTTTTTGGAGTATTATTTCGCTTCGTCTCATTTTCAATAATTTTTTGAAAAATAGAGAAAAGGATGTTTTTTCTATGGTTTTAAGATTGTCCCATGGAAAACAACGCCTGTTATCGGGGTCTTGTCCGCCTTCTAAAGCGAGCTCATCTCCGTAGTATACGTTTGGGCAGCCAGGAAGGAAGAAGAGAATAGTCCAGATTAATTTTAAAATATCTGAATTGATATGATTTTGGGATGCAATGCGTCTAGTATCGTGACTTCCTATTAGATTCATGGATACCCCAAATGAGTCTGCCGGAAAGCATGCATTTAAAAAGTCACAAAAAGCTTCGTTGTTTTTGGGAAAATCTCTCAACAAGAAATCAATAAGTCGGCGTCTTAATGGATAATTCATCACTCCATCAAATTGATCCCCTTGAAGCCACCTAGCAGGGGGATCCCAAATTTCTCCGACAATATAAGCATCTGAATTTATTTTTTTGACGCGGGTTCGAAATTCACGCCAGAAGGAATCGTCATCAATTTCATTTGGAACATCTAAACGCCAGCCATCAATCCCTTTCTTAGTCCAGTATTCTGCAACAGAAAAAAGCATTTCTCGAACCTCTGGATTATTTGTATTGAATTTAGGAAGTGCTGGTAGGTTCCACCAACAGCGGTAATTAGGCGTTTTATCATAAGCACAAACTGGATAAGAGTCTACTATAAACCAGTCTTTATAAGGCGACTCGGGGCCTTGTTCTAACAAACTATTGAATTCAAAAAAACCACGAGAACAGTGATTGAATACACCATCGAGAATCACTCGGATGTGCTTCTTATGGCAGGCTTTAATGAGATTGTCAAAGTCTTCTTCGGTGCCAAGAATCGGATCTATCTTATAATAATCGTAGGTATGATAACGATGATTGGAATTACTTTTAAATAAAGGACAAAAATAAATAGCATTACAACCAAGATCAGCAATGTAATCAAGATGTTCTTCTATACCACGAAGATTACCACCACAGATGTTTTGTGTTGTTGGAGGAGTACCCCATGGATCATATTGTCCAGGTCCATGGTAGCGATCGGATTTTGCAAAACGATCTGGAAAAATTTGATAAAAAATGGCCTCTTTAACCCAAGATGGGGGAGTAGTATTTTTAAAAAAACTCATATTTTCCATATAGGACGACGTTTGCGTGCATCCACGAGTGATCTGATATCGGCATTTAAAGCAGAAAATTTCACCAAATCTTCAACAGTACATGGTATTCTATAAGACCAATTGTGAGGCCCTACAGTTCCAGGAATATTGATTCGTTCAAGTTCTGGAGAAATCATTGAAAACTGAGAGGACAATCCAAAATAATCCTGTATAGGAAGAATGCAGAATAAACTATTTGAAGAAAAAATATTTTCGATTAATCCTTTTACATGATTGGGATAAAGAACTTCTGGTGGCATGCCTTGTTGATGAGCGTGTTGCCAGAATAATTCTTTATCAAAATCGGATTCGCCCCAAAGGCCTCGTAGAGTCGATGTGTCATGGCAGCTTGTGGTAGCAACGGAGAGCCTAGGGTAATCTTCCATTTCATAATAAGGAGAATAAGGAACGTCCCAGTTACGACTCCAGCGTTCTACACGTAAAGATAATATGTTGAGTTTATTAAGTACAAAAGGAACGCAGTGAGGAATTGCACCTAAATCTTCCGCACATACTAACATGTCTGTTTCATTGGCGAGAACGTTTAATAATTTAAGAGCGTTTTCTTGCCACAAAGGTTCCTGTGAAGCGGCGTTTTCACTAATAATGCTTTTAAGTAATTGTTGTTCTGATTCTGGAAGAGTAAACAGAACAGGCTGTTCGTACCAATACCAGAAAGGATAATAATGATCTTCCGTACCAGAAGGAATAAAAACTCGATTCCAATAGACTTTGAGTAACGCATCTTTTACTTCTTGACTTGCCGAACTATTAAGAATGGCCTTTTCCGAACGGAATGATTCTTTTATAATAAAGCGATCAGTGGTATTAGGTAGGTTTTCAAAGAACTCATTTAAAACGGATTGTGAAAAATGATTTTTGAAAAACGGTAGTAGTTGTTCGACAGAAAAATTGGGATTTCTTAAATATTCTAGAGATTCTTTTTTAAAACCCTTCTTCTCGAGATCGCTTCTTAATATAGGATTTGAAGGGTTAAATTGGCCTAATGCTCCTGTCACTTCTGTTTGAGGAATACTCCAGATTCTAAAGAAGCCAAGAACATGATCGATGCGATAAGCGTGATAAAATTTACTTGCTTGAAATAAGCGTTTCCGCCACCAAGAGTAATTATCTTTTTCAATATTATCCCAGCGGTAGGTTGGGAACCCCCAGTTCTGGCCGCTGTAACTAAACATATCGGGAGGAGCTCCAGCGCGATCATCAAGAGAAAAGAAATTTCTATGAAACCAAACATCAGCGCTGTCTTCATTAATTAATATAGGAATATCGCCTTTTAATTTTACACCTAAATCAGAGATTGCTTTTACGGCTGCTTTAAATTGAGCTTCTGCTTCAAATTGCATCCAAGCTTGAAAGAGTCCTTCTTTGAAATTGTTTTTCCAAATTTTTTCAATGCTTGCAGCAGTAGGATGTTGATTTGTTTTCCAATCCTTCCAACTAGCTTCTTGATGCTTTGCTTTGAGTAAAGCATAAACACAGTATGGCTTTACCCATTCATTGTCATCAATCCAACGCTCGAGTTTTTTATGAGAAGAAATTTTGTCGAAATGAGAATCAAAAATTTTTCTTAATATGGATCGCTTCCAAGAGACGATTTTATAAAAATCAATTCGAAGTTCCTTATTAAATTCTTCTTTTGCTTTTTGTATTTCTTCTTCGAAATCGGAAGATCCATCTATTACTTGAAGATTAAGATATACAGGATGAAGAGCAAATGCACTTCTTGCACTGTAGGGGCTGGATTCATTTCCTGTATCGTTTACAGGTAGAATCTGAATGACATTAAGGTCACAATATTTTGCCCAATTAGCAAAAGGAATTAAGTCCAGAAATTCGCCAATCCCTATACTATTTTTACTGCGTAAGCTAAATAGTGGAACTGCTACACCTGTTTGAAAGAATGAATGATCACCGTATCTCATAACTTAAAGATAAGTTATTTTTTAAGAATGCTAAACATTATATAAAGGTGTCTTTATGAGTTATGAATGTCGGTTTTTAGAGGAGACTTTTTGCCACAAAAGGCTAAAAGAATGCGATCCAGGATCTCCTGGGTGCGTCTTACGAGGACGGTTTGTTTTTGGGTTAAAAGAAAAGCAAGACTCAAAAAAAGAGACTCTGGCTCAGAAAAAACAGAATAAAAAGAATATCAAATAGGATTTTTCCTAGGACGTCCTCTTGGACGTTTAGGTGGTTCCTCTCCTGTTTCATTAACAGCAGGAGTGACTTTTATTGATGTTTTTAATTTTTTTGCTCGTTCTAAAGCTTTTGCTTTTAAGAGCTCTTCGGCTTTTACAATGGTTGCTTTAACTGGCTCTTTACCCTTAGAACCAAAGACTCCTTTTAGAACTCGACCTGAACTAGGACTAGGGGTTGAGGATAAAAGAGGTTTTACTTCAATATTCTTTTTTTCTAGACCAGAGGGTGAGGATGATCCAAAATCCGCCTTAAATAGGTCGTCTGATTTTTTATGAAGAGTTGATTTCTTTTCTTCTAAAGGATTTTCAAACTCGCTTAATTTAGGCATAGGCTTTGAAGCCATTAGTGTGTTTTGACGAGGATTGAAATCTTTTCGTTCGTACTCTTCCGCAATCTTTTTAATTCGTTCTCGCTCTTTGGCTTGCTTTTTTTGTAAGCGCTCTTTTTTAGAGGGGCGGCTGCTGGAACGACTTTTTTTGGCCCGAACGTCATTTAATTTCAGAATTTCTTCGTCAGAAAGTCCTCTCAATTCAGGAGGAACCTCTATAATACCTAAATCATCAGTTGTCATAAATTTGATTTTTTTACCTAAAAAGGTGTTTTTTTTGAATAAAAAGCTTTAAAATGTTGCTAAAAGGTAAAAAAAAATTGAATTTATGTTTGTCAAGGCCTAGAAAATAATGTGTCTCTGGGTTATTTTTGTTAAAGATGCTTAAATTTACTCAAGAAATATTGCTGGCTTTAAGAGCTATCTCAAATGAAGAGGAAGCTCGTTGCATGTCCAGAAACGTCAGAGAACAATTTGATTTTCTGGGTATAAAGGTGGTATCTAGGCGAGAGGTCACATATCCTATATTTGACAAGTTTCCGCCTAAAGATTGTGAAGAGCTCGTTCTTCGAGTGGATGATATGTGGGGGCAACCTTACCGTGAAATTCAATATGCGGCTTGCGATTATTTATTTCGGCATAAAGAACTTCTTGGTGGCCCACATTTGAATTTCTTAAAAAAATTAATAAAGACTCGCGCTTGGAGAGATACAGTAGATACTTTGGCTACAAGTGTCTTAGGTGATTTAGCTTGGCGCATGCCTGCTCTTAGAACAAAAATTGCCGCTTGGATTCGCGATCCTAATATCTGGGTTCGTCGTAGTGCAATCATTTTCCAATTACAATATCGAGAGAAAACGGATTGGCCTTTACTAAAGGATTTTTGTTCCTCTTGTGCAAAAGATGATGACTTTTATGTTCGAAATGGAATTGGTCGTGCCTTGAGCGAATATGCAAGGATTAATCCTTCTGAAGTAAAACGTTTTGTGTTAAGTAATACTCTTCCTTTCCAAACGTCTCAAGAAATTTTAAAAAACATTTAAAATGATTATAATGTTTGGATGATTATAGAACTCTCCTTTCTTTGGAGAGTTTTTTTATCAAAATAAATCGTACAATAAATAGCAGGCCATTAAAAGACTCACTATCGTGATTGCTCTTTGGATAAACTGATTACCGTGTTTTCTTTGAAGAGAGCTGCCTATATAACCGCCGAGCCAAGCACCGAGAGCCATAATGAGAGCTACATCCCAAAGAATTTTTCCAGAGAGGGCTAGTCCGATAGTGCTTACAACTAAGAAAATAGAAGTCAGAGCACTTTTTAATGCATTTACTTGAATTAAGCTTAAGCCAGAGTATTTTGAAATAGCAAAGATTTGTAGAAAGCCTACGCCAACTTGAATAATACTTCCGTAAATACCAATCGCAATAAAACCTAAAAAACCTTTGAGGCTTCTTTTTGAAGGAGGTGTTTCAGGTGCTTTGCCTAGAATGTCTTTCTTTAAATTTGTCATAAAGACAACGAAAAAAATAACGAGGGCAAGAATAGCCTGAAATAATTTATCGCTCATTTTTACAAGAGCAACAACTCCTAAAAAAGAACCTATTAAAGTAGGTAAAAAAAGCTGCTTGAAAACAGGCATATATAAATAGCCATGTTTCTTTAGATTGAGCATCGAACTTAAATTGCCAACAATAAGACCAATCCGATTTGTTCCATTAGCAACTGTTGGAGGAAGACCTAAAAGAATCATAATAGGTAAACTTAATGAGCTACCTCCTCCAGCGATACTATTAATAAGGCTTACGATTAAGCCTAAAGAAAAGAATATAAGGTATTGTAAGTAATCCATTTTATGAAAGCCTTGATTTTCTTATCGAGACAATTCGTTTTCTAAAAAGTCACGATTATTAATGACTTTTTCTTTTTGGCTATACTCAGGGTATTGATCTAAGCATCGATTTAATCCTTCAATCGCTTGAGTCAGCTTTTTCTTTTTTTGAGTATCGTTAGAAGTTTTTTGTGCGGATTGAAATAAAACAGACGTTTTCTTTCGTTCTTCATTACAAAAAGCCTCTGCTAATACTTCCATTTGTTCTATAGCTTTTTGACGAAGAATACTAGATTTAAGTTTTTGTAATAATGTTCTTGCTTTTGAATATTTTTTTTCAGCAATCCATTTTTCAGCTTGTTCTAAAGATTTATTAGGATCATTAGATTCCCAGAAAAGCTCATCTTGTTTAGAAATAGAATTTTCCATTTCTACTAATTGAGCTATAGTGGATTCTAATTGTAAGGAGTCTTCAAAATAATAATAGCGGGCTTTTAATTGTGTGATCTGTTCTTGAGCTGTTTTAAACTGATTACTTTTATTGGCTTCAGCTAGAATTATTTCTTTTTCTTGCCGTGCTTTACTTAAGTTTTTTTGAAAAGCGATTTTATTTTGCTTTTCTACCCAAGAAATAAGAGAGTCACCAGGATTTAATGAAACTAAGCTATCGGTAAATGTTTTGATTAAATCATAGCTTGCGCCAACGGAATTCATATTTATAATCTGAAGAGTGAGAGACTTGAATTCTTCCGCTCGCATCGCTTGAGTCTTTTTTGTACGTAAGTATATATTTTGTGCTTCTTTCTGCCATTCATCCCAGAGAGGCTTTAGAACAATAAATTGTTCTAAGTAAGCGGCGGCGCTATCAGATTTACCTTTTGAAAGAAGGGTGTCTGCATATTTTAAAACTTCTTGTACAAGAGCAGGAATGTCACGGTATGGATTTACCACCAGTTTTTTTTCTTCGATAATAGAATCAACTGAAAGGGTAGATGTGTCTATAGGAATAATTAAAGAATCTGGCTTTACAACAGAATCCTTTTTTTGGATTGAGTCTGGAGTTGGTGTTTTGATCACTAGAGCTTCAGTTTCTTTTAATACTAGTGGATTGATTTCTGTAACAGGAGCACTTGATCCACAGGCGATAAAAAAAGACATGATTAAAGACAAGAAAAGAAATTTATAAAACATGTAGTGATCCTCGATATAAGTCTTTATCCTTAAGGTAAATCTAATTCTGGTTCAATGGGAATGAAAAGATCTTTACCGCTAAAGTCAGCAGGTAATTCCCAATCAGTAGAAGTGGGTGTGGTTTGACTAACAGGAGTTGGTTCAGTCGTTTTAGAAGAGTCTTTACTTTTTAATGTGTCTAAAGGCATTGTAATGGAAACAAAAATTCCTTGTTCCGCTGCTTCTTCGGCAGCCTTTGTGGTGACGACAGGAGGAATGTAGCCAGGAACATCAAGCCAAGGAACTTCAACAACATTTGCCGATTGAGATGCATCAGCCAAGCCTGTTTCTGCATTAACTGGAAGCATTCCGCGTTCGTTGGTAAAGAGAATAGGGACTCTTTTGGAGGCTAAAAGGGTAATGTCTAAAAAGTCTATTTTTCCACTTTCTTTTCTAGTGTCTAATACTTCTTTTGTAAATTGGGCCCACTGAGGAAGGGCTCCTGAAGCACCTGCAATACGTGTTCTTCCTGATTTTAGAGGACGGTTGTCGTCAAAGCCAACATAACTTCCCACAGCAATAGTGGAATCAAGTGCGATTCCGTTTTTTGAATTTACAAAAGTAGGAATGCCTCCAATAAAGGCGACGTTTTTATAATCGTTTGTGGTTCCAGTTTTTCCAACAACAGGGTAAAGAAGAGTATTATGTTTGTCTTCAGAAGAAACGCTTAAGTTTCGAAGCTGACTTCTTGCAGTACCGTGTTCAAATACGGAGCGAAGCATTAGCCCCATCTGAGAAGTGGTTGTATCGTTTAAGATTGTTTTGGATTCAATCTCATTTTTAAACAAAAGACGTCCATCACGATCTTTAATTTCTTTAATCATACATGGTTCATACCAATCCCCATCGAGAGATTTAAATGCTTTTCCTGTGAGGAGTGTTTGATAGGCGGTTGTCATTTCAGCTAAGGAAATATCGTTTACTCCAAGAGACATACTAAATACTTTTTTGAGCTTTTGCTGAATCCCTATTTCATTAGAAAAACGAGCAAATTCAGCCATGGATAACGAACGATTAAAATCAGGCCAGTATTTTAATTGATTTATTTCAAAATAAGAGGCTTCATTATCAACGGGTTCAATCATTACCGTTAATCGCTTAAAGTCAGCAAGAGAAAAATCTTCAAATAATTTAACGGAATCAAGAGGCGGTAAGGTTAGCGATAAATCAGGGTCGAGTTCTTGTGCAAAACGATTTCTTAATATCTCAGAATAACTTAAATAATTATGTTTTAATAACGCTTTGTTTTCTGAAGAGCGGCGTTGCTCTTTTAAACCTTTTTCCACAAAACGACCATATAATAGATGCTTTAGAGCACGTGCTTTACGAGGTTGTTTTTCGTAAAGAAATTTTTCTACTAAAAGATGTTTTGCTTTAGTAAATTCGATTTCTTGTTTGACCTGATTGTTTAAGGTGAGACCAAACTTATCTCGGAGACGTTCATAGTAGGCTTTTTCATCTTCTTCTGGAAGAACTGTATAACCATTTTTTTCTGCTACTTCGGCATATTCTTCAATAGAGAGTTTATCTAAAAGATGTTCTAAAAGCCACACACTAGCAATGTTTTCAGAGCGTGTAGCAGCCCAGAGAATGCTCACGGTTTCGCCTTTCTTTTTGTGATCTGGCCGAGGAAAATAAAATTGATCTACATATTGAAATAAGTTAAACGAATTTTCAATTTCATCTAAGTAATGCCAATGATAATGTAGAGCGGCGCCAAAAAGAAGGGGCTTCCAGCTAGAACCAAGTTGCCGAAGGGCCTTAAAAGAACGATCATAGCCTGTATTATGAAAACCACCTTGAGTGGCAAGAACGGCTCCATTTTGAATCGCGATCAATGCACCTTGGAGCACGGGTTCAGTTTCAATTTTACATGGTGCATATCCATTGACCAAATTACTATCTAAAACACTGACAAGTAGAATAGACCCTTTCCCTAAACGCGAAGCAAGAATTTTAGATGGGTCGCCTTTGACTTGCTTTCCAAATTCTTTAAGCGTTTTAGAATCAATTACTCCTTTTAGCTGACCAAAAGAGAGATGAATAAAGTCTAGATCTCCTTTTTCAGAATAACCAACAGAATCAATAGCTCCATATAGGTAGTCTCCTTTTCTGCCTTTGATCGCTCTATTAGGGAGTTCTGCTTTAGGTAAAGTAAAGCCACCTAACTGAAGTTGGAGGTTCGATATATTGTTTTGAAGAGCTCGAGTGGCGGCATCTTGGTATTTCGCATCAAGGGTAGTGATGATTTGAAGTTGTGCTTTTCTCCAATCTTCAATTTGATTTTTCTCAAAAATTTCTCTGTAAAAATCAGAGTCCAGTTTTTCTTCGAGTCTTGTGAGTGTGGTTGACAACGTAAAACGAAAATCACCGTGCTCAAAATGAAGGGGAGTAGCGATGGCAGAATCCCTCATGGCTTCTGAAATGTATTTTTCCTCAACCATTCGGTCTAAAACATATTTTAATCTCAATCGTCCACGTTCTAGAGCTTTCTCTCGACGGGCTTGATTCCTTTGAATAAAGGGATCGTAATTAAAAGGACCTTTGACTGAACCAGCGATAAAAGCACACTCTGCAAGCGAAAGCTCTCGAAGGTCTTTATTAAAAAAATATTGAGCGGCAATGGCCACCCCTTTACCAGTTCCAGAAACATGAAATTGGTTTAGATAAAATTCAAGAATATCTTCTTTTGAAAAATGTTTTTCCATACGAAGGGCGTTAATCAACTCTTTCCACTTTTCTTTAACAGAAGTTTTTTCACGACCAAAAATATTTTTGACTGTTTGTTGGGTGAGTGTTGAACCGCCTTGGCGCAATTTCATCATACGAATGTTATTAGCCATGGCTCTTGAAAAACCACGGATATCAAACCCATTATGTTCCCAAAAACGGGCGTCTTCAGCAGCAACGAGGGCGTTCACTACGTGTTCAGGAATTTCTCCATAGGGGACATAAATGCGATGGTTGACATCAAAAAATGCACCTAGATGGGTTTCGCCATCGTTATAAAAAACGCGAGTTTCTCCAGAAAGAGCTTGTACAATCGATTGACGATTAAATAAGAAATCAGGGTCTTCTAAAGGAAGAATCTTAAAAACCACAATATAAGCGGGAATAAGACAGATCAGTCCTACTAAAAAAAAGGCCAAGGCTATTTGCCCTAATTTCTTAAAAAATCTCATGCCATAGTCTCAACGAATAAAAATTTTGTAAAAATTAAAAACAAAACACCTCTTTTATTAGAAAAAGACAAGTTTTAGGCTCATATTTTGATGTATTCGTATTTTTTTAATGATGTTCGCTTGAAAAAGAGAACATTTTTATTTAGAATTGTGCGAGATAAACGGGAAGATGGCCGAGCTGGCCTAAGGCGCGTCCCTGCTAAGGACGTATAGGACTTAATCCTATCGCGAGTTCGAATCTCGCTCTTCCCGCTTCAAAAAGCTTCTATACTTAGGTATAGAAGCTTTTTTGTTTTTAAAAAGTCTATTAAAAGCCTATTATCAGATAAACTCCATTTTTCAACAAAATCATTCGTCTTTTTTCTTGATATTCATATTCAAAAAAATGGCGGTTTTGTGGGGTTTGATTCAATTTGGCTTATTGCGTTTAATCAAAAAGAGCCATAGTATATTTCACAAATATTGCAAATAAGTTAGCAGAATGCCTGAAAAACGACAGAATTGTCATAAAACGAGCGAAAAGAACTTTAGGTGTTGTGAATATAAGAATAGCTGTTTTTCTCATTGCAGGGTTTGGAATCAGCCTATTAAATTCTAATTTGTGTTCATATGATTAATTCTTTTGAGGATTTTCCTCTTGACCCGTCTTTACAGCGAGCAGTCCGTGCCGTTGGCTATGAAACTCCCACTCCAATTCAATCTCAGGCCATTATGCCTCTTCTTGAAGGAAACGATCTTTTGGGAATTGCCCAAACAGGAACAGGGAAAACAGCGGCTTTTGCATTGCCAATTCTTCAACTTCTCTTAAAATCAGGGAAAATACGTGCTCCAAAATGCGCTAGAGCGCTTGTTTTATTGCCTACTCGTGAACTTGCAATCCAAGTATCTGAGTGCTTTGAACAATATGCAAAATATACGTCTATTTCTACCACATGTGTTTTTGGTGGCGTGAGCGATGTATCGCAAAAAAAGGCCTTAATTCGTGGCGTAGATGTTTTAGTGGCAACTCCTGGAAGATTACTCGATTTAATTGGTCAGAAGGTAGTTTCTTTAAGAGCATTAGAATTTTTTGTGCTTGATGAAGCAGATCGTATGCTCGATATGGGATTTATTCACGATATTCGAAAAATCATTACGATGCTTCCTGCTGTTCGTCAAAACTTATTTTTCTCTGCGACGATGCCTTCTGATATCACCAAATTGGCTTCTTCAATTTTACGAAAGAATCCTATTCGTATCGAAGTTGTGCCAGAAAGTACTCCCATTGAACGAATCGAACAATCTGTTTATAAAATTGATAAAAAAAGAAAAGGGGCTCTATTAAAAGCATTACTTTTAGCCCACCCTGAAATGTCGAAAGTGTTGATTTTTAGCCGTACTAAACACGGGGCAAATCGCATTACGGAGACTTTAGAAAAAGCAGGGATTACTAGTGCTGCGATTCATGGTAATAAAAGCCAAACGCGTCGACAAGAGGCTCTTGGTAATTTTAAGTGCGAGCAGATTCGTGTTTTAGTCGCTACAGATATTGCGGCTCGAGGCATTGATGTTGATGGTGTGACCCATGTTTTTAATTTTGATTTACCAGAAGTCCCAGAAACGTATGTTCATCGTATTGGACGAACAGCTCGGGCAGGTAAAGGGGGCGTGGCGATTGCGTTTTGTGCTCCCGATGAAGAGTCTGAATTAAGAGCCATCGAAAAGCTCACTCGTCAAAAAATTCAAGAAGGCGATTCTTCTGTTCTAAAAGAGCTTCCTGTTCAAAAAGAATCTTCTGCTCATCATTCTCCTAATGCAAACAGAAGAAAACCTAAAAGAGATTCTTTTAAGAAGAAATCTCCACCAGTTTCTTCTTCTGAGTCTGTTCAAAAAAGTAATCCGATCAAAACAAAAGGGCGTAATCGTCCAGGTAGCAGAGCGAGAAAACGTTTGCGTGCTACTCAAGTTGAACAATAAGCATTTTTTATTATATTTGCGTTAAATCATATTCTATGCCTTGAAAAGCCAATTGTTTTATGAATGTAAAATGATTGAGAAAATCCCGTGAAAATCGGGAACGGTCCCGCCGCTGTAAGGGAGAACGAAACTAGTAAGAGGACTTTTGTCCGGAAAACCAATGCCGTAAAGGTGTGAAGGAACTAGGAGTAGAGTGATCCCCGAGTCAGAAGAACTGTAGAATAATAGCGAGAGGCACGATGCGAAAGACATCACCCCTAGTAGCCCTTTTTATGGGGTTATTTTACTCTGTTTCGGCTTCGGTGACCGATTCTTTACCCCTACAAAATCTAGGGGAAACAGAAGTACATATCGGTGCTTCTATAACAGAAAATCTTTCAAATCAAGTCGTATCTATTAGTGAAGAAGCGTGGGTTGGAAAAAACTTTACAGCGATTGATATCCTTTCTTCTTACGGTGGTATTCAGGGACATAAACAAGGCGGAATAGGTAGTTTTCAGAGCATTTCTATTCGAGGGGCATCTTCCAGAGGGGTGAAAATATTTATTGATGGCGTGCCTTTAGAAGATGCTGGTGGTGGTGCAGTAAATCTTGGTTCCATTGATCTGAATTTAGTCGAACGAATTGATGTTTATAAGGGCTATGTGCCTGCATTTTTAGGCGGAAATGGGATTGGTGGGGCCATCCATTTTATCTCCAAAAAGAGAGTGAATACTGGAGGCCAGTTTTCTTTATCTTATGGAAGTCACGGGCTTCAAGAAGCGGCAGTGTCTCTAACCATTCCTTTAATTTCTAAAACACGCTTTGCCTCTAGTTTAGCTTATCGATATTCAGATAATGATTACGAATTCTTAAATAGAAACGGAACGGAATATGATACAGACGATGATTTTTTAGTGAAAAGAAAAAATGCATGGTACTTGCAGTTTTCAGGGAATCATACTTTTTATCATACTCACGAGAATGGAGGATTCTCCACTTTAAGTTTTAGGCATGAAAAAGAAAAGGGTGGTAATCCAGGGAAAGAATCGAATCAAACAGAAGTGGCTGGGTTTAATCGAGATTTAGGCCAGGTTTTTTATTCTTATGAGCCTATTCCTTATAAAAACCTACAGTTCACAATGTCTCTTTCAGGGCAAATAGAAAAGTCTGTTTCTCATTCCTATTACCCACTAGATAAAATCGGTTTCCCTAATACATATTATATGGAATATGGTGCTATACGTTATTTTGTTCAACCAAAAATAAGTGTAGAATTACCAGCGGATTCGTCTCGTTCTTGGGCAGCTTCTCTATATCTTGCCTCTTCAGCAGAACGTTTAGAAGATCGAGATAATAATGAATGGATTTCAGATTATCCTTGGCATTTAGAACAATATGCTGTAGAAGGTGCATCCAATATCCAATGGTTTTTATCGCGTATTATTTCTTTAGAATTAGAAAATGCCGTTAAAGTTTTTTATAATGAAAATTCAGGCGGACAGTGGTCTTTACCTGTTCGAAACGATAGCTTGATCAGTGGATCCAATCAAGATTTGTTAGGCTCTGGAAGATTAGCAATGCATTTTGGACATCTCAAGTCACCGTGGAGGGCTTCGTTATCATTAGGTCGTTATTTTAGAGAGCCAGAGCTTATGGAGCAATATGGCGTATATCGAAATGTTCTTCCGAATCCAGATTTAAAAGAAGAAACAGGATGGATGGGAGAAATCAGTTTGTCATGGAAAAGCGCTTCTGAGAAAACAAAATTACAGAGTACTTATTTTG
>Ga0116183_1003400_pt1 | contig 16198 bp, 10 predicted proteins | sample AD_UKC078_MetaG_FD_89753 | JGI IMG/M metagenome (GOLD analysis project Ga0116183, IMG submission 89753) | Active sludge microbial communities of municipal wastewater-treating anaerobic digesters from USA - AD_UKC078_MetaG | ecosystem: Engineered > Bioreactor > Anaerobic > Digestate | place: USA... | reverse complement strand
CTTTATGTTATCATGCCGATGCAACTAAGTTAAGAAGTTAGGGTATTTTCCCGACCGGTTCGGGATGTTTCTTCCAGAGAAAACTTCCTTAAGGGCCACTTAATTAAAAGAGAAAAATGTCGATAAAGCAGTGTGAAATAGAGCGTATTCGAAGCGTTATCCCGTCAGTTATCCGCGGGTTGGAGAACCCTGAAAAAAAAACACGTTCCTTGTTAATTGAAAAATGGCCGGCTATTGCCGGAGGAAAGCTCACTCCGCACACCAGACCACAATTAACTCAAAAAGGCATCCTTTATGTTTATGTAAGTGAAGCAACGATTGCATATGAGATCAGTCAAAAATACCGACACTCTCTTTTGAAACGAACGCAGGCTGTTTTAGGAGAAGACGCGGTTAAAGAGTTAAAAGTACTAGTGGGGAAATAAAATTATGACAAAAGGCGACCAAAGTAAACAAGGTCTTTCGGGCGCGAAATACGACGCCACAAAAATACAGGTGCTTGAGGGGGTTGACGCTGTTCGGAAACGTCCAGCGATGTACATTGGCGACACAACATTGCGTGGTCTCCATCATCTTGTTTATGAAGTGGTGGATAACTCCATTGACGAAGCGTTGGCGGGCTTTGCGTCACGGGTCGACGTGGTGATTAACACGGATGGAAGTTGCGCGATCACCGATGACGGCCGCGGTATCCCGGTTGATATGCATAAAACGCAGAAAAAATCGGCGCTTGAAGTAGTGATGACAACACTCCACGCCGGCGGGAAATTTGATAATAAATCTTACCGCGTGTCCGGAGGGCTTCATGGCGTGGGAGTTTCCTGTACCAACGCCTTGTCGTCCTGGTGTGAAGTTAAAGTACGCCGGGATGGAAAAATTTGGCAACAACGGTATGAAAAAGGGCGTGCCGTATCCAAAGTTATTGAAAAAGGGAAAACCAAAGAACACGGCACGACCGTTGTTTTTCTTCCCGATAAGGAAATTTTTGAAAAAACGGAATTTAGTTTCGACGTGCTTTCCAATCGCCTGCGGGAACTCGCTTATTTAAATAAGGGCGTTCGGGTCACGATCCGCGATGAGCGAAACAAAAAGGAGATCAAAGAGCATGTCTTTATGTACAAGGGGGGTATTTCGGAATTTATCCAGTACATTAACCGGTCCAAAACCCCTCTTCACCGGAAGATTTTTTATGTTGATAAAACCAAGGATGGCGTCGAAGTAGAGGCGGCGCTCCAATACAACGACGGCTACGGAGAAGACGTTTTTTCGTTTGCCAATAACATCAACACCATTGAGGGTGGGACACATTTAAGCGGATTTAAAACTTCTTTGACACGCGCCACGAATCAGTACGCGAAGAGCAAAAACCTCCTTAAAAATCTTGAGGGTGGATTAAGCGGAACGGATCTGACAGAAGGTTTGGCGGCTGTTATCAGTGTCAAGGTCCCGCGTCCCCAATTTGAGGGTCAAACCAAAACAAAACTCGGAAACAGTGAGGTGGAGGGGATTGTTTACTCGGTTCTTTACGAGAGCCTGAGCACTTTTTTCGAAGAAAACCCGCCGGTCGCGAACAAGATTGTTGAAAAGGCCGCGCTGGCCCTCAGGGCTCGCGAAGCGGCCCGGAAAGCCAGGGAGTTGACGCGCCGAAAGGGAGCTCTCGAGTCCGCTTCCTTACCGGGGAAATTGGCTGACTGTTCAGATGAAGATCCCGCGAACAGCGAAATGTATCTTGTGGAAGGAGATTCGGCCGGAGGTTCGGCAAAACAGGGACGCGATCGACGGTTTCAGGCCATCCTTCCTCTCCGAGGAAAAATTATCAACGTCGAGAAAGCGCGAATTGACAAGGTGCTTTCCAACGAAGAAATTCGCACCATTATCACCGCGATCGGGACCGGCATCGAAGATGAGTTTAATATCGAAAAATTAAGGTATCACAAAATTATCCTGATGTGCGACGCCGACGTTGACGGAAGCCACATCCGGACTCTCCTCCTCACGTTTTTTTACCGGAAAATGCGGAAACTGATCGAAAACGGGCATGTTTATATCGCGCAACCGCCCCTTTATAAAATCAAGAGAGGCAAGGACGAGCAATATATCCAAACCGAAGATCAGATGAACGGAATTCTCCTGAATTTTGGTCTTCAGGGAACCCTTCTTAAAAAACACGGGAGCAAGGGAAGCGTCAGCGGGAAAGATCTTCGTGAACTGATGGATCTGGTCCAGGCGATGGAGGATCTCGAACGATCCCTCGCCCGAAAAGGCATTTCGCTTCACAAGTTCGTGGAAAACCAAGATAAAAAGAAAGGATTTCCCACGCACGTGGTCCGGATTTTTGAAAAAAATGAAGACGTGTTCCTTTACTCGGAAAAAGAGGCGACGGCATATACCGAAGAAATAGAAAAAGAATATGTGAAAAAACTGGAGCAAGACAAGAAGGACGACGCAAAGGAAGGAGAGAAAGCAAAGAAAAAGGACGCGAAAAAAGGAAAGAAGGTGAAAGAAGAAGACGCGAAGGAAGACGAAGATGACATTTCCTTCCAAAGCGTTTACGACCTTATCGAAATATTTGAATCGGTTGAATTCGCAAAGGCAAAGAAAAAACTTCAGAAATTCAACATCAATTTTGAAGATTTCGAAGCTGACAAAGAACCCCTGTTTGAAGTAGTTTTCGAAAAAAATGGTAAAGAGGAAGCCCCAAACCTTCGCAGCGTCCTTTCTAAAATTAAAACGTGGGGCAAAGAGGGGATGACGTTGCAGCGGTACAAAGGTCTTGGAGAAATGAATCCGGAACAATTGTGGAACACAACCATGAACCCGGAAACACGCACCATCCTCAGAGTGACTCTGGAAGACGCGGTTGAAGCGGACGAAATCTTCTCAATCCTCATGGGAGACGCGGTGGAGCCGCGCAGGGCTTTTATTGAGCGGCACGCGAAAGCGGTTAGGAACCTTGATATTTAAAAAGCCCGCCCGGCGAGAAGGGCGGAGCTCACAAAAAAGATGACACAAGACCGCCGCGGGTTTTTAGCGGCGCGGCGATGGAGAGAAAAGTTATGGCGGAAGAAAAAAATCTGTATGCGATGAACGAAAAAATCCTTCTCAGACCGATCGAAGAGGAGATGAAGGATTCTTACATCGACTACTCGATGTCGGTCATTGTGGGGCGCGCGCTTCCGGATGTCCGGGATGGCCTGAAGCCGGTGCATCGACGGATCCTTTTTGCGATGAATGAGCTGGGTCTCGCCCACACCAAGCCGTACAAGAAATCCGCCCGCATTGTTGGAGAAGTGCTCGGCAAATACCATCCACACGGGGACACGGCGGTTTATGATTCCCTGGTACGCATGGCGCAGGACTTTTCTCTCCGGTATCCGCTGGTTCAGGGACAGGGAAACTTCGGATCCATTGACGGAGACAGCGCGGCGGCTATGCGGTACACGGAAGCGCGGCTTGCCAGCGCCGCCGGAGAACTCCTCGCGGATATCGATAAAGAGACCGTTGATTTTGTGCCCAATTTTGATGAATCCCTTTCTGAGCCCGCACTGCTTCCGTCGCGAATTCCCAATTTGCTGGTCAATGGATCCTCAGGGATTGCCGTGGGAATGGCGACCAACATTCCACCGCACAACATGACCGAAGTGGTCAACGCGTGCGTCGCGCTGATTGATAACCCGGACATCACAAACAAAGAACTTTTCAAAATAGTGACGGGCCCGGATTTCCCGACGGGTGGACTCATCGTGGGGCGAGACGGGATCAAGAAGGCTTACGAAACAGGGCGAGGCGCGATTGTCATGCGCGCAAAGGCGGCGATCGAAACGGGGCGGAACAAAAAAGACGCCATTGTCATTACGGAAATCCCCTACCAGGTTAACAAATCTAACCTGATTGAATCGATAGTCCGGCTCGTGGAGGATAAGAGGATCGACGGGATTTCTGATCTTCGCGACGAGTCCGATCGCGATGGTATGCGTGTGGTGATCGAACTGAAAAGGGAAGCGGTACCGCAGGTTGTCCTGAACAACCTGTATAAACACACTCAAATGCAAAGCTCTTTTGGCGTAATCATGCTCGCCTTGGTGGACGGGCAGCCCCGCGTCCTTACGCTCAAGCAGATGCTCGAAAAGTTTATCGAATATCGGGCCGAGGTTATCATTCGCCGGACCCGGTTTGACCTCGATAAAGCGGAAAAGCGCGCCCATATTCTTGAGGGATATAAAAAAGCGATCGCGAACATTGATAAGGTCATCAAGATTATTCGGACGTCAAAAAGTCCGGAGCTTGCCAAAGAAACTTTGATGAAAACGCTGAAGCTTTCGGAAATTCAGGCCAAGGCCATTCTTGAACTTCAACTTCAGCGGCTGACCCAGCTTGAGAGATTAAAAATTGACGAAGAATATCTTGAACTCATCAAAAAAATCGAATATTACCAGTCGGTATTGAAAAGTCGCCGGAAAGTGCTCGACCTGATCAAGGAAGAGTCGCAGGAAATCCTTAAAAAATACGGGGATGAGCGAAGGACTTTAATCGTTGCCGCGGAAGATGATATCGACATTGAGGACCTGATCGCGCAGGAAGATGTGCTTGTCAGTATTTCGCACGCGGGCTATATCAAGCGGATCCCCGTGTCAATGTATCGCCGGCAACACCGCGGCGGAGCGGGCGTCACGGGAGCGGGCGTGCGCGATGACGAGGATTTTATCGAGCACATGTTCATGGCCTCGACCCACGACTATATCCTTTTTTTCACGAACCTGGGGCGAGTGTACTGGCGGAAAGCCTATGATATCCCCCAAGGCTCCAGACAGGCCAAAGGGAAGGCCATCGTTAATTTTCTTTCGCTGAGTCAAAACGAGACCGTTTCAAGTTTTCTCCAGGTCAAGGAGTTTAGCGATAAGCAGTATGCGATCATGGTGACGGCCAAGGGAGTGATCAAAAAGACGAACATGATCGAATATTCAAGGCCGCGCTCCACGGGCGTTAACGCCATCACTCTTCGCGACAAAGATGAGCTTGTGGCGTGCAAAATTACATCGGGGAAAGATGAAATTTTTATGGCGACCCGGGAAGGGAAAGCCATTCGCTTCAAAGAAACGGATGTTCGTGATATGGGTCGCACCGCGACCGGTGTGCGAGGCATGAATCTCGCGAAAACCGACGAGATCGTCGCTGTGGAGGTCGTGGATCCCAAAATGAAAGCGCTGACCATTACTCAAAATGGCTTCGGCAAAAGTACGCCTTTTGTCCAGTATCGTATACAGTCGCGCGGCGGCAAAGGCATCATTAACGTCAAAGTTTCAGAAAAGAACGGAAAGGTTGTCAATGTCCTCACCGTGGCGGACGAAGATGAAATCATTCTGGTCACCAACAACGGTATGGTGGTTCGTTGTCCGGTCAACCAGATTCGGACCTCTGGCCGTAACGCGGTCGGAGTTAAGGTAATGCGATTGCACGACAAAGACAAGATCGCTTCCGCGACACGCGTGGTTGCCAAAGAGGAAGGATCGGGAAAAGACGCGCAACAACTGCCCCTCCTGGACGAGAAAAACGGAAAAAAGTAGAAAACAAAACTCTCTCCCGAAAAACCTTTTCGGGGAGGACGCAGTTTAATCTTCGAAACATGGACGAGCCAATATGCTAGACCTCAAGTTTATCCGTGAAAATCCCGAGATTGTCAAAAAAGGTATTTCTGCCAAAGGGGTGGACTTTGATCTTGACGCCCTGCTGGCGCTGGATTCTCGGCGCCGAAGTCTCCTCAAAGAGGTGGAAGAGCTTAAGGCTCAGCGGAATGAGACCAATAATCAAATAGCCAAACTTAAGAAAGAAGGCAAATCACCAGAAAGCATTATCCAAGGCATGAAGGCGGTCTCCCAAAAAATTAGCCTTTTAGATAGCGAAGTGGGGGAAACATCTCAAAAAATAGATTATTTAGCTCTTGCCATCCCAAATCTGCCAGCTTCTGATGTCCCTGTTGCCAGGGGAGCAGAAGGGAACGTGGTTGTCCGCTCTTGGGGTGAACCCAAGAGTTTCAACTTCAAGCCCAAAGAGCATTTAGAAATAGCTAGCGCTTTGGGATGGGTCAGTATGGAAACAGGAAGCAAAATCTCGGGGGCCGGGTTTCCTGTTTACAAAGGATGGGGCGCCAAACTGGAGCGGTCTCTTATTAGTTTCATGCTGGATATGCACTCCGCCAAACATGGTTATACCGAAGTTTGGCCGCCAGCGATCGTGAATCGAGCGTCCATGAAAGGGACGGGACAAATTCCGAAGATGGAAAGCGACATGTATGCTCTGGTTGCTGACGAAGGGGAAGAAAAGGGATCGCATTTTTTGATTCCCACGGCGGAAGTCCCAATCACAAATTTTCATCGAGACGACATTCTTGACGAAAAAGAGCTCCCTATAAAATACGCCGGGTATTCTCCTTGTTTCCGTAAGGAAGCGGGTTCTTATGGTAAGGACACGCGTGGATTATCGAGAGTTCATCAATTTGACAAGGTTGAGCTCGTCAAGTTTGTGAAACCGGAAACTTCAAGTGAAGAGCTTGAGCGATTGGTGCAAGACGCGGAGAATATACTTCAGGCGCTTGAATTACCTTACCGGGTATTGCTTCTCGGGAGCGGAGATATGAGTTTTGCGGCGGCGAAGTGTTACGACCTCGAAGTGTGGGCCCCGGGGACCCAAAAATGGTATGAGGTTTCCAGTTGCAGTGTTTTTGGGGATTTTCAGGCCAGGAGAATGAATATTCGCTACAGGGATTCAAAAACAAAAAAGACGGAATATGTCCATACGTTAAACGGTTCAGGCGTCGCACTGGCGCGAACCGTTCTTTGTATTCTTGAAAACTTTCAGACCGAAGGCGGAACCGTCGATTTTCCCAAAGCGTTGAAACCCTATCTCGGATTGTAATTTCTGATATCTCGCAACTTGACCGTTTTATCGTAAATCAATAGACTGCACGCGCCTTTGTCGGACGCGAAGATGGTTCGGGGAGGTCGCATAGCCTGGTTTGGTGCGCTCGCCTGGCCAACAGGTTCCCTTAGGGAACAAGCGGGCGGGCCTGAAAGTTTTTATTGAGTTCATTGGAGAGATGCCGGAGCGGTTGAACGGGCGCGCCTGGAAAGTGCGTAGGCCTCGAAAGGGGTCTCCAGGGTTCGAATCCCTGTCTCTCCGCCATTTATTTGAGCGTGCGTTGTGCGTTGATATAGGCCCTGCCCTAGGGCCTGTAGGATAAGTTTTATGGAGGGGTGGCCGAGCCCGGTTTAAGGCGGCGGTTTGCTAAACCGCTGTACTAGTGAAAGCTGGTACCGGGGGTTCAAATCCCCCCCCCTCCGCCAGATTTTCGATAAACCCTTCCGTTGAGAACCCACTAGCGTTTGGACTCGAGTAGAAGGGATACGAACTTTGCCTTGCAAAGGCGTGGTAAGGATAAAAGGAGACCAGGAATGAGCTGGAAAATATTTGCTATTTTGTCAGCTCTTTTTGCGGGCATGACAGCTGTGTTGGCAAAGGTCGGAGTGAAAAATATTTCTTCCAACCTGGCCACATTTATCAGGACGATCGTTATCATCGTTTTTTTGGGCGTGATTGTTTTTATTCGCAGGGAATGGAAGAATCCGTTACTGATAGATAAACATGGTTTGATTTTTTTGATTGCTTCAGGGATTACTACCGGTCTTTCATGGCTTTGCTATTTTAGGGCACTGCAGGCTGGCCCCGCTTCGTTAGTTGCCCCAATTGACAAATTAAGTCTGGTATTCGCAGTGGTTTTATCGATGCTATTCTTGGGGGAACGGTTAGGTGTTTATCAATGGCTGGGGATTTGCCTGATTACAAGCGGCGCGTTGATTATTATTTTTAAATAACGTAGTTGTAATAAGGTTCCGGGGTTATAAGCGCTTTAGATTTTGTGGGTTTGTTGAACACGAGTTCATCTGAATCGATCATCTGGTTCATGCCATGCTTATAGTGGATTTTGATAAGAGGCGGTATTTCAAGAGATTACAGGGTTTGACTGGTGTCAATGACAAGCCGCTACTATTTCCCTTCGCAAACCTATCTCGTTAAAACGTCACTTGTTTTTGCCATTTTGTCAGAAGTAGACATTCTGCCGTTAGTCTGAGCTTCGACCTTCCCGTAGCCCTGCGCTTCTCTTTACAAACGAGGAAAACAAGAAGAGGCAATGATCATTTGCCTTTTACGAGCGCTGAACTAACTCTTTTCTTAACCTCCTGTTAAGACATGCCGATAAAAAAGCGCAAGGGTGGGTTGTCTCTAGCAACCAGGTGTGGGTCCATGGCTTTGAGTTGTGAGACAGTCTCTTTCTCACGGGGACGACATGAAACGGTAACGTTGATTCACTTATAGGCAGAGATTTCAAAAATGGTCAAAAAAAAAGGGATGTTTCTGTTTTGTTGTCTCATGATTCTGTGCGCGGCAGAGGCCTTCCTGTGGATTCCGGCGACTCTTGCCGAAGAGACGGGAGCGAACGAAAAAAAATCTTTAATCCGTTCCGCGCAGCAACGGCGCGAGTCCCCAGACGGTTTAAAGCCAACGGTGGAAACAAGCAAACAAAAAACAACAGATGTCGGTAAGAGCGAACCGACCCAAAAAGAAGAGACCCTTTCCAGCCCTGACGACGCATTAGGTGAAAAGCCAGATGAAACAGCAGAAGAAAAGGCCGAGCCTGAAGAAGAGAAACCTGAGGCGCCTATTGAGGAAGCGATAAAAGAGCCAGAAAAAAAAGAAAAAGAAGCAGAGTTTTTTGTTTTGGAGGATCTGTGGTGGGATAATTTTGAAGATAACGCAAAACTCAATATTGCCGGTGAAAAACAACTCCCTCCGGCACAGGCTCTTTTGGAAAATGATGGCCGCGTGGTTACCTGGAGGCCCGAACAAACGGCGGTGATGAAACAACGGAAAAAAATGGTATTTGAAGAAGGTCTTATGCGCGGCATAACTCTCAGGGAAGATTCTGAAGCGACCAAATTACTTGGTTTGGCGGCCCCTTATTATGTCCTGGCGGAAATCGAAATAACTTTTTCTTCGAAAGTTTCCTTCAACCAGGTCAGAAAACAAGACGAAGATATTGTTTCCCTTGAGTTTTTCGTGGACGAGGAAGTTTCCGCGGCGGAAGATGTTGAGCGCCCGGAAGAAGAGGAGCCGATTGCGGCTCCTGCTGTTGACGTTTCTTCGATGGAAGACATGCTGGGTAAATTTTACGAAGCCAGTCAAACGTACCAGTCTTTTTTGACAGGGCGAATCGACCCTTCGGTTTCCGGGGCAGGCGCTTGGTTGACGGGGAGTGAGTTAGCCAAGCTTCGAGCGGAAAAAAAAGCAGTAATAGATAGACGACAAGTAAAACCTTTTTTTGACGGAAGGTTGGGCATGCCGGCAGATATTTCTCCTGTCTTCAAGGAAAGCTATCCAAAGTTTGGAACGCCGGAATACTGGAAGAAGCATGTTCGCGCCACCATTAACCAAAAGATGGGATATACCACGGAGTTTGATGGCCAATATGGATTTAGCAGTGAAAAAAGTCCCAAAGATGGAGCCTTTGTCTGGCACCCCGATGTTACCATAGCCTATCATCGCCCTGGGGTGCTGGATCTCTCGGGAGCGTATCGGACGAATCGTGTTTTCCCTATGGGGAATCGGTACCTCCATTTTGGCGATGGTTTGCGACATCAAAACGCATCCTGGGGTGTTGGTTATTTTCCTCAAAAAAGGTATGCCGTGGGATACCAGGGGTCGATCAATTACTATACCAGCAAAGAGCTTACCCCAGACGCCGTAGCAAGGTTCCGCAGAAAGCCGCATGATGCCAAAACTGCCCGGCATGTGGTTGGGCTAAATTATCAACTGACCCGAAGATTAATGGCGGGGATGAGTTTGGGGATGGTGCGTACCCGTTCGAGAAATGAAGGCAAACCCGGAGACAAATCAAGGGACCGGGAGGGATATTTAGCGGGTTCTCTTAACTATGCCTTGACCCGCCGGAGCAATGTTTCTTTAGAATATTCGTTGCGGCATATTTTTGAGGACAAAGATGATTCTCTTCCCAGGAGTACGCTACGAAACGACATTATAACAAAAACCACAGACTTTCATTCCTTTAATGCCGGCATGGATTATCAGCTTACGAAAAAAATTTCACTGCGCGGTAGCTCTCAGCTGGGAATTATCGGTAAAGACATCTATAAGTTCGGAGGTAATTTCGGAATGACCTATCAACTTACCAAAAAAGACAGGATTTCTTTTTACTATAGCAATATCGTGCTTCAGGATAATATGATGAAGGTTCTGGGGTGGCGACCCGGAATTGCCAGAGGAGTTGCGGGAACCCACTCTATCCAGATTTACAGGGCTCAAAGCATCTCTGCGGGATACTCGCGCCAGTTTCGTATTGGTTCAGCCCAAAACTCGCCTTATACATTGCAAATTAACGGGATGTACTTTAAAAGGGAGCCTTTGAGTGGAGTGTATGGAGACTGGGATTCAATAGACGACGGGATCTCCTTTGAAACCTCAATCCGAAAACCGGTCACGGAAGCAATGTCTCTACAAATCGGATACCGTTTTACAAATTTTCATTCCAAAGGAGCGGATCCAGACTCAACGCTCGACACATCCACAAAAAAACATTTTGTTTTTCTGACCATCATCAATCAATTTGGAGGATCCTGACATGAAAAAAACAATAATACTGGCAGTGATTTGTTTCATGGCTGTGAGTAGTGGCTGTCCTTTGGCCTGTTTTGCGGAGGCGCAGAAGATCGATCCGGAAGGGTTAATTCCGTCCCGCAAGATACAGCCCGGAGACACTATCAAGATCAATGTTTGGAAGTATAGCGATCTTAATGCCACCATAGTGGTGAGTTCGGCGGGAACCATGAGCTATTCTTACATCGGGGAAGTGCAGGTTGCCGGAAAGACGCCGGAAGAGTTAAGGGATCTCATCACCCGCCAGCTTGATCAGAATTATATCGCAAATCCAAGAGTAGACGTTACCATCGAATCAGAATTGCCCACGGTTTATGTGGTCGGGGAAGTTGTAAGACCAGGTAGCTACAAATATGAAATTAATCTGGACCCTCTCAAGGCCGTTGCCTTGGCCGGTGGGCTGAGCAATTTTGCTTCCCGGACGGCTCTAATCATACGCAGAGACCCCAATGGGATTGAAACGCAGATCAAGGTTAAATTAAATGAGTTGATGAAGGCCAATGAGGAGCGGGCCAAATACCAACTTCTTCCGGGAGACATGGTGGTTGTCAAGAGGGGATGGTTTTAATTTTTTGACTTATGGTGACCGCCTCCGCAAAGGGGGTCTGCCCGATTTGTTCAAGCGGGCGGGTCTAATGCGTTCAAAATCTGAAAAAATTTCCCAAGGCATCTTTTGCAATAATTAAGAAAATACTTATAATACGCCCGTTTCCGGCGGTCTTTCTTGACAGGAAGATTGACTGTCGGGGCTGGTCGCAGGCTTTAATTTGGCAAACGTAGTTGCTTGCGCCCGTAGCTCAACTGGATAGAGCATCAGCCTACGGAGCTGAGGGTTGCAGGTTCAAATCCTGCCGGGCGCGATCACAGAAAAACACCGCTTGAAAAGGCAGGCGATTTTTGCGTGCGTCGGGTAAGGTCTCCGCTCGGGAATTTTTACTTCCCACGGCTGTTCCGGAGTAGCAAGTAGAAAGAGGAAAAGTCTTTTTTGTCCACGTATGCGCTCTCTCCGCGAGATTTCCCCATCAAACGATTAGAAAAATCTTCATAAAAATAAACAACAACCGATATAACGACATAATGAGGTACCAAGTTCGCTAGAAAAACGGACTACTCTTGAAGAGGAAAGAAATGGCACAACACAAGATTCTGTTTGTGGGAGTTAGGCGGGATTTGGCGGAGTTCAATGAAATATTTTTGAAGGCCGGAATTCTTTTTTATCAGATCACTCCCGGAGCTCCGCTTCCTCGGACGGAGCGCAGAAGTCGAATGATTGTTATAGATCTGGATTTTCTTGCCGGAAGATATTCTGAAAAAAAAATCCAGGCCTATCTTAAGCGTCTGTGCCAGGAACAATACCGTGTGATCTGCATTGCCACTTTCCGGGGCTATAAAACGCTTCGGGAATATCACAAGCTCGGGGTGAACGATCACATACTCAAACCGTTCAGCCCGCGCGAGCTGGTGCTGAGGGTTCGTGCCATGATTGAACGAAGAAAAAGGATGGCCTGCCTTGGCGGAGGCACGGGGCTTTTCACGCTTCTGACCGCCCTCAAGACTATTCCCGGCATTCTTTTAACCTCCATTGTCAACATGAGTGATGATGGAGGTTCCTCCGGGCGACTTCGGTCTTCGTTTGGTGTTCTGCCCCCCGGAGATATTCGCCGAAGCCTCGTCGCGCTCTCCAACGCGCCAGCTGTGATGAACGAGCTCATGCGTTACCGGTTTGTCCGTGGGCAGGAACTGGAAGATCACAGTGTCGGCAATCTTCTTCTGACGGCCCTTTCCGAGATCAAGGGATCCATGGCTGAAGCGGTGCGCTCGCTGGGGGACATCCTGAACGTGCAAGGCGTTGTGCTTCCCATATCGAAAAACTCGACTCGTATTGTGGCCGAATTTGAGGACGGAACCGTGATTAGGGGAGAAAGCCTTATCAGCGAGGGGAAAGGTCGCGTTCCTTCACTGAAGATCCGAAAAATCTGGCATGAACCCGAAGCCGTCTGTGAACCCAACGCCTATGCTTCACTCCTTCATGCGGACCTGATCCTGATCGGTCCCGGGGATCTTTACACGAGCGTTATCACCAATCTTGTTATTCCTGAAGTTCAAAAAGCCCTCGTTAAAACGCCGGCCAAAAAGGCCTACCTTTGTAACCTTATGACCAAACCCGGAGAAACCGCTCATTTTGACGCGGCCGAACATGTGCGCTCGCTGGTTGTTTCCTTCGGGCGGGACATACTGGATTATGTGATTGTTTCTAACACCCGGTTTTCGCAATCCGCGGTCGCGCGTTACGCCAAACTTGGACAGCGCCCAGTTCTTGCCGGACGACAAAGGGCCTTTAGAGAAATAACCCGCGCTAAAGTGATTCTCGCCGACATCGGACACGACACGATCCTGGTGCGCCACGATGAAAGCAAATTACGCCGACATATTATTAAATTACTGGCACAGATTAGTCGCGCGGGGTAGAAAAGATCCGGAAAAATTTATATACCATGCCCGCGTCTTGTTTCTTTCCTTCGTAAAGCAAATCTGAGAGATCTTCCCTGACCCATCGTTCGCGCAAGAATTCCGGTCTGAATAAAAGGCTAATGATTTTTCCAAAAAGGACGAAGAACATCAAGGGCTTCAAGGCGGAAGGTTTTTTGCGAAGAGGAAAGAGGTTGATTCTTCTGAATAGGGATTCTATAATCCGCCGCTTTTTCCTTAAGGAGTCTCGAACGACTCGTTTTAGATGAGTCGCCTTTAAGAGGCAGAACTTAAAGATCTTGTTCGGCTAGCTACGTGACCTGCAAGAAAGTAGCGGTCAATCAAGTGCGTCTAACCAAGGAGATGACACCATGAAGAATTTGTTTGCGGTTATCACGATTCTTTCTCTCGTTATTTCACCCGCTGTTCCTGTGTTTGCCGCCGAAATCGCGACGACCGGGAACCAATCCAGTGATTTTGGAGGAACAGGTATCTGGGTTCAGGGCCTCGCGGGACAGGCAAATCAAAGAGAGAACAAGGATTATAAAGCTTTTCAGGACAACCTGATGGATTACACAATCGGGTTTGACAGGATCATGTCTCCCCATGTACGGCTCGGGGGCAGTTTTGGATATGGTTACTCCAATAAAAATTACAAACAAAACAGAACCGGTTTTGGGAGCTACGGAGTCAACGATCACGCGTTTACAACGGTGTTGACGGCCACGTACGATTCGATCGATCTTTGCGAATCCAGGGAAAAAGGTAAATATTCCCCGGAAGCCGTTCGCAACCAGGGCATTGACGGATGGTATGTTGACAGCGCTCTTGGATTTACCCAACACAATTATGATCTTCGCACGGAGAGGTTTGATTTTTCACCGGTGATGGAAGTTGGAAAATCGGACTATCACGGGCAGGAATATACGGTGGGAATGGAGGCAGGGTACATTTTTAACTTTGGAGAAGAGAATTTGACCCACGTTACGCCTTACACCTCGCTGGACTATGGTTACCTTTACAGAAACTTGTCTAAGGTTAAAGGTTTTGGCGTCAATGATTACAAAGTGAAGGGGGAGGGCGCGACCGACCTTGAGCAGGGGTTTGGTGTTCAGTTGGCAAGGTCCGTTGTTTCTGAAAAATTGGGGACCTTCATCCCTTATGTCAAGGGTGAATGGCTGGTCGCTTATATCCGCGACATTCAAAGTCAGAATCGTCAGAGGAACAGCGCTGCTTTTGGCGCGGGCGTCATCTTCCTCAATAAGGGGCACATGACCTGTTCCGCCGGCTGGGATATGTTGCTACAAAACAGGAACCTGGAGAATGTCGGGTACGGAAAGATTCGTTACGACTTCTAAGCGGGGCGGGCTTGCTTAGCCCCGAAGTGGTTAAGTTTCAAGCTGACAAAGCATCATAAGGGACGGTTCTCCTGAACGAGAACCGTCCCTTTGTTATTTATTGTCCATCCGCCCGCGTAGGACGCATCAGAAACACATTCTCCTATTGAGAACCGACCAACGCGGATAACGAATTAATCTTTTTCGATGGGCAGGTAAGGCAGGAGAAACAGTACGAAGAGCGAGCAAACAGCGGAAACAACGATCAGTGTTTTGAGACCAACCAGCGGGAATAAAAAACCTCCAAGCGCGCTCGATCCCATCTGTCCGAAATTATAAAAAGACATCAGAAGGGCAAAGACCGTTCCCCCGGCGTATTGCGGAGATGTCCGTGCCGCCAGATTGAGAAGAGCCAGGAAGATTACGGCGCTCGCGATACCGAGGAAAAAATTCATCGTGAGAGCGATCCCTCGCAGAAGGAAGGGTTGTGACGTGATCCCCGGCATAAAATAAACAAAATAGGACAAAGTGGCCGCCACACCCAGCAAAACGGAGAAAAAAAGAAATTTTTTCAGGGGAATTTTTGCGAAGAAAAAACCGTAAAGAATACTGCCTAGGAGCATCCCGCCGCTTGCGATAGCCTGGAGAGCTCCGAGAAACGAGCCGCTGAAACCGAGCGTGTCGACCATGTAATAAAAAAAAGGAGCTCCGAACGAAGGAGAAAAATTCCAGAGAAAAAGGAAAAAAGAGAGCACCCAGATTCCCGGATGGCGGAAAATCTCACGGAGACTCACAACCGCTTTTTCCCCAGGGCGCGTCCGGGCCGGTTCCTTGATCATAAAGAAAGCGACGATGGCCGTCAGGGTCGGGAAAAGAGCGGTGAGCAGGAAAAGGGCGCTGTAGGAAAGAGTTCCTTTTTGGGCGAAATCCGCGACCTGGCCTCCCGCAAGCGCTGTCAGGATCATGGCAATATAAACCGCGGTCCATTGAATCGATTGAAATTGTCCGGTCATATTTAAAGGCTGGCCCGTTTCCACCATAAGGCCGTCGGTGACTACGTCCTGAAAGGCGTAGGCCATGTAAATGAGGGTAATGAAAACAAGTAACAGGGTGGTTGTGTAAGCGGAAGTGAAGGAGAGGATAAGCCAGCAGACGGCCGCGAAAAGAGAAGACAGAACAAGGTAAGACTTTCTTCGTGAGCCGAAAAGAGGGAAAAGGTCCGAGATCATTCCCCAGAGAGGTTTGACCACCCAGGCGAGAAGGGTAATGGCCTGAAAATAAGCAAGCTGTTCCGGAGCGAGGCCGATTTTCTCCTTAAGCAAAAAATTAATAGCCAACGCCGGAAGCGCGCCAAGCCCGTTCATGGAAAAGAAATACACGACGGCGAAAACAACTGCTAGAGGAAGCCATTGGGATAGACTCACTTTCGGAGAGTTTGTTAATGACATGGCCGAGAGGATAACAGAAAAGAAGCGGAGACGGCCAGTTTTTTGTTAAAGTTACTGTCTCCATTTTCAGTTTATGTATAATACCGCTTGTTCAAACGATAAATTGGAGACAAAACGAAGTGGAAAAGCCCGATCACCAGCATTTCATGAAAGAAGCGATCAAGCAGGCGGTGACCGCTCTGGAAAAGGGAGAGGTTCCGGTCGGCGCGGTCGTGGTGT
>Ga0116183_1003391_pt1 | contig 16222 bp, 15 predicted proteins | sample AD_UKC078_MetaG_FD_89753 | JGI IMG/M metagenome (GOLD analysis project Ga0116183, IMG submission 89753) | Active sludge microbial communities of municipal wastewater-treating anaerobic digesters from USA - AD_UKC078_MetaG | ecosystem: Engineered > Bioreactor > Anaerobic > Digestate | place: USA... | reverse complement strand
TCATCGGGAAACTGTTTGCGAAACTCTTGTATATTCATGACATGCCCTCCTTATGAGAGCATGTTACAACAGGCATATGACAGATTAAGTCATCATGGCCTTTTTATTGGTGATAGTTCCGTAAAAATATGAAGCTTGGCAAAAAGTGGAAGCGGTTCGCAGAAGCTTTACAAAACGAAGCATTTGATAACTCTACATGCTGTGCTCTCGCTTCGCATGCCCTCATGCATGAAATCCTTACTGACAGCTTCCGAGCTGTTCTGGCTGCTCTTCAGGCCTACGTGAACCTACAACAATTAGACATTGACCCGTTGTCCTCGGTTGAAAGCATCTTCAATGACCACATGAAGACGCCATTTACTGACACCTTGCAGAAACAGGTAGCGTTTCGCTTGCACGATCAAGTCACGCCTGATGACGCAGTTCGGCAAGCGCTTGAGGCATCTGTCAGCGAGCATTCCATCGATGCCAGAAACCGGATCATAGATGAGTTCATCCGCGCTCGGGAAACTGGAGAGATACGGCAAGATCAGTATTCTCGAGCCGTAAACAAAGTAAAAGCAATTTTTGATTTACTGCCAAAGAATGAAGTTTATGGAGTGCTCAATGTCGGCAACAAGAATGCCTTTAAGGATGCCGTCTCTAAAAAACATGGTTTAAATGAAGGGCCACCACTATGAAGTCTCACCAGATTAATAACCGCATCAGGCCCGGACATTTGCTTTACGTCGCAGAACAGGGCTGCAGGTCAAAATACGAACACCAGGATGGCGCGACAATAGCTGAAATAGGTAAGGAAATCGTCTTCGATCCGAGCATTCTTGATACCTATCGCTATGATGGGTGGCAATCGGTTCATTATGACCTTTTGGTGGTCTGTGCAACGGTCGAATTTGCCGATCGTCGATATGCTCGTAGTAACATACAATGGTCCCGGCGGTTCATTATCACCGTTCCAGTGCTGGAACTGGATGTGTGGCAACAGCCTATGGTACAGACATACCTTGGAGACACACTTCGTCATTTGACCGGCGATGATTGGTACTTCTACTTCGTCGAAGCCGATAAGTCGGCTGTAATCAACCATCGTCAACGCTCTCTGGATTTTGGTGATATCAAACAGTTCGCGATTGCCTACAGTGATGGTCTTGACTCCCGCTGCGTTTCGGGGATCTATGATCAAGGTTCAGTACGTGTACGTATATCGAAGAGCAAGGACAAGATTAAATACGGGGAGCGTCCGTTTGATTTGATACCTTTTGAAGTTAAGATTAAATCACTTGAAAGTGGTGTGCGCTCCAGAGGATTCAAATTTGCGGCGATAACTGCCATTGCTGGACAACTTTCTGGTGTTAGCCAAATTGTCGTACCCGAAAGCGGTCAAGGTGCTCTCGGCCCAGTGCTGATTCCTCTACACAACGTTTATGCGGATTATCGCAACTACCCGACCTTTTTTCGAAAGATGGAACACTTCATTAAGGTGCTGCTAAAATACGAAGTAACCTATGAACAGCCACGCCTTTGGTTCACCAAGGGGCAGACTATATCTGCCTATCTGACACGGCCGGAAGTAAGGCCCGAGGACCTCCTGAACACTCGCTCCTGTTGGCAGCAACGTTGGAATATACGTATTGATGGTAAGCTTAGGCAATGTGGCTTGTGTGCAGCGTGTTTGCTGCGACGGATGAGTATGCATGCCGCTTGTATTGATGAACCTGTCGATATGTATACTTTTGCTGACTTGACGGCGACCCGATACGGAGATGCCATTCCGCGAAACAACAATGTGCGGTCAAAAGAGATGATTGAATACGGCAGCGCTGGTGTCCGTCATCTACAGCAACTTGCAGATTTGTCTGAGCAACCCAATGCTGTATTGCGTCCGCATGCTTTCGAGATTTCTCGAGCTATAAATACGTCTGAACAAGATACACACGACAATTTGAGGAAATTATTGATGCAACATGCAGAAGAATGGAGAAATTTTATTAGAGCCCAAGGAAAGCATAGCTTTATAAGTAATTGGGCTGAAAGGGGGGCTTTATGAGCGATCTGAACGATATTAGCGCTCAGGAAATAGGTCGTCGCCTCCGTCTTGCGCGCGAAAACGCCAATATTAGACAAGATGACGCAGCGCTGGTCATCGGTATGTCGCGTCCGACTCTTGTGTCAATCGAGAAGGGCACGCGCAGAGTCCGTATTCAGGAACTTCAGAGTCTCGCGCACCACTACGGGGTTTCAGTCAACGCTCTGCTCCGACGTGAGGCAGTACATACCGACCTGCTCCCTCGTTTTCGCAGACTTCGAGAGGCCGAAGATTCGCACACTGTCGAGGCAGTTCGCCTTCTGAATGACTTGGTTAAAGCGGAAGTCGAGCTTGAAAACATTCTTGGAATTGAAAGAAGTAAAAAATATCCACCAGAGCGGGGTATTAACGTCGGTGACGTGAGTGCGTTGGCTGAGCAACATGCACAGGAACTGCGGAACTGGCTCGGGCTTGGGTCTGGGGCGATCACAGATGTTTTCTCACTGATCGAGTTAGATCTCGGTATCCGGCTGTACCAACGGCGACTTTCCGCCAGTTCTAAAGTGTCAGGGGTCTTCACCTATGACACTAATGTTGGGGCCTGTATCCTGCTAAACGCCAATCATCCGTTAGAGCGCCGGATACAGTCCGCAGCACATGAGCTCGGGCATTTCATCGGCTCGCGCCAAGTGCCTGAGGTGCTTGAAGAAGATGAGCAGTTACTGGCGCGGGAGGAGCGATACGCCAACGCCTTTGGCCGCGCGTTTCTGACGCCGAGGAAGAGTTTCGAAGAGAGCTTTAGACTTTTGACAGCAGGTGCGGTCAAACTTACGCGGCGGTATGTTATTCTCCTTGCACATCAACATCATATTTCACGCGAGGCATGTGTCCGACGGCTTGAAGAACTGGGACTTGCAAAGAAAGGTACTTGGGACTGGTTTGTGGCAAATGGGGGGATTACGGATAAAGATGCAGAAGAAGTGCTAGGGAGCGCAGCCCAGCGAAATGACACTGCCAAGGAAGACGCTAGTCAGCCTTTATCTCACCGAATGAGTCTTATGGCTTATGCAGCGTGGCGTCGAGGACTTCTGTCTGAGGGGCAACTGGCTGAACTTTTGAAGGTGCGTCGTATCGAATTGCGGAAGTTGATTGACCAGATCGAACTTGAGGAAAACGATACAGATGAATTACTCAATATCCCCCGCTGATAATATGTTGCCGCTAGTCCTTGATACGAGTGTCTTGATAAACCTCCATGCAAGCACCCACGGCGGTCGTATTCTTGGCTGTCTGCCCAATGACATTCTGGTACCAGAAATTGTGGCTTCGGAGTTGGATCATGAAACAAGCAAGAATAATGGTGAATATACATTCATTCATGATTTAGTTGCGACCAGAAAAGTAAGGATTGTTGCTCTTAACGAACGTGAATATGAGTTGTTCGAAAACCTTGTGTCTAGAAGTCCAACGCTTGACGACGGAGAATCCGCCACAATTGCCATAGCAACACTTCGTGGTTGCTTGCCGATAATTGATGAACGAAAAGGGCGACAAAGGGCTCATGAACAAGCCCCCGGAAAACAGCCAGGATGGTCTCTTGACCTATTTCGTCATCCAAAGGTTGTGGCAGAGCTTGGTGTAGCACTATCTACTGAGGCTCTGTATTTTGCCCTGCGATACGGTCGAATGCGAATTCATGAAAAACATTGTGACGATGTTGTCAGTCTTATTGGCATTCAACGAGCACTCGAGTGCAATTGTCTTCCAAGCTACAAACTTCGGCGGCAGCAATGGCAAAAAAATGTCATCAATTGTCTGGGAACGGGGGGATTAATATAAAGGGAAAAAGGCTCCGGCAAATCGCTGGAGCCTTCTGAGTATGAGTGTCGTTTATAAACAAACAACCTCTTGCCATGGAAACAAAACAAGCTGGGACTTTCTCGATTCAAGAAAGTTCCCAGCTTGGTTGTGTCTGGCTCCGCGTTCGGGACACTCAGCAAAACTTTTTATCGCATCATTTCTGTTTCCAAATGATTCGAGTAAATAAGAACCACCCTAGGACGGAATATGTTTTGAGCCGGATTATCAGCGCTGGTTTATTAACTTGAAAACGCATAACAAATATGTTACTAAAAAGATATGTCTTGGAATATTGATTACTACAGCGAACAGGTACGCCTCGAAATTAATGCCTTGCCAGTCGGGATTAGAGCTTCCTACGCTCGGTTGACGGATCTGCTTGTAGAGTTTGGTCTTGAGCTTCGAATGCCACATTCTCGGGCAATGGGAGAAGGGCTGTTCGAATTGCGTCCACGAGGGCGTGAAGGTATTGCAAGGGTATTTTACTGTACGAAGGTTGGTAAAAGGATCGTCATATTACATTCGTTTATAAAAAAGACAAACGAAACACCTAAACGGGAACTTGAAATTGCCCGGCGCAGGCAACGGGAGGTATCTGCAAATGAATAAAACATCTACAACTAAAACTCATCGCCAAATGGTTGATGAATGGAAACAGGCCCCTGATTTCATGGAGGCCTACGATGAGCTGGAAACCGAATTCAACTTGTTACGCGAATTGATGCTTGCCAGGCAGCAGGCTGGTCTGACCCAAGCAGAAGTAGCAGAAAAAATGGGCACAAAACCGCCATCAGTTACACGCTTGGAAACGTCTCTATCAGATAACCGGCACTCTCCCACTATTGCCACCCTGAAAAAATATGCCCAGGCAGTTGGCTGCAAACTTGAAGTTCATCTTGTTCCAAGCAAAGCCATGTAGCTGATTACTGATCAATGGACATTTTGCATTCGCCGCCAACTCTAGTTGAAGCAATAGCCCAAGAAGAAGCAAGGCTTTCCCGCTTGGATGCTGAGCGTAAAACAGTCCATGATCGTATCTTGGAACTGCGGCAGCAACTTTTGACTGTTGATGCCGCAACTCCCTCACAAGAACCTTCCACATTATCTCCGTTAGAAAAAATATCCTTATTCCGTTCCCTCTTCAGGGGGAGGGAAGATGTATATCCAAAACTATGGACCAGTAAAAATGGTGACCGCAAAGGTTATATGCCCGCTTGCGCCAATGACGGACACTATACACTCTGCGGTAAACGTAAAACGCCGCGCATTAAATGCGGCGATTGCAAACATTCAGTATACCTTCCTGTTACGGATGATATCATCAAAGCGCACCTCCAAGGGAAGCAAACCATAGGGTCATACCCGTTGCTGCCGGATGACACCTGTCGATACCTTGCCGTTGATTTTGATAAAGCTGGCTGGCAGGAGGACGTGGCGGCCTTCCGAGAAACCTGTGCTGTTTTGGACCTGCCTGTTGCCGTAGAACGTTCGCGTTCCGGTAATGGCGCTCATGCTTGGTTTTTCTTTACCGAGCCAGTTGTTGCCTCAGTTGCCAGGGTGATTGGTTGTTTTCTTATCACCGAGACCATGTCCCGGCGTCACCAGTTAAGTATGGACTCATATGATCGACTCTTTCCCAGCCAGGACACTATGCCACGCGGTGGTTTCGGTAATCTGATCGCCCTGCCATTGCAAATGGAACCCCGTAAACATGGAAATGCGGTTTTCATTGATGAATCATTCAAGCCTTATGCTGATCAGTGGGACTATCTAGCTTCACTAAAGCGTCTGTCTCCCCAACAAATTCAAGTAATTGCCGACAGGGCGGTTCGTAGAGGCCAGGTGATCGGTCTGAAACAGCTATCTGACCACGATGAGGAACAAGCACCATGGGAACACTTGCCTTCAGGTCGATTAACAGAACAGCGGATTAAAGGGAAACTGCCCAAAAAGATCACTGCCATTCTTGCTCAACGAATCTTCGTCGATAAGAAAGGTATCCCGCCGTCACTGATTAACCGGGTCAAACGTCTGGCAGCATTTCAGAACCCTGAATTCTTCAAAAAACAGAAGATGCGCCTCTCCACACACAATACTCCACGAGTGATTTCCTCTTTTGAAGAATTACCGAAGTATGTGGCCCTGCCAAGAGGATGCTGCGATGCCCTCAAGGCTCTCATGGATGAACACGGGATTGCACTACAGCTTGACGACAAACGACAAGTCGGCATTCCAACGGCGTTCTCTTTTCATGGGACACTTTCCGGCATCCAGCAAAAAGCTGTTGATGAACTTATGCGTCATGACTTCGGCATCTTTGTCGCACCTCCTGGTTCAGGGAAGACAGTGGTCGGCGCATGGATGGCTGCTGCTCGGAAATGCTCCACGTTGATTCTGGTGCATCGCAAACCACTTCTCGAACAGTGGGTGAACCAGCTTTCCTGCTTTCTTAATATGCCAAAAAAGGAAATCGGCACCATCGGTTCAGGGAAGAGCAGAGTGACCGGTGTTCTCGACGTGGCTATGGTGCAAAGTTTGATAAGGGAAGATGAAGTAACAGATTTGGTGGCTAGCTATGGTCAGGTAATTGTTGATGAATGTCATCATCTGTCAGCGTTTTCTTTTGAGCGGGTCTTGGCTGAAGCTAAAGCACGGTATGTCGTGGGCCTTACCGCTACCCCCTATCGACGGGATGGTTTACAACCAATTATCCATCTGCAATGTGGTCCAACCAGGGTTTCATTGAATCGGAAACAAAAAGCAACAGACGAAGCATTTGAATATAGGTTGATACTGCGGGAAACAAGTTTAACTCTTCCGGAGGGCGACAATGAAATGCCTATCCAGGCAATCTATGCTCTTTTGGCAGGAGATCGACTGCGTAATCAGCTCATTATTTGTGATATCCGGAAAGCTCTTGCCGAAGGACGATCCCCGATAGTTCTTACAGAGAGAAAAGACCACCTTGAGTATCTTGCCAGCGAACTGTGCGACTCGGTGAAACATTTGATAGTGCTACAGGGGGGCATGGGAGTGAAGCAGCGCCGCAAGGTAATGGAGTATTTGGCGTCTGTTCCGAATGACGAGGAACGGCTGATTCTTGCCACCGGTCGTTATATCGGAGAAGGGTTCGACGACGCTCGTTTGGATACACTGTTTTTGGCGTTACCGTTTTCGTGGAAGGGAATGCTGATACAGTATGCGGGGCGCTTACACCGTCTTCATCCGGGCAAGGAGGAGGTTCAGGTTTATGACTATGTTGACAGTTTTGTGCCGATGCTGGCAAAAATGTATCAAAAAAGGATGAAGGGGTTTAAGGCGATGGGGTATGAGCAGAAAGCAGAATGAACATTTGATACGCTGCAAAACTGCATAACTAGCTGTAAATAAAGTATTTTGTTCTCTAGGGTGTTTTGCGTGGCGATTGGTTGCTTAAAATAAATGGCCGATTTCATTAAAGAAATCGGCCATATTGTGTCTGGCTCCCCAACCCGGACTCGAACCAGGGACAAGGTGGTTAACAGCCACCTGCTCTACCAACTGAGCTATTGGGGAATGTGCTGTTTAAAACCTTTTGGGTCTCAAAAACAGATGCATTAAATAGCACAGTCGATTTGATGGTGTCAACAAAAAATTGAGCAGCTTGTCTGTATTTCGAGCGACTGCTGGTTTTGCCTGCAGGTCGTGGTTGTAAGACATCATTTGAAGTTGTCCTGTTGATGAACCGTTCTCTGTTCATAGTACTGTTCCTGCTTGTTCCAGAGCAGCTGGGTGGCATAGTCCATCATTCTGGTCAGGCTGTGTGTGTCTGCAATGCGGTGGCGATTGGCGATTCTGTTGAGCACTCTGCAGGTGATATCAGGAGACATGTACCACGGCATAAAGATCAACCCCTTTCGTGTGCATTTTAGCTGTTGTTTGTTTTAATTGTGCCGTTGTCCGTTATAAGCATTTAGTGTGCCATTTGGCAGTATGTGCCTTGTGCGGCCAAGTGCCTGTCAAAGCGCGTTGTTGCCCGGCAATGCCAGGATAGCAAGCCTGTCAAATTGCTGACAATTGCATCGGGTTGCACGGATTGATGACAGGAGAGGGGGATAATACAATTGCTGCTGCCCTTGACATTTAGCAATGCATAATTATCTTTTAACAAGATCGCAGTTGTAAAACGTACCAACAAAGGAGGAGTAAGATCATGGCACTGGTTAAGTACAATCCACTCAGAGAATTGCGCAGCATGCAGGAGCAGATGAACAGGCTCCTCAACCTTTCCTGGAATCATGACCTGTCGGGCGAGGATATCAAGGAGGGTATCTGGCAGCCGCCGGTTGACATCTATGAGACCGAGGACAGTATCGTTATCAAGGCGGAACTGCCCGACGTGGACCAGAAGGATATTGAGGTGCACATTGAGGACAACACCCTGATACTCAAAGGCGAAAGAAAACACCAGAGTGAGGTCAAGAAGGAAAATTACCACCGTATCGAGCGTTACTTCGGTACCTTCCAGCGCAGCTTCAGTCTGCCTGCCAACGTCAAGGTGGAAGATGTCAGCGCTTCGTCAGAAAAGGGCGTTCTGACCGTCACCCTGCCCAAAAAGGAAGAGGCCAAACCCAAACAGATCAAGGTTGAAGTGAAATAGCCCGGGACGCGGGAGTCGGGACCGGGGACCGGGAAAGTCAAAAGTTTTCCGTCCCCTGTCCCAGTCCCCAGCCCCCAGTTTTTTCTTGCCATTTCCCTGTCCTGTGTTAATATGCCCAAAATTTAGGCAAGCCCTGCTTGCCTAAGTTAATCCCCCTTTAGCTTCTCGTCCTGCATAATGTTGAAATCATTCAAAATTGGATCCTTGCTGCTGGCGCACAACGTCGTGCTTGCCCCGCTTGCCGGTATTACCAATTTGCCGTTTCGTCTGATGTGCCGCCATGAAGGCGCCAGCCTAGCCTTTACGGAGATGGTCAGTGTCAATGGTCTAGTGCGTGAAGGCGCCGGTACACTGGCGCTACTTAAGAGCTGCCGTGAAGATCGTCCCCTGGGGATTCAGCTCTTCGGTGACACACCTGACGATCTGGCAGAGGCGGCCCGCATGGTGGACGGCTATGGTGATCTGCTGGATATAAATATGGGTTGTCCGGTACGCAAGGTGGTTGGTACGGGTGCTGGTAGCGCCTTATTGCGCGATCCGCAGAAGATTGCCGCCATAGTCCGGGCAGTGCGTGCTGCTACCGGGATGCCGCTGACCGTCAAAATCAGGTCCGGATGGCATTGCGGGGACAATACTTATCTGGAAATTGCCCGGATTGCCCAGGAGGAAGGCTGTGATGCGGTCACGCTGCATCCACGTAGCCGCAGCCAGATGTTTTCCGGGGTGGCAGACTGGAGCCAGTTGGCGGAATTGAAATTGAGACTGTCCATACCGGTGATTGGCAGCGGCGACCTGTTTACAGCGGACGACTGCCAGCGGATGCTTACAGAGACCGGCTGTGACGCCGTAATGATCGCCCGCGGGGCTTTGGGCGCTCCGTGGATATTCAGACAGGTTTGCTGTCTGGCCGAGAGCGGGCACTATGCGCCGGTTTCAAATCGCGAACGGGCCGAGACGATCCTGAGGCACATGGAATTGTATGTGCGTGAACAGGGTGAGGCGGTTGCCACCCGGGAGATGAAAAAGCACATCGGCTGGTACGCCAAAGGGTTCGCCGGCGCCGCGGAAATACGGCGTGAGGCCAATGGCGCCCGGGTACCGGAGGATATTTACAGAATCGCGGAGAGGATCGGGACCATCCCGGATATGCTGCATGAAACCTGGGGCGTTAGCTGATGACATAAATGGTATGCCGGATGGTTACTATGCCAATGTGATTGACAGTGTGGGTGACGGCGTGATTGTCGTTGGCAACGACGGTATCATCACGCTGTGCAATCCGGCGGCGGAAGAACTGACCGGTTTTTCGCGGCGGCAGATGCTGGGCGCCGATTTTGAAAAGCTGTTCTCTCTGGAAGCCGTTCTGGTGGAGATGGTTGCCAGGACCATGCGCACCGGACTGACGATCTCTGATCAGGACAACATGGTTGTGCGCAGCACCGCCCGGATCACGCCGGTGGCAGTGACCTGCTATCCCATGACCCTGGCCGACGGAGAGCATGTTGGAGTGATTGTCACGCTCAAGGATATTACCTATGTCCGTGAGCTGGAGGCCACACTGCGGCAGGCCGACCGGCTTTCTACCCTGGGTACCCTGGCGGCAGGCCTGGCACATGAGGTCAAGAATCCGCTGGGGGGCATCAGGGGGGCGGCTCAACTGCTGGAGCGTGAACTGGGCTATCAGAACGACCTGCTGGAGTATACGCGGGTTGTCATCAGGGAATCGGAGCGGATTGACCTGATCATCCGCGAACTGCTTGATCTGGCTTCGCCACGGGGACTCAAGACGGCGCCGATCAATCTGCATCGTGTGCTGGATGACATTCTGCAGCTGCAGCGTCACGCCGTGCGTGACCGCAATATCAGCTTTGTTTCCGACTACGATCCGAGTATCCCCGACATCATGGCCGACGGGGAACTGCTCAACCGCGTTTTTCTCAATCTGGTCTGCAACGCCCTGGATGCCATGGGTGAGGCTGGTCAATTGACAGTAACCAGCCGGGTGCTTTCCGACTACCATATGGCGCAGAACGATCGCAGATCCCGCATGGTTGCGGTGGAAATAAGCGATGACGGGCCTGGAATACCACCGGAAGACCTTGAAAACATCTGGACCCCTTTTTTCAGTACCAAGGCCAAGGGCACCGGTCTGGGGCTGACAATCTGCCACCGGATCGTGGAGGAGCACAGGGGCATGATCAAGGTGGAATCGGATGTGGGGCGCGGGACCAGGTTTACCGTGCTGCTGCCGTTGATACAATAACCGTTGGCCGTCTTACGTTAACCGAGGACCGTTATGATAACGGACACGGACACGGTCAACGGACACGAAAATGAGGTGAATATGTCGCTGAGCAGAATTCTGGTTGCTGATGATGAAGAAAGTATGCGCTGGGTACTCTCCAAGGCCTTGAAGCGCAAGGGGTTTCAGGTGGATCTGGCCCAGGACGGGCGCCAGGCGTTCTCCATGATCCAGGAGAACAACTACGATCTGGCGATTCTGGACATCAAGATGCCCCAGATCAATGGCCTGGATCTGCTGGATCGCATCCGCGAGACCAGAAACGATCTACTGGTTGTGATCATGACCGCCGAGGCAAGCATGAAGAATGCGGTCGAGGCGATGAAACGCGGCGCCTATGATTACATCACCAAGCCGTTTGACCTGGATGTGATTGATGCCATTGTCGAGAAGGTGGGGCGTGCCAGGGAACTGGCCAGCCAGGTGAGCGTGCTCAAGCAGGAGCTGAAGGAACGCTACCGGGTTGAAAAGAGCATTATCGGCAATTCGCCGGCCATGCAGAATGTCTACAAGACCATCGGCAAGGTGGCCGACAGTGATGTGACCATCCTGATCCAGGGCGAATCCGGTACGGGCAAGGAGATGGTGGCCCGGGCGGTGCACTTCAACTCCAGTCGGCTGGCCAAACCGTTCGTTGCGATCAACTGTGCCGCCATTCCGCGCGACCTGCTGGAGAGCGAGCTGTTCGGCTCGGAAAAGGGCGCCTACACCGGTTCCAGCGAACGTAAGCAGGGCAAGTTTGAGCAGGCCAACCAGGGCACCATTTTTCTGGACGAGATCGGTGACATGCCGCTTGACCTGCAGGCCAAGATCCTGCGTGTGCTGCAGGAGCATGAGGTCACCAGGATCGGGGGTGCCCAGAACATTCAGGTCGATGTGCGTGTTGTGGCAGCCACCAACCAGGACCTGCTGGAACGGGTACGCAACCGTGAGTTCCGCGAAGACCTGTATTACCGGCTGAACGTGGTGCCGATCAACCTGGTGCCGCTCAGGGAACGGCGCGAGGATGTTCCGGATCTGGCGCGCTACTTTCTGGAGCAAACCTGCAAGGAGCTTGGCATACCGCCCAAACGGCTGATGAAGGAGACCATGGATCTGCTGATGTCACACAGCTGGCCGGGCAATGTGCGCGAGCTGGAAAACACCATCAAGCGTGCGGTGATCCTCTCCAATGATCCGCTGCTGACCCCGGCTGATTTTGACAGCATGGCGGCCGCCCCCTGCGGTCAGACCGTTTCCGCACCGGATGCCTCCCTGGAGGCGATTGTGGATGCCAAGCTGAGGGCCTCCTTTAGCGGTATTGAACTGCTTGAGAAGGGGGACGTACATGCCATGGTGCTGGAGCAGGTGGAGCGGCCGCTGATCCGTTTCATTATGGAAAGGACCCGTGGCAATCAGGTCAAGGCGGCAGACATCCTTGGTATTAACCGCAATACGCTGCGCAAAAAGATTCAGGAACTGAATGTGGATTTGAAAAGGAACTGAAAGGCGGGGACTGGGGACCGGGTACCGTGAAAGTCACATAACGGTCTACGGTCAACGGACACGGACAACGGAGGTGTTACATGTCAATCAAAGATAAGTTTTTTCTGGATGCTGAAAAAGCGGTACTGGTGGTGATCGATGTGCAGGACAAGCTGGCAGCGGCCATGGATCAGCAGGTGCTGGGCGGTCTGCTGAAAAATACCGGCATTCTGCTGGAGAGCGCGGTTGAGATGGGCGTGCCGGTGCTGTTCACCGAGCAGTATGTCAAGGGCTTGGGACAGACCTTGCCGGAGTTGAAGGAAAAGGCTCCTGCGGCAGATTACTATGAGAAGATGACCTTCAGCTGCTGCGGCAATCAGGAGTTTGTAAAGAAGCTGAAAGAGAGCGGCAGGAAGCAGGTCATCATGACTGGCATGGAGACCCATGTCTGTGTGCTGCAGACCGCTCTGGAACTGCTGGATGCGGGCTTTGAGGTGCATCTGGTCAAGGATGCCGTGATGAGCCGCAGCAATGATAACCGTCAGACAGCCATTGATGCCATGACTGCTGCCGGTGCGGTGCCTACCTGCACCGAGTCGGTCGTATTTCAGCTGCTCAAGATCGCCGGGACGGAGTCATTCAAAAAACTGTCAAAACTAGTCAGGTAGTGTTTGAAAGTTCGAAACGCAGGCATTTTGCCTGCGTTTCGAGCAGTTCATGCACGAATGTTTGTTGTTTGGATACGATGCAGGTGGTGAATCCTTAAACAATTAAATTTGGTCAAAGCACATCCGGCAACAAGCAGTTGCCGGACGAAAACTCTACGGTTCTTTTCTGGAAACCCCTTTGAGTCTTGCAATATGTTTACGATCAAAGGAATAAAGCTCGCTTATGCCCTCTTTTTCCATAACAGCAGCAATATACCCATCAATGAAATCGATGTTAATGGTTTCATACAATTCAATCGCACGGGCAACCAGTGTCCTGTTGATAACGTCAAGGCCGGCTGTTGCAAGTATGCCGCGTACCAGCGGCGCTATGTCCGTGTTCTTCAGCGAGTAGCCTGACTCCAGCACCCACACTATTTCGGCAACCACCATTTCAGTTGTGACCAGCTTTATTATTCCGGTTGATGCATCGTCCAGAAGCTTTTCAACTCTGTCCGCTTTGACAGGATCATCATTGGTGAGATAGCGAATAAACAGGTTGGTATCTACAAAACATGCTTTCATGCCATCTCATCCTTTACGCGCTTGGCTACCGCCTTTTTGGCAGCAGCCCGATCTGCAACGGCATCGCCGCGTCCAGCCGCCTTGACAGCCCCGCGCAAATCCTTGAGGGTTCTGACAGGGGTAATTACTATTCTCTCCCCTTCAACGATAAAGTCCATACGATCATTGGGATGGATATTGAAACGTGAGCGAATATCTATTGGAATTGTAATCTGACCCTTAGTGGTGACTGTTGACAACATATCGCCTCCTGTAAGACTAAAACAGTAAATTATTACCAAAATATTAAGTAATACTTCGTGGCAAGTCAACTGATATTCTTGACGATGTAGTCAGCTTATAATATGTCCGGTTTTGTAGCACATAATCTGTCCGGTTTTATTCTGTTGCCAGGAGGGCAGCAGATGAAACGGAGCAGATGGCTACAGGAGACCAGACAAATGCGTTTTAAAGAAGCCTATGACGGTTGGCAAAACCGCCGTCTTACCCAGGAGGAAGCGGCCCTTATTCTTGGAGTAACAGACAGAACCTTTCGTCGCTATGTTGATCGTTTCGAGGAAATCGGCCTTGATGGTCTTGCTGATAAGCGTCTTACACAGGTGTCACATCGGCGTGCCCCGGTTGATGAAGTCATCGCACTTGTTGATCTGTACAGAAGCCGCCATCAGGGCTGGAATGCCAGCCACTTTTACGACTGGTATAGCAAGCAGGGCGGAACCCGGAGCTATACCTGGGTCAAGAATCAGTTGCAGCAGGCAAAAGCAATTCCAAAGTCAAAGCGTAAAGGCGTCCATCGCAAGCAGCGTAAAGCATCAGCCCTTCCCGGCATGATGATCCACCAGGACGGCAGTACTCACGAATGGGTGCCGGGCCAGAAGTGGGATCTGATCAGCACTATGGATGACGCCACCAATGAGCATTACTCTATGTTCTTCTGCAACGAAGAAGGAACCGTCAGCAGTTTCCAGGGCATAACGGATGTCATTGAAAAGCGCGGCCTGTTCTGCAGCTTCTACTCGGATCGTGGTAGCCATTACTGGCACACTCCTGAAGCTGGCGGCAAGGTCGACAAGAACAACCCGACTCAATTCGGCAGAGCGATGGCCCATCTTGGCATAACCATGATAGCCGCCTACTCTCCGGAAGCCAGAGGCAGATCGGAACGAGCCTTCGCTACACATCAGGAGCGACTGCCCAAAGAGCTTGCGTTAATGGGCATTACGACTATGGATGAGGCCAACCAGTATCTGCGCGAGAACTATCTGCCGGCCTTCAATCGGAAGTTCGCCCATCAGGCTAGAGAAGAAGGCTCAGCATTCATGCAGTATATCGGCCCGCCGCTTGATGATATCCTCTGTGAGCGTTATGAAAGAACAGTGCAACACGACAACTGTGTAAAGTTTGAGAATTTGGCGCTACAGATTCCAAGGGATGAGTTCCGATGCAACTATATCAAGGCCAAAGTCTGGGTGCATTGTCACCTTGATGGAACGCTTGCCATTTTCCATGGTCCAAGGAAGCTGGCAGACTATGACTGTAAAGGGCAACAGCACAAAACCGAAACAAAAAAGGCAGCGTAAAGTTCGGCCGCTCGCCAAGTAGAAAGCAGCTCCGGGCTACGCCCTCCGCTGCTTTCTACTCAACAACAAAAAGCGGACAATTCATTTGCTACAAAACCGGACATTTCTATTTGCTACTGACATTATTTCGGGTATAATTGGCAGAAAGTCAAAAAAAGCTGTGAGGGTGATTATGGCCAGAAAAAGGAACTATCTACTGCCTTCCTTGCTGATGTCGTTATTGCTTTGTACCAGCCTGCACGCAGAGGATCTGCTGGAAAAGGGCATTAGCGATTACAAGGCTGAAAATTATGAGGAGGCCGAAGAGATCTTCAGCGGTGTCCTCAAGACCGGTCCAGACTCAACGACAGCTTTGTACTACATGGGGTTGACCCAGAAGCGTCTAGGCAACCTGAAGGCCGCTATTCCCTATCTTAAAAAGGCAGCCCAGTCAGCCATACCGGTGCGTGATTCCTTCCTGGAACTGTCCGATACCTACATCGCCCTGGAAAATTACAAAGAGGCGCATCACTGGCTTGACCTGGCGGATAAAAACGGCGCTGCCGCAGCCAATACGGCGTTTCTGCGCGGCCAGATTCTGATGGGCGAAAAGCGTTTTGACGATGCCATCGTGCAGTTTGGCAAAGCCAAAAGCGCCGATCCTGCTCTTGCTCCGTCGGCAGACCTGCAGATTGCCATGGCGCACGCATCCGAGCGCAGACTGGAAAAGGCCAGGGCCAGTCTGAAAACCGTGATCACTATCTCGCCTGAGTCGGAGATGGCAGAATATGCCCGCTCCTACGAGAAGACCTTCGACAACGTGATCAAGGAGCACCGCACCTGGCGCGGGACGCTGTACACCGGCTACCTGTATGACGATAATGTCTTCGGCAAGCCCCGCAGCGAGATCTCCGGCATCACCTTCCCCAAAAAAAGCGATAACGGCTTTGTCGGCAACTTCCGGCTGGATTACACGCCGTTCCTGGAAGGGCGCAAGCTGTTCAGCGCCCAGTATGCCGTCAACACCACCACTTACGGGCAACGGTCTGAATACAATCAGATCGTGCAAAACGTCTCCCTGACGCCTGGCATCAGTCTTTCCAACGGCGCTGTTACCTTGCCGGTTATCTACAGCCATTA
>Ga0116183_1003379_pt1 | contig 16269 bp, 8 predicted proteins | sample AD_UKC078_MetaG_FD_89753 | JGI IMG/M metagenome (GOLD analysis project Ga0116183, IMG submission 89753) | Active sludge microbial communities of municipal wastewater-treating anaerobic digesters from USA - AD_UKC078_MetaG | ecosystem: Engineered > Bioreactor > Anaerobic > Digestate | place: USA... | reverse complement strand
ATTCACCCTGCATTTTTACTTCTTTTCTGAACCATTTCTTATATTTATTTATGTAAAATAACTTTATCTTTAACTCTTCCGACAGATTAAAATGATATACTATACGGACAAATTCCTTCTGCCTGTTTGGCAGAAAGGAATTAAGCACTCCAGCAACTTATTTTTCTTCTTCCTTCAGGGTTTTTATTATCTTTTCTGTTTTTCTTTTACTTCTTCTTAAACCATATAATCTGGCTGTAAATTGTTATTATTGATACAAAATCCTGCATCAAATCTTCTTTATCACTTTCTACACTATTTATAATTTCTATCCTTCTTCCTGATTTCTAAAGCAGTTTCTCTATATAATTTATCCAGAACAACACAGTCTGTCTTTATATTCTATTACTATTCTGATTTATGCATAAAGGGACACCCCTAGAAGTGTCCCTTCCTTTTTTAATGTTATATATAATATGAGTTAATTACTTCCAACAATCAGGCCTGCAGGGCAGACTTTTCCTCGGCTTTTTTCTCCAGGGCTTTCTTCTTTTTAATTTCATCATAGAGGGTTTTTCCACCGAAAATCAGAGCACCTGCTCCGGCCCCCACTGCAACTCCAGCAGATCCGCCAAAAATACCTCCTAAAGGAGCCAGCATAATAACACCCATGCCTGCTCCTGCTGCTATTTTTACAGGGGAACTTACTGTACGATTTTCAAGCATTTTATCTACTTTCGTATCAGCCTTCTGTGCTACATCCATAGTTACATTTCTTATAGTACGTCTTATTACAGGTCCTATTACCGCCCCTGATGCTCCTGAAATTGCTCCTGCTCCTGCACTTATAGCCAATATAGGAAGAGCGGCAGTACCCCAGGTCATTAAAGCAGGTATGGTACTTACAGCTCCTGTAACAGCACCAGCTGCTCCACCCAGAATAACCTTCCCTGCTTTAGTAGGAGCTATACCACCTACTCCACCGCCTACTGCACCGGCAATAGTCATAGCACTATTTCCTGTTAAAGCCTGAGCTATAAGGCCTGTGGTAATTCCTCCCGATACACCGTCTGCCACAGAGGTAAATTTATTACCACTAAGAGCACCGCCTGAACCGGCAAGACCACCCAGTACAGCAACTCCCGTAAGAGTAATGGGATTGGGAATTGCACCTGCCAGAAGTGCTGCCAGAGCAACTGTAGTAGCCACACCTGTAACGGCACCAACAGCAGCACCTCCTGCAAGGGCACCCATTTCAGATTTAGTGGCTTCCCCTATTTTTGTTCCCACATAACCTCCAAGAGCCCCTGATACAAGTCCTACAGGACCACCGGCAAAGATATATCCCTGAATACCACCTGCCATAGCTGCAGATGTTGCATCAGGGTTCTCTTTATCTCCAAGTTCACCCTTATAGGTATTATTCAGCACAAGAACACTTTCTTCTTCAGTAAATCCTACTTTAGTCAGCACATCTTTAAAACCTGCTTCAGGGAATTTATACTTTGTCAGTTCTGCCAGAATAGAAAGCTTTTCCTGAGAGAGTTTACCCTGTAGAGACTTTACATTACCTGGTTTAACATGGTAAAAAAACCTTGGCTGTGTATATTGCAGAACCTTTTTAGGAAAAGACAGACATTTCTCTGCCAGAACCGGTCCACTTTGAATATCTACTTTATCCTGGATCTCAGGTGTTTTTTCACTCTCTGCCTTTTGAGGAAGAACCTTAACCTCATTATTAATCTTAATATTATTGGAAGTACCTGTAAGTATCTTCATATTATCTTCCTTTTCCTGGTAAACCGGGGGGCCAAAGGCCCCCTGATTTACTATTTCATTAAATTAGCTATCTGGTTGTTAAGAGAATTTATCTCACCCTGAACCTGATTCATCTCTGTAGCAGTTCTCTGATAATCACTTCTTGCCTGATCCACTCTTCTCTGAGTTGAAGAAAGGGTACCCTGGGCTGTAGAAAGCTGCCCCTGGAGTCTACCTGCTTCAGCTCTTGCAGTAGAAGCTTCTTGTTCATACCTGTTCTTATCAGAAGTAGTCTTCATGAGTAAACTATTGGCTTCAGCTTCTTTCTGAGAAGCTCTTGCCTCAGTATCTCTGATCTGTACTTTCTTACGATCCACATCTTTCTGGAGAGACTGAACATTGCTTTCTATATAACCCACCTGAGTGTTTTTATCATTATATTCCCTGTCGAGAGTACCCTTTCTACCGGTATACTGACTGTTGTACTCTCTTGCCTGTGAGTCATATTCACTCTTTAGCTGTGATTTGTGAGCATCCAGATCTTTCTGAAGCCCTGCTTCTACACCTGCAAGGTCTGATTTCAATTCACTTTCTCTCTTATCAAGATGTTTTGTTCCTTCTGCATGGATAAGATTTGGCATATCTACTTTCTTCTTATCCAGTGTATCCTGACGTTGTTCCAGACCTTTTTCTTTATTATCTACTACAGCTTTATCAGACTGAAATTTGGCTTCCATCTGAGCAGCTGTTTTATCACGTCTTTCATCTGACTGTTTGTCTACTATTATGTCTATCTCACGGTCTATTCTATCACATTCTTTATCACGGGCATCCATGGATTTATTAAAATCTTCTATACCCTTCTTTCTGGTCTGATACTTATTCTCTTCAGTGGCTTTAAGATTATCTAATCTCTTATCTGCTCTCTCCTGAGCAATACCATCCTGTTTCTCTGTCTTCTGAGCCACTGATGCCATAATACCATCAAATTCTTTATTTTTGTCAACTACATGTTGATCCATCTTAGCTTCATTCTCCTTGAGCTGGGCTTCAGATTTTGCCACATGAACATCTTCCTGCTGTTTTGCAGCATCAAGAGCAGCAAACTGGTCAGTAAAATAAATCTCTGCTTCCTTACGTTTACCCTGAACTTCCTTATCCTTTTCCTGAAGACCTGTCATCTTTTTATCCAGCTCTTTTTCCTTCATATCGAGCTCTACTTTTTCTTTCCCCTTTGCTGCACCACGGGCAATACTATGAAGAAGATCTCCGCCCATATCAATAATCTTATATCCACCAACTCCAAGTAATACTGCACCTGCAGCAGCCCCTATACCTGCACCTATAAGACCTGTTGAAGTTATGGCACTTAATGCCACATCTTTCGCTACAAGACCTGCTGTAAGAGCTGCCCCTGATGCTATTACTCCTCCTATGGCCGCTCCACCGGCAGCTCCACTTATTACTCCAACTCCACCTACAAGAGATGATGCTACCTTCTCAGCCTTTGTTCTCTTCCTGACAGGCTCTTTTAACTTCTTATCCTCTGGAATCTCTTCCTTCCCACCATGCACTGCAGCCCCTACAAGACCTACAGGATATGATAATGCCGCTGCCGGAGCAAAGCCTGTTAAATAACCTAACTTCGAACCTATATAATAACCTCCCACTGCTCCACAGGCAGTACCTACTACTATGCCTATTTTCGCTAAAGTACCACCGGCACCAAAGGCACTACCTATTATTGATAAACCATCTTTGCCGGCAAGTATAGCTCCAGGAACTCCTGCTCCGAGTCCTAATAAACCCATTGTAGCCGCGCCACCTAATGTCCCAAGATATGCTCCACCTACAGCCCCTCCCATTCCAAAAGCACTACCTATTACCCTGCCCATAGCATCACCTGACTCTTTCGAGGACATAGCAGCACTTTTAAATAAACCTGCTTTCTTTGGCTCCGTCTGAGATTTGAGCTGCATTATCTCCTCCTTTGAAGGAGTCGGAGCAGCTTCTCCGGCGCCGGAACTCAGAACAATAGCATCTTTTTGTTCTAATTCTGCCTCTTTGGCTTTTGCCGGAGTAAGAGGTTTACCTGTTGTTGTAGCAATTAAACTCTTCTCTATCTTCATTTTCTCTAACCTCCTCCTTATGCATTTACCATCTTTTTAAGTATATTAAGTGCCACACCACTGGCTACACCAAGGACTCCTCCAAGGACAACTCCTCCAAAGACATTCCCCACTACACCATAACGGGCTTTGACTCCATCAACAGTCTGTGTTTGTTCATCCATTTTATACTGACCAAACAGGTTTTTCTGCGGAACCTGAGCATCTACTGTTACCTTCTCACCCTTCATATGCTTATCAAGATTAAATTTAGCAGGATCAGTATAAAGCCGGGAATCCTTGAAAGCATCCTGAGAATATTGAACATCATCACGGATCATAACAGAAGCATCTCTGGGAACCTCCATTGTATTCTTCATAACAGGAGTTTCCCATTTTACTGTTTCAGAGAAACCGGAAGCTCTTGACTGTTCCATAATAGCATCTACTCCTCCTACAACAGCACCCACACCTGCTCCTATAATTCCAGTTTTAATAATTGTCCTGGTTTCATCACCATATTTTACATCTGCAGGAGGCTTTGCCGGTTTTTCATCATCTTTATGTTTTATCTTATGAAGAGCAAGATATGCACCGGTTAAAGCAACTCCTCCTACAGCACCCATAGCAGCTCCTTTAGCAGCTCCCAAGACTGAATTTGTAGTAAAGTCATGGTCTACTGTAATGTCGCCGGGAACCTTATAGGTTTTATCAGTAGGTGTATATTCAGGGCTGAAGTGATATCTTATGGAGGCATTATCTACTGTTACTTTTTGAAGACCATCCATAGTAGCCACCTCAGTAGTACCGGGAATATTCTGTTTTTCATAGCCTACTTTAACATCCATAATATGCTGTTCCTGCCATTGTACATTTACCTGAGGTTTATCTGAAGCAGCTTCAAAGGTACCGATCATAGCACCGACTCCACCGCCTACTACTGCCCCTCCAGCAGCGCCAAGGATGAGCTTATCCTTTGTAGAAAGATCCTTATAACTACCTTCAACAGAAACTTCCACTGGCTGTGTGAGGGTATCAACTGTATCTTTTATATGATTAATATCATTTTTAATCTGCTCTCCCTGTTGATCCAGAGTCCGATCATAGCCGGAACCTTTAGTGCCAACAAGGTTTTTCTGTAACCAATTTCCTATTGTACTCATAGCAACCTTCCTTTCTAAAATTATTTATGCTGGGCCTGCATTTGTGCCAGTTTTGCTTTCAAATTATCTCTTGTAGCTCTGAGACTCGGAAGTTTTGCATCAATCGTGGCTTTATCATTTATAAACTTTCTTGCCTGGCCTTCAAGGGTCTGAATCTGCTGTTCCACTGATCTCAGCTGACTTGCCACTCTATCTCTTTCACTCACTGCACTATCTCTGGCGCTTTTGGCTGAACCCACTACAGAATTATAATTGCTCTGGGCCTGCATTAAATGAGAATTAGCATTGCTTTCATGCATCTGAGCTGTAGAAAGCTGTGAAGAAAGAGAAGTATTTTCAGATTCCAATCTTCCCTTTTCCTGATTAAGTCTCATTTCTTTATTGGAGAGCTCATTCATTCTGCCTGTATGGCTGCTTTCAAGATTGTTCATCTTTCTATTATGCTCATCACCAAGTTGTTGTAAGTCAGTTATCTGCTTGTTATCAGCATCAATAGTCTTCTGTTTATAATCACCCCTGAGAGTAATCTCTTTCTGCTTATATTCTGCTTCAAGGGCAGGTTTTCTTGCTTCATAATCCTTCAGGCCATCTGCTTCAATCTGTTTATCCAGGGAGGCATTCTCAATATTAATATCTTTATCCCACTGATTGAGTCTTGCATCTCTCTCATTTAGATCTGTATGAAGTTTCTCATATTTTGCATTAACAGGTTTCATCTTTTCATTATAGGCTTCTACTGTTTTTGTTTCAACAGATGCAGCCTGAGTTTGTTCTCTTTCTTTAAGCTTTCCATCTCTTTCATCAGCTTTAGCCTGTTCCCCATCCAACCCTGTATGAAGATCTGCATATTTCTTATCAGTAGGTTTTCTTATCTCAGCAAATATACCATCAGCTTTACCATTTATTATACCTTCTATATTGGCATCTGCTGCTTTAACTTCTTTTTCTCTTTTATCAAGAGCTGCCTGTTTCTCAGCAATATATTTTTCACTTGCAACTTTTTTATCTGCCAGAGCTGCTTCCTGCTGGTCTATATAAGTCTTAGTTTCCTTTTGCTTTGCATCAAGGGCAACTTCCTGGGTTGTGAAATATTGCTCTAAATCTGCTACCTTACCTTTTACCTCACTGCCCAGGGCATTAAATTCTCCTTCTTTCTTCGCAACCTGTTCTCTTCTTTCAGCAAGAGCTATACTTTCCTTATCAGGCATTATCTTATCTTTAATCCAGCTTCCACTTTTACCTGCAGCCTTTGCTATACTGTAACCACCATAGGCAGAAAGACCGCCTAATATAACTGCTCCTGCGGCAGCACCTATTAAACTACCTGTTCCTATTGAAGAAAGTGCTACATTTTCCGCTATAATACCGGAGAGTAAGCTAACGCCACCTCCAAGACCAAGTCCAAGAGCTGCTCCGCCGACTCCACCTGTAATAAGTCCCACACCACCGAGTAAACCTTCGGCAGCCTTTGTTACATTACCTTCTTTATATTTGACTTTAGAACTATCTTCACTATCTTTAGAAAGGAATATTCCTTTACCAATAGCATTTCCTGCCATAAAAGCACCCACACCGGCACAGGCTGTCCCTGCTACTATAGCAGCTTTAGCCACTGCTCCACCGGTGTTAAATACAGTTCCTATAAAAGAAAGTCCCTGAGCTCCATGAAGAACAGCATTTGCCGGTCCAAAACCCAGACCTGCCAATCCACCTGCTACTGTTCCGCCAATAATTCCGCCATAAAGTCCAGGAATAACTAATCCCACTCCAAGAGCGCCGCCTACCACATTCCCTACTTTGTCATTCCATTTCTCGCCGCCTTCATCAGTCTTCTCAGACTTTTTATCAGCTTTGAGCTGGCTCATAATCATTTCTTTTGTAACTACTGGCTCTTCTTTAAGAGCGCTTGACACAAAACCGTCTTTTGGTCCCTCTGTCTTTTTCGCCTCACTCTTGCCTGTAGCAGCAAGAGTTGTCGGCCTGACAGCTGTTCCTTTAATCTCCATTACTTATAACCTCCTAACATTTATATAAATTTAACTTATTCTTTCGGTTTAGCTGCATCAGTAACGGTATTTATTACATGTTCACCAGTTTCTTTGGCTTTATTAATAGCACTGGCTGCCCACTCTACAAGTTTATAACCGCCATAACCGGCTGCTATAGCCATAACTCCTCCTCCCACAGCGGCTCCTAATAATCCTCCCTGACCGAGTGAGGCAAGTGTCAAATCCTTCAGTAAAAGTCCTGACACAGTGGCTCCTGCAGTTCCTATACCCGCTCCTATAAGGGCACCGCCTGTTCCACCCATAATAGCTGTTGTGCCACCTACAACACCTGCTATCCCTGTAGCAAGTTTACCTGCTTTGTGTTTCTTTTTGGGCTGTGGCTTTTCTACCAGTTCAGGTTCCTTACTGCTGAGTAAACCTACAGGAATACCCACAGCATAACCCGGTATCATACCTGCGGCCTTGCCAACCTTATATCCAATTACTCCTGCTCCTATGGCTGCAGCACCGGCGCCGAGAACAATACCGGCTTTTGCCATAGCTCCACCGGTAGAAAATACTGTTTTTACTATGTCAAAACCAACCTGCCCTGTCATTATAGCTTTTGCAGGGCCAAAACCGAGTCCTATAGTTCCACCGGTTATAAGACCTCCGAGACCTCCGCTATAAAGACCGAAACCAACAGCTCCGAGTCCCACGGCTCCGCCTATTATACCGCCAATTTTATCAGCTGTTTCACCGGCTTTTTCCATAGTTGTAGGTGTATGAACTTCTTGATTTTCTTTTGCAGCTTTCAATACCAGATTTTTTGGCACAACTACTTCTTCACTGACTCCACCACTCTGAACAAAACCATCTTTCGGATCCACACCTTTTTCTTCAGCTTTCACTTTTGTTGTAGTGGAAAGTTGAGCCGGTGTGACCCCAGTGTTAATCTTCATAGACTTCCTGACCTCCTTTTTATAATTAATTTGATATAATCTTAAATATATCTACATAATTTTATTATAATGGAAAAAAACCTGAAGTAAATAAGTTTTTGTTAACATTTTGTTAACATTGAAATTAAAAATAAACAGGGGATTTACCACTGTTTTAATTTGAAATAAATTTTACCTTTTAAAAAGGAGTTACGCATTTTAAAAATTAAAAAGAGAAAGATTCAGAATACAGGAGCCAGGATTCGGGAGATTCAGGCTTTATTCTGACTCCTGAATTTATTGGTTTTTTATGAAAATTTGCGTAACTCCTGTTCAATATACTGGAAGAAATATAAAATATCTGATATAATTGAAGCCTTAGTACTGCTCCAGGTAAAAGAGTATTCAAAAAACATGTTTAAAAAATTTATATTGTATCTCATTTTATTAACTGCATTAAATACAAATAAACTAATGGCACAGGGAAAAGACTTCTCCGAATTTATCATCCCTGCAGGTAATGATCTAAGAGCTATTCTAACAGGTGATTTCGATCATAACAATATATCCGATCTGGCAATCTGTGATTATAAATTAAACTGTGTCCACATACTGATGGGTAATGAAACGAGAGAATTCACATATTCATACTATTCTGTGGGTCAAAATCCTGTAGCAATGACTTCAGGGGATTTTAATAATGATGGAAATATCGATCTGGTAATAGCAAATTCGGCTCTTAATAACCTGTCATTTCTTTTCGGAACTGATGAAGGAAATTTTATTATAAACAAACTTGAAACTATAAATAATATTGTCAACATTTCACTTCTTTCCTCAGGAGATTTTAATGGTGACAGAAATCTGGATCTTTTAATTGCAGGAGAGAAAACCTTGCTGGTTCTACCCGGGAAAGGTGATGGAACTTTTAAAGAATCTATAAAATATCCGGAGGTTCAGAATCCCTCCCATCTTACGGTAGATGATTTTAATCTGGACGGAATTTCTGATATAGCTCTTATTGACACCACTATAGAAACTTCACCGAAAGAAATACCTCATATAAAATCCACTGCTAATAGAGGAAAAGAAATCATTGTTATTACAGGAGGAAAGACTTTAGACATAGATCATTTTAAAGGAGGAGTGGGTAATCCGGGCTATCTCATCTCCAGTTATTACAATGATGATATATATCCTGATCTTATAATTTCAAACCCTGATTTTAACCAGATTACAGTTCTTTTAAATCTGGGGAATGGTCGTTTCGGAGAAAGGATAAATATAAAAACAGGACTGGGACCTCTGGGGATAGATATAAAAGACATAAATGGAGATGGACTTCTGGATATAATTACAGCTAATTCATTAGATAATACTCTGAGTATAATAAATAACCTGAATAAGGTTATCTCCTATAAAACAGGACCCAATCCGGCAAGAATTGTAACAGGGGATTTTAACGGGGATAATAATATAGACATAGTATCTATCCCCACAGATAAACCTTATTTATACATCACCTGGGGACTTGGGAAGGGGGATTTTTATGACGGAATTGCCGGTCTGACCGGGTCATGTCCCCTGGCAATATGTAAAGGAGATTTTAATCAGGATGGAATAACAGATTTAGTAACAGCCAATGCATTGTCAAATAATCTGAGTATTCTTCTGGGAACATCAATAGGTACTTTTTATGGATGGACTCTTAAAACAAGAGAATATCCCTGCAAAGTAATTACAGAAGATTTTAATAAAGATGGCTTCCTGGATCTGGCAGTAGTAAATAAACTCTATAACGGCATATCAGTATTACTCGGAAATGGACAGGGTGAATTCAAAGAAATATGGTTTACTAAAACAGGGAAAAGAACAATTGATATAACTTCAGGAGATTTTAACAGTGATGGGAATAAAGATATTGCTGTGGCAAATTCTAAATCCAATAATATTTCTGTCCTTATTGGTAACGGTGATGGAACCTTCCAGAAGGGTGACAATTATGAAATTCCATCTGAACCAGTGAAAATTACCTGTGGAGATTTTAATGGTGATAATATTGAAGACATAGCAGTGGCTAAAAATCTCTCTAATACAGTAACAATAATACCTGGTAAGGGAGATGGTACATTTAATGCCCCCCTTGAGTTCACATCAGGAGGAAATCCTGTGTTTCTTCTGGCTACAGACTTAAATAAAGATGGTATAACGGATCTGATTACAGCAAACTATAATTCCCGGACACTGGATATATTCTCTGGAGACAGAAAAAACTTTCTCCTGAAAACTCAAACTATAGAACTGAAAGGAAGCCCTATAAGCATAGAAACAGTAATGACTGATATCATAGTTTCCTGTGAAGAAAATCTTATTATTATAATAAAAGATTTTAAAGAAATATCTGAATATATTACAGAGAACAGTCCTACATCACTTATAGCAGGGAATTTTCTGGTAAATAAAGAACTTTATGAAAAAAATGATATAATATTTCTAAATAAAGAAGATCCGTATATAACAATGCTTATAAATAATTCTAAATTTAAAAATCTTGAATTAAAAAGAGAAATATTCAGTTCCTCTATAAAAGAATCAAAGGAATTAATGGATAAAGGCTCAAACTATAAAGCAGAGAAAAATTTCTTTGAGTCTATAGAATGCTATGAAAGAGCACTCAAGTTAAATCCTTTCTCAAAAAAGATATACTACTGTTTAGGTACAGTATACGAAGAGAAAGATGAAATAGAAAAAGCTTCTGAATTATATATAAAGGCAATGAATCTCATAACAATTTATTCACCGGAAGAAGATGATATAGAAACAGAACTGAATTCTCATCTCGGTCATTGTTACTATAGACTCGGTAAAATAGAAGAGGCAAAAAAACTGTGCTGGAGAGAAAAAGATAAAAGCCCTCTTGCATTATTCACTCTGGGGCTTATTTACAAAGAAAGTGAGGAACCATCACAGGCTCTCAAGGCTTTTAAAGAGTATATTAACCTCTTTGAAGGTGTTTTCTGGAAGGGTTCAAATAAAACTATAGAAGCAAAAGAATTCATAGTTGAACTGGAAGAAAAATCTCTTGGTCACTGGTCTTTCCTTGTAGAAGGACTTGACAATAAAGATAATAAAGAGGTTAAAGAAAAACTCAAATTATATAAAAATTATAAAACAAGAGAAGCTCTTCTTAACCTTTACAGAAAAGAATTAATAAAAGATAGATCCATTAATGAAAGGCTTATTTCGGCTCTTGAAGAAATTCTCTCTGATAATGTAAAAGAACCATGGACAAAATACGGATATTCTACAAAAGACAATGATACCTGGCAGGATCCTTTCAAAAAAAATACACTTTATATAGCTCCCGGGGATAAAAATGATAAATCTCTTCTTTATAAATCTGAAGATGGTGGAATTAGCTGGTATAAATTACTGAAAACAGATAATATGATTAAAGATATATATGTAATTAAAAATGAACCCAACATTATAATAGCCCTTACAGAAGGTTATAACTCTAAAAAAGCACATCACTCTATAATAAGATCAGATAATGGAGGTATCACCTGGGATGAAGTTTTAAAAATCCCCTCCAGTGTAAAAGAGATTACATATTCTTCTCCAGAAAACGTATATGCTCTCACAGAAGAAGGCCTTTTTACATCAAAAGATACGGGTATAAGCTGGCATTTATGCGGTTTTGACCCTCTTCCCGAGGGAAAACAATTAGAACCTGTATCTAAAAGTTCTTCTTTAATGAGTAAAATAAAACATTGGGCAGAGGCTATCCCTGAAAATAACAAAATTAATATAGAAAAAATATTTTCCGGGCCGGGAGGGAAAATATTTGTTTTGTTATCTAAAAACGAATATACCCTGGATAAAGAATTATTAATATATAATTATCTCATAGTAAGTAAGGACTCCGGAAATAGCTGGGAAAGTATAAAATGGCCTGAAGATTTAGATATAAATAGTGCCAGCCGGGGTAATTATAAAAATATCTACTGGTATAAAACCGGTAAAAGAACTGAAATTATTTCATTAAATGAAAAAGGTGAATTATATATCAAATATAATAAAAATATGGATCTTCATAAAACATCAGATGAAGGAAAACACTGGGAAATTATTCAATCTATTCCCGGTAATAAAATTTACAATATAGATATAGATAAAGAAAATCCAATCTCAATAAGGGTTAACACTCCCAAAGGGTATTTTAAAAGCACAGACGGAGGATTTACATGGAAGTAATAGAATTTTATATACCCAATATTATAACTTATAATCCAAATTCCGATAGGAGCGCGTAGAGAATGATTATAGACGTAAAAGAGATAACCTCAAAATTTCTAAAAAATACAAGAAAAATATATATCCTTTTACCACCGGGATATAATAAAGAATCTTCAAAGTCTTATCCTGTATTTTATATGAATGATGGGCAGAATCTCTTTACCATATATCAGGAAGGCCAATGGTTCAAAAAATGGAATATGGATATAATAATAGATAAAATGCTAAAAAAAGGCTATATGGAAGAAATTCTTATAGTAGGAATAGCAAATACTAACAAGAGGGAATATGAATATACACCAACCTATGACATGCTGGAAAAAAATGGAGGAGGGGCAAGCCTTTATCTTAAATTTGTAATAGAAGAAGTAAAACCATTGATAGAAAAATCTTACAGAGCGGAATCAAATAGAGAGCATATAGCTTTCGGCGGTTCATCTCTGGGAGGTATACTCAGTCTTTATGCAGGGATAAAACACTCTGATGTTTTCAGTAAACTGGCAGTAATTTCTCCTTCTTTATGGTGGGATTTCGGTGTCATGTTTGATCTTACAAGGAACTGGGAAGTTGAACCATCAAATATAAAAATATGGCTTGATATAGGTAGAAAAGAAGGGGCAGGCACAAGAAAGGAAAACTTAAAAAAAATATTGAAAGAAATCTATCGACCTGTACATTTTAATAGAGTCTTAAGAGATATTTTAATTAAAAAAGGTTTTGTTAAAGGTGTCAACCTGAAATATGTGGAAGATGTTAAAGGATTACATGACGAGTATGCCTGGGCCAGGAGGATGTATCCTGCCTTAAGATTCTTTTTTCCCAAAAATACTACTCCAGCAAAAGTAAACAGTAATACATAATGAATAAGGATTAGTTACTCATTATCTTTCACATTTTCACTTCTCATCTGATACGGATTCGCTTTAACCTGGATGTATATTATATATATAGTTAGTCAAAACAGTAAACCCGGCCTTGAAGCTACGGAGAAAAAAGATGGCGTCCTTAAAGAAAGTTTTAACTTAATTCCCTATTGAAATTTAAAGTATATTCCTCAGGTATAAGAAGTATAATCTAAGTACCGCAACAGGTAAAAAAGTATCCAAAAAACATATACACCTGTCTCTGCCCGGGCTCTGGAGCAAAAGATATGCCGTCAAAGGAGAAAATTATAACTTAAATAAATACAAAACTGTATATTCTTGTAATAACAGATTTCATTGTAACAGGATCATAGATTTTGCGTAAGAGCCCGGACAGAGACAGACTCGTGAGATGAATACTAACTTGCCTGTGGCGGTACTAAGTAGCCTCAAGGTTGAATTTAATACATTTTGTAGCAAAATAGTATTAATTTTATATTCTTGCTAGATTACATTAAAAATGTTAAAATATCTCATAAACTTTTTTGTAAGAGGTGAGATTATTTTGAAACTTGTAGAGTGTGTTCCAAACTTCAGTGAAGGACGAAACAAATCTGTAATAGATGCTATAACAAAAGAAATTCAACATGTTCCGGACATAACCCTTTTAGATGTAGATCCAGGTGCAGATACTAATAGAACTGTAGTTACATTTATAGGCTCTCCGGAACAGATTAAAATAGCTGCTTTTAATGCCATAAAAAAAGCTGCAGAACTTATAGATATGGCCGGTCATAAAGGTGCTCACGCAAGGATAGGCGCAACTGATGTGTGTCCCCTTATACCTGTAAGGGAAGTAACTATGGAAGAATGTGTAAAACTGGCAAATGAACTCGGTAAAAAAGTGGGAGAAGAGCTTCATATACCTGTTTATTTATATGAGGAAGCAGCAAAAAGTCCTGAAAGAAAAAATCTGGCTACTATAAGACAGGGAGAATATGAAGGCCTTAAAGAAAAATTGAATGATCCTCTATGGAAACCGGACTATGGAGAAGCTATCTTTAACTCCCGTGCAGGAGCTACAGTAATAGGAGCCAGAGAATTTCTTATAGCATATAATGTTAATCTCAATACAAAAGATAAGAAACTGGCAAGAGAAATTGCTATGAACATAAGAGAAGCAGGCAGAGCAAAAAGAGATGGACAGGGCAAAATCTTAAAAGATGAAAAGGGCAATACAATAAAAATCTCTGGAACATTGAAAGCAATAAAAGCAGTAGGATGGTATATAGAAGAATACGGTCAATGTCAGGTTTCAATAAACCTCACAAATTACAGGATAACACCTCCTCATATAGCCTTTGAAGAAATCAGAAAAGAAGCAGATAAGCTTGGAGTTCTGGTAACAGGAAGTGAGATAGTCGGACTTATACCTGAAGAAGCCATGTTAATGGCAGGAAAATATTTTCTTGAAAAACAGGGGCAATGTCCCGGAGTTCCAAAAGAAGAAATAATTAATATTGCCATAAAATCTATGGGGCTTAACCAGCTATATCCCTTTGAACCGAAAAAGAAAATAATAGAATACAGGGTTACAAAAGATGAAGCAAATCTGATTGATCTATCTCTTTCCAGATTTATCGATGAAGTTTCAACATCTTCACCTGCCCCCGGTGGAGGAAGTGTATCTTCCTTATGTGGTGCATTAAGTGCTGCTCTGTCTTCTATGGTGGCAAACCTTACCTATGGAAAAAAGGAATATGAAGAAAAATGGGAGGAAATGAAGAAATTAGCTATAGATAGCCAGGATCTAAAAGCTCGTTTTCTGGAAGGGATTAATAAAGATACTGAGGCTTTTAATCAGGTTATGGAAGCTTTTGCTCTTCCAAAGAAAACTGAAGAAGATAAAAAAAATAAAGAATTGGCAATACAGGAAACTACAAAAAAAGCAACTATAGTTCCACTTAATATTTTACGTTATAGCCTGAAAGCACTTGAATTAGCAAAAAAGGCTGCCCTTATGGGTAATATAAATTCCATAAGTGATGCAGGCGTATCGGCCCTTACAGCCTATGCTTCAGCAGAAGGGGCCTATTATAATATAAAAATAAATCTGAAATCTATAAAAGATAAGGAATTTAATGATAAAATCGAAAAAGATGCAAATCAAATTCTAAATAAAGTTAAAGATATGACCAGAGAAGTCAGAAAATTAGTATTGGAAAAACTTACCATACAATAATTTAAATTATTAGCTTCAGTAAAAATAAACCTTTTATGTTTAAAGCTATCAGTAATCAGCTTGAGGAAAAAAGCTGAAAGGTGAAAGCTAATAATAATTTATAAAAGAAATGGAGAATTAAGTTATGGCAAAAAAAGATAAAGAAAAAAAAGAAAAAAAAGAAAAAAAAGAAAAAAAATTAAAGGAGAAAAAAGAAGTAAAACCTGAGGAGAAAAAAGAAGTAAAACCTGAGGAGAAAAAAGAAGTAAAACCTGAGGAGAAAAAAGAAGTAAAACCTGAGAAGAAAAAAGAAGTAAAACCTGAGAAGAAAAAAGAAGTAAAACCTGAGAAGAAAAAAGAAAAAAAATTAGAGGAGAAAAAAGAAGTAAAATCTGAGGAGAAAAAAGAAGTAAAACCTGAGGAGAAAAAAGAAGTAAAACTTGAGGAGAAAAAAGAAGTAAAACCTGAGGAGAAAAAAGAAGTAAAACTTGAGGAGAAAAAAGAAGTAAAACCTGAAGAGAAAAAAGAAGTAAAACCTGAGAAGAAAAAAGAAAAAAAATTAGAAGAGAAAAAAGATGAAGAATTTGAATATGATGATATAGGTGACGAAGAGGAAGATGAAGATGAAGAGGAAGAGGAAGAACTTGAATATGATGATATAGGTGATGAAGAGGAAGATGAAGAGGAAGATGAAGAATTTGAATATGATGATATAGGTGACGAAGAAGAAGATGAAGAGGAAGGTGAAGAATTTGAATATGATGATATAGGTGACGAAGAGGAAGATGAAAAGGAAGATGAAGAATTTGAATACGATGATACAGGTGACGAATACGAAGATGATGAAGACGAATACGAAGATGATGAAGACGAATACGAAGATGATGAAGACGAATACGAAGATGATGAAGACGAATACGAAGATGATGAAGACGAATACGAAGATGAT